>Ga0194135_10002073_pt1 | contig 12131 bp, 7 predicted proteins | sample LitLau_LLRF_2013_FD_134024 | JGI IMG/M metagenome (GOLD analysis project Ga0194135, IMG submission 134024) | Freshwater sediment microbial communities in response to fracking from North America - Little Laurel Run_MetaG_LLRF_2013 (version 2) | ecosystem: Environmental > Aquatic > Freshwater >... | reverse complement strand
GTTAGACCGTATAAAGTCTCACTTAGCGAAAGAGCCTTTGTAGATGCCGAGCTTCAAAGGATGGTTGATGCGCAGATTATCCGTCGTGTAGCGAGTAACCATGGGTTCTCAGCTCCGGTAATTCTAATCCAGCGTAAAGATGATAAGCTCAGGCCTAGAATCGTGATTGACTATTCCAAGTTAAACAAAAATATTACGTCACATGACTATCCTTTACCGAGAATCGAAGATGTCTTTACGACTCTTTATAATATGAGATACTTCACAAAGCTCGATTTTGCACAAAGTTTTTACCAGATTGAGCTTGATGACTGTTGTCAGGTCAAAACCAGCTTCACTTTTGGTGATGCCATGTATTGTTTTCTGCGATTACCAATGGGTTTATCAGCGAGTCCCTCAGCATTCGTTTCGGTTATCAAACATGCCTTCTGGGAACTGATTAGAAAGAAGTATATGTATGTCTATGTTGACGACGTCATTATCTTCTCGCCTGATAAAGATTCCCACTTGATAAAGCTTAAGGCGTTCTTTGACAGGCTTAGAGAAACAGGTCTCACGTTGAGAATCACGAAATGTGTAATTTTTATGGAAGAAATCAGACTTCTAGGTTTTGTATTCAATAAAGACGGTGTGAAGTGCGATCCTGATAAGATAAAAGCAATCCAGATGATCCCTGCACCTCGTAACTTGCGAATGACCAGATCGTTTCTTGGAATCGCAACATTTTACAAGAGATTCATCAAAGATTTTAGTGCAATTGCCAAGCCGCTCTATGATTTAACAAAGAAGGATGTTAAATTCGAGTAGACTGAAGCCTGCAATCAGGCTTTTGAGCTGTTGAAAGAAAAATTAACCACCGCTCCAGTTTTGGCGTTGTTTAATCCTGATAAGCCAGTTGAAATCCATACTGATAGTTCGCTTTATGGCATAGGATATGTCATGATGCAACGGGGACATGATGACCGGCTCCGCCCAGTTGTATACGGCTCCAGAATTCTCAATTCTGCGGAGCGAACTTACTCAACGACGGACAAAGAATTATTAGCTGTAGTCTACGCCATTACAAACTTACGAGAGTACACATATGGTCAGAAAATTAAAGTCGTGTCTGACCATGCAGCCATTAAGCATTTAATTAACATGCCTGTACCTCGTTCGAATCGTCATTGCAATTATCTAAGCAAAATTCGTGATGTGGACATCACCTTTGAGTTCACGAAGGGAAAGAATAATACAGTCCCAGATGGACTGTCCAGAAACTTAGACGTACCCGAGGAGTTTACGAAAGAAGGTAACGTTTCTGTAGAAGATATTCTTAGAGATGAAGCAGATTGTCTGAATATTGAGGGAACTGATATGAGAAGTCAACTGAAGGACGCATATCAGTCAGATAAACTATTGTTACCGGTATATGAAAGGGCTTTGATGAGTGAATATAAGTCCTCAGGCCATTTCTACGTACAGAATCATGTAATGTATTATAAACCCGATCGTGTTAGTCGAATGGTTGTACCTAGGTCTTTCATTGCCAAGATATTGAGTGTATACCACGACACTAACTACAATGGTCATCCAGGAGAGGCTCGGATGAACGACAGGTTGAAGAAAAGATTTTATTGGTCCACTATGGATAAAGACATTAAGTTGTATGTCCAGTCATGTAAGCCATGCGCTGAGTTCAAGTCACTAAATCGAGCTCAAGCGGGGTTGACCATGCCTACTCCAGTTTATGGACCATTCGAACACCTATATCTGGATGCGATTGGTCCATGGAAATCCTCAGGCACCCGGCAATCAAAATACATCATTGTGGCCTTCTGCAGTGTCACACGTTTTGTAATAGCCGAGAGTGTACGCTCTGTGACAGCTAAAGCAATAGCGAATTTCATCATAAATTCTATTGTCTTTGTACATGGCTGTCCGCGACAGATAAACTTTGATCAAGCTGCATATAATAGAGCAGAACTCATGACAGAGATAACCAAAGCATTGGGAATAAAGATGCGCTTCTCCTTAGCATATTCTCATGGCGGAAATAGTTGTGTAGAAGCAGCGAATAAACAGATTGAACGTTTACTATCGTTCTATGTGGAAAAATCGGCTGATGATTGGGCAGCACACTTGAAACCGGCCGTATTCGCATTAAATAGTTCCAAACACTCCGGGTTGCAGGTTTCTCCCTTCTTTTTAGTTTATGGAAGAGAACCAGTCCTTCCAGCAGATATCGTGTTTCCTTTGGCGAATAATGAAGCCAACCGTCATTTGGAGCACGCACAACAAGCACGTGAACTTGTCAAGTTCTTATTGATTCATTCTCAAGATCAAGCAGCTAGATTCAGAGATAAGAGTAGATTAAACTTAGAATTTACTCCAGGACAGTTAGTTTATGTAGCATTTCCGAATTTAGGGGCTCCCAACACTCCAAAAAAGCTCTCTAGAAAGTATAGTGGTCCCTTTAAGGTTATTAACAAAGGTGACAACGCTAACACATATATTTTGTTACGTTTAGGTGTTCCAAAAGCACAGCCAATCAAGGTACATGTAGAAAGATTGAAAGCTTTCTTGGAGCGACCCGATCGTCTAGTGGATACTGGTTCTGTAGTACAGGCAGATCCGACGCCTTCATCTTCTACTCAAGTCGACAGTGGTTCTACGGTAATACGGACTCGTTCGGGAAGACAGGTAAAGCCTCCGATTCGATTAAATCTTTGATCTTACCACTCATCTTGGAGCTTCTTGAAACTCGTTCGCGCCGTGGAACCTTGTTAGACCTATCGTCTTATAGGAGGGCTGAAATGACTCCCTTCTTAGTGTGTCGATTGTTAACATTCTTCACCTGTGTAGTCCTAGTGACTACAAGCGATGAAGAATCCACATCTAGTTCGTTTCTCCCGTATAAAGTTAAGCTAACTACGGGTCTTTACTTGAAAAAGCCCCTAGTTCAGCCGTTAATCTACAGTCAAACCACTCCTTTGTTTTTCAACTTCACCCTTGACCACATGCCAAAAGCGCATTACTCGCATCATCTTATGCGTGATGCTTGCAAGGATCAGACTACGGATAAACCAGAATTTCTGTCTTGTGTCTTGTATCAGGACATGGAAGAAAAACTACTTTACACTCAAGCTAGTATAGATTTCATGAGGATAGGACTGACAGGTTTGAATTCACTCTCTTACACGTCAATGGCTCCGTTAACTAATAGAACGTCACGCCAAATCCTCGCAGGTTTAGTTGGTGCTGTGGGTTTTAAGTTTGTTTCAGATTTATTCTCGGGTTCGGAAGATACTGAAACAGTGTACAAAGATGTGACGAAATCCATAGCAAGTCTGAATAGTAATGTCATTAAAGAGGGAGTGGCCATCACCGAAATTGAACGTAAAACAATAAATCAGATGCACCTGTTATCTCATGCAATTACAGCCGCCTCTGATTTGAGTCAAGCTATGAACGACACGATTTATAAAGAAATCCAAACTGGCAGGCTTCGTGAATTGATACTTAGTTCTCATATTGTACAGGAGCTGCTCCGACTAGCCGATAACGTGAGAATGTCTTCTGTTGTAGAGGCATGCAAGAACAATCAAATTCCATCTGCTATTCTAAGCCCAGTCCTTCTGAGAAGAGAACTTCTTATACTGCAAGGTGAATTGCTTAAGCACAAACATGCCTTGTCGATTAATCCGAATTCTGTCAGCGAATATTTTGCACGAAAGATTTGCAAATGTTCGATAAACGCCAAATCCGGCCTAGTAACGATGGTGGTGAATATTCCGATTAAAAGACTTCATCAGTCCTTAGAATTATTTGAATTGGTATCCATCCCGTTTCTTCAATCTGAGAAAACTTTATGCAGTTTAGAACTAGAAAACAGTAATGTTGTCATTGACGGCGACAAATTTCCGATTGTAATATCTGGATCTGCCTTACAAACTTGCGGACTGGGTTCGTCAGAATGTAAATTTCATGAGTATAATTTCTTAGGATCCAAATCCGACTTATGCATTGATGCTTTAATTAGAGGAATGAAGATAGGACAATTGTCGAAATTTTGTTCATATTCTTGTCAAGAGATCCACCATGTCACGCCAATTCTCCAGCAATTGTCGGATAATACCTATGCTATAACCAACATAGTTCAACCCTTGACAATGACTTGTTTCACAGGGACAGTTTTCGATGAAAGTGAAGTATCCACCAAACATCTTCTTCAGCCTTTGCAGCACAATGCGGGAGTTTATCTGTTAAAGGTAGGATGTAATTGTAGGGTTACCGTAGGGGATGAATTAATATTGCAACCTCCTCTACTTTGCAAACAGGAGGAAGGTCAATCATTGGTTCCTACATTACACTACGCTTTGCCGCACATCTATAGTAAAGTAGATGATACCTTTATCGCCAAAGCTACTACAATTGAACGAGATTTAGCAAGAACTGAGACGTATAAAAAGGTAGCAGAAATCATAGATCTTAGTAAGTTACAGGTTGACGTTACCAACCTTACGTTAGATCCCGTCAATACGAAATTCAATCTACCTCAGCATTTGTATACATACCGTTCTATCTATCAACAGTACGGCCAGTTGATACTGAATGCTCTCTTTTGCGCTGCTATTCTATATCTGTATGCTCAGCTCCAAGGAGCCAGGCAGAAACTACCAGTTCTGTATAGTTTGTTACAAGCGCCCCCTACTGTCCAAGCTATATGCCCAGGACACCACGAATTGCATTCTTACTTGGGTCTTTTTATAACGCTGGGTCTTTTGAACTTCTTCGTAATCGCCATGTTTCTGTTCATGATTTATTGTATTTGCAAACGCCGTTGGTCAAGAACCAGCTCCGGCATCGACTGTACTTATAACTCCGCAGACCCCAGAGAACCACCGTATTTGCCCCCCCCTAGAGGTTCTCGGCTGCAGGGTTCGGTAAGGCGCGGACGCCTACCTAGATTCGATGAAGAGACGGAAATGGCCACTTTTCGTACGGATGAGCGTTCAATGTCCCGTCTAGAAGAACGCGTCCCTCTTCAAGAACAGATAGATCCCCGACTTTATCCGTCAATGCCTGGACAGCCCGCTGTTGTGGGGCTTCCAAGAGCATCTTATTAACATACAATTTTAGTACGTTAGACTGACCACCTAATGTACTTACCTACCTATATTCCTAACCACAAGCAAGAGGTATACACAACAGAAACGCTCGCGCTTACATGCTGTACGTATTTGCGGATCGGGTTGTCTATTTACGACACGATCTTAGCAAGCACGTCAGTGCGACTCAAAGTACGTTGGGTCTACGCCATGCGGTAGGTTTATCGGGTAATCATTCAGTAGAAATAGAATATTGTAGTATTACAAGAATACCTAGCTTATAGCATTAACGCAGGACACTCACGACTGAAACACTCATCGCATACATGCCGCTCGTGCGTGTGGATCGGGTAACTAATAAATTAATACCTGAAAGGATAGCACGACACGAACGGTGATGACATAAAGTAAGTCGGGAGTTCACCCCTGCGTCGTAACGTAGAAGTAGAATCAACGTGCCTTTTCATTATGTTGATCGGGTAATTTACTTTTCATTTCAATAACTTTGTACGTAAGTAATAAGGTAATAATCCATTTGTATACATTTTATGGTGATGGGAATATTATACACTTATCTAAATGTAAGCGCATATAAAGTCCTTCATGTTACACGTGAGGTAGAAAAAAAAATATAAAAATCCTTAATTGGCCTTTAAATTCAAGTAACTCAGAAGTTACGGAGTTGTGATTCTGCATGGTTGAGAAATAACGTTTTTGTATCATTGTATCAATAGAAATAATATTCAGGTACTTTATAAAAAGAGTGCGTAGAGTAAAGAATGTAAATGCATTTTGAGTGCATGATTCAGGATGTTATGAAAGCATAGTAATTAACGTGAAATAATTCTAGTAACGATTGCAGTATAATTATGTGAAATACCAAGTTCATAGTTTACCAAGTAATGGGAGAAATTTATGAAAGTGATTTATGACTGATAAGGAATGAGCATCATAATGTGAGAATGCACTCTTACAAGCGTGAAACCTTCATGGTCTATAGTTCGATGAGAACTTTCGTATAGTTGTAGAAATTTATCCTGTGAAATCTAGAGTTGAGTAATTAAGATTCAATGTTCAACACGTTCATTCGAACGTTACAATCTGTTCACATTCTTTATGGAAAGTATGAACACTACATTGTATTGAATTATTTTATGAAAAATAGAAGGTAATTTCTTGATGAGATTAACAATTGGTGAAATTTGATGTAAAATATATTAAGTCAAGCATTTGTGTCAGTTGTATGTGTTCACAACATATTAATTTTGTAGTAGAAGTAACATTCTTGCATCCAAGAGTGTGATGTGAATTTCATATGAAATATATTTTAATAGCTTGCATGAGGTAGTAGAAAATGAAGGCGTATCTTGTTTTGAGTATTCGCGTGAATGTATGCAAATATGTAATAACGGTAAGAATATGGCTTGGTTCCATTGATGGAGATAATTAACGTAATGAAATTTATAGCTTGTAAGTTAGAAAAAAAAACACCATGAGAATATGAGAACATGGGAATGGCATTAGAACGTGAGAACATTACATTGTAAGTAATCCTTTTGAATAATGATAAGCGTAAAATTAAGTGAAGCGTTTCAAGATATAGTTCTGTAAGTTAACCACAGGAATGTGTGAAACGTACTTTACAATACGGAATAATGTATATTATGATTTGGTTTTCTGATCATCTTCTTTACATGACCAACTTTTTATTCTGCTAAAACACGCCAATTGTAAACCGAATAATATATATTGCCAATTATAAACCAATCTATCATGATGACCATTAGGAAATCAATATAATAAAGCCAATTTATGTAATCACCGGATCAAACGACTATTTCGAAACGATAACCATTTATGGATCATGTCGCTGATTGTTCCCTGTGTGAATCTCTGGAAATGATTCAGGTTCCAAAGGAAGGTCCAGGTATCCATCAAGAGCCCTCACCGTATCCACAACAGATCGAACATCGTCCTTCCTGTCAACACAACCACAGCTCGGGTGGCATTGGTGATGGTTAAACAGCGAATGCAAAATACATACTGTTCATCATCCAAGCGCCACCACCGCTTGAAATCGGCTGGAATGGGCTCCTCCTCCATCTCTGCCGTGTCCGCTTCCAGTGTTTCCATTGCAACTCCAAGGCACAGCCACCAAAGCCAGATCCCGACCAGAATCAAACGACCCCAACTCATCTTCACCTAGACTGAAAACAACAAGAGACAAAAAGAAAATTAGGAAAGAACTTGAAATCCAAACTAGTAAGGTTATGATACCAAACTGTTCGGAACAGTTGGTATTTATATCATCCAAATGAATACGTCACTCACCATTTGGCTCTGAATCTTCCAACTTCACTATAAATGATCTTTGAATAGTCACAAGGAGTTAGTTTCATGATTACCACGATGATGATTGACATCATCCGATACCGGCTCATCAAAGCATTTTGAAAAATATCCCGAAAAACTTGCAGATGTGCAAGTCCAAAAGTTGTCACTTCCGATGGAAAACATTCAATATATGCATTCATGATGTGTAAAATGATTTTATTAATAATTAGTATAACTGATGTACAGAAGTAGCTCCATAAGCAATAACTATAGCCAGACGGACACACTTCTAAGAACGTAGAGTGAAAAACAACAAGCCATGACCAGCACCAGATTAAAGTTGCAAAACTGCATCTTTCAGCTGTTCTTGTTTACTTTCCGCTGGCCGAGTTCAAGGAGTAGTGCAGCATGCATCCTGTTTTTATTTTACAACATGATAATGTTCGAGTTTTTAGAACGTGATTATTATGTAACCCATATTATTCAATTGACTAGTGATAAGAAGTGAGTATTCATAAGAAGTATGTTGTTAAATTTACCCAGAGTTATGAAACTAAGTTGTAGTGCCATGGAAGGCACGTAATTAAAAGAGAGGGCAGTTAAATGACCCTAATATTGTAGTTTAATAATAGTGAGAGTAAGAGTTTGAGTTAGAGTTGCTTTAGCGTGACTTAATAGTTTGTAATCACTATGCATGAGTTCCCTCGAGAAGTGGTCATTCTCGTGTGAACTCTGCCATAATTAATGATAAGAACTTTGTAGTATTAAATGAGCGAATGCAATAGTAAACGCATGGTTGCTCGCATGATGTGAATATTATTATGTGATATGTTAGATTTGGTATGAACGAAGAATAAATACAATCAGTTCTAATTCGGAAACCTCATGAGCAACACACACACACTTATTTCATGAACCTTTAAAGCATATATCTGTTACTGGTGATTGCGTACTACAACTCCGACTTCGGTGAGATAGTTCGGTGCTTTCTTTGGGATCATTTCATGTTTTGTGTGTCGTGCATTGACTGTTTTGTGTTGTGTAGCGCTAGGGTCAGCGCCTGTTTTTCTTTGTGGAGGGTGGACCCTGTTATAGCGTCAGTAGTGTATCTTGCACCTTACACAACACAAACTTGGGGTTAGTGAAGATTAGAACTCCGTGTACGTTGTGGTGGGTTAATTACCCCAATAAACTTTTAATCCATCTTCGTGCCGTACGTCAGTGTCTTTATGAATAAACGTCCCCGCATAGGAGAACATCCGTTAGGTGAAAATAGGGAGCGAGGTCCCGTAACCAGAAGCAGAGCTGACAGAGAAGATATCCAGTTGCCCCCGAGAACTGACCCGACCCTTATCGAGAGAGGAGCATCAAAAGTAAGAAATTTAACTGCTACACTTGCTAGTTTAAATCCATTCAGTAGTAGTAGTCCTCGCACCCAGAGTGGAGCTGAAAGTATAGAGAGTAGGGCTGCTCCAGCCTCGAACCCCTTTTATCAGACCTACGGTCGTGTTGGACCTGCCCAATTCCCTGATGATCGTTTCCAAAATAGGGCACAACAAAGAAATAAAAGGTTAGGACAAGCAGGGCAAGAAAGTAGGGAATATTTAGGAAATCCTCCTTCCACTAATCCCTATTACCAAAGTACTAGTACTCCACGACAGATAGACTTTGGAGCAGGAGTTGCGACACCCGCTCAACCGAGTGAGCCCAACCCGTTTTACTCTACTCCTGTTGTTCCTAAATCTGAACGTATTACTGAGCGCTTTGAAGACTTACCCGGCCAACAAGAAGCGATCGGGACGCCCTTGGTCCGTATCCCTGAAAACCAACCTTTGTCTTCACCCGGATGGCGTAGTCTGACTCCCAGAGAAAGTGCTGACTATGATAAGTGGTATAATTCAGAATTTAGACACTCTCCCACAGCCGATAAGTGGCGCGAAGAACATAGACAATTGGTAGATTTAGAAAAGCAACATAGGGCTGAAAGACATTTGTCCACGCGGCCCTCATTTCAGTGGAAGGCTCCAGATAGCACAGTAATCGATAGTTATAGAAAAATAGGGTTTGTATTCGGCAAGAATTCGGCACCTCCTAGTTTCACACCAAGTTTATCCAATCCAATTCAGCCCCTTCCTGAGCTGAGGATACCTTCTAGTGTTCCTTCATCGTCTACCCCTGTAACCACATCGTCGGCTAGCATAGTCACGCAGTTCGATCCATTCTTTACGGGTACAATGAGTACGACCTTTGGTGCGACAACTACCACGGGTAGCGGAACTACGACTACGGCGACGACTTCGTCAGGAACTAGTACTACCACTACTACAACCACTGGAACAACCACGAGCACGGGAACGGCTGGAGGTGGATCTGGATCAGGGGGTAGTAGCGCAACGGGATCTACGGGATCTACGGGCACTTCAGTACCAGGTCCCCCGATAGTGAATGTAGCTCCTTCGTCCATCTACGTGCATGGACTGAGTTATGATGGAAGCTCATCGCCACAAGAGTTCATAGAAGCCTTCCAGAACATGGTGAGAATCAACAATTGGACTCCGGCCCGAACCGTCTACAACTTGCTTCTCCATCTTAAGGATGCAGCGTATAATTGTTATCGAAACAACATCCAAGCGGTAATGCGAGCAAATGGATTCACCACGGAGGACGAGCTTTACGCCTCTCCATTCGCACCCACTTGTGATCAGATCTTGGCTTGGTTGCGTATGGATTTCTCGAATCAGGAAACACACGAGGTTCTCACACGCCGAATAGAGAACATTCGCTACCGAGACTATCCAACAGCGGCCCAGTACTACAACAATAAGCTTGCGCTCCTCATTCGCATGGATCCCGCCATGCCCGAGAAAAGACGCGTCGCCTACTTGATTAAAGGTCTTCCGAAGAACCTCGCTCAAAGTTTGTACCTAAACAACCCGCAAACGGCTCATGATGTCCTGGATTTGCTGGGTCAGTTTGAGCGATTCAACAGTCTCTATGGAGGGTCAGAGACCAATCATCTTGAAGAAGAAATCAAGAAAATGTCCGAGTCTATGACTAGAATGATGGCTCAGCATCGGCAGGAGGTTAATAACCTCATTGCGGGAAAAGTTATGTCCAATGCTGAAGCCGAAGCCGAACCAAAGAAAGATGGTAACAAACCACAAAATCAGAATCAACCGAAAACCAATCCGGATAACGGAGGAGGGAACCGAGGTCGAGGACGTAGGAGACGAGGGGGACAACAGAACTGGCAGCAGAACTGGAATTATAATCAGCAGGGTCCACCCCGTTACTACCAAGGACCTCCACAAGGAAATCCTCCTTCTATGCAATACCAACAACAAGGAAATGGATATTGGCCAGCCAATGGAGGCTTCGCCCAGCATCCTCCCAGTAGTGAACAGCAAATTCGCCAAGGACCTCCGGCTCTTCAAGCTCCTCCGACTCGGGGCTCTAACAACGATCAAAATCGAAGCAGACCGGATGGAAACGGGGAACGTCAACCACGTATTCCCCTTGCGGATCGCCAGTGTTATAGCTGTGGTGTGTATGGCCATATTGCCCGTCGCTGCCCAATGAAGGCAGACCAGGAGGAAGGAAATCCTCCTCAGGGAAACTAAAGAATCATTCGGCCGAGTTATACAATTTAGAGGTCTTGGCCGAATGCGAATCAAACACATCTTCCACTAGTTCCACTCGTCTTCTTTTTACAATTCTTGTAGCAAATTCCGTTCCTACCGTAGTTTTACTGGACACTGGTAGTTCAGTATCCATCGCAAAAAAGTTGCTTAGTAAGGATATCAGAGAATGTGTACCGCTAAATATTAAGAGCTTGGCTGGGAATAGTTCTATCAAAGAGAGTAGTGTGATAGAATTCACTATTGGTGATTGGGTTATTCCTCATGTCATGTATATTAGCGATAGCATATCGAAAAACGCTATTATAGGTAACGATTTACTTTCCCGTCTTCGTCCTGTCTTCGATTACAACCGTATGCAAATAACATTCCATAATCCAGACGGAATAACTACTGAGGCTCCTTTATTTCTTTCTGAGGACGATGCCTATGCTTCTTTGAGCAAATGGATGAGCAGGGTAAACAACGCAGAGGTGAACCATATTGAATCTTCAGAACACGGCGTAGTCCGCACCACAGAGGACACTGTTCTGAAACCGTATCAGTATACGTTCATCGAGGCGGCTCCGAGTTTTCGACTCTCACACGCCGCAGTGTTTATACCCTCCTCTCGTTTTGTTCAAGACTTAGGATTACTCGGCGTGGATGTTCTCACACCTTCGGACGCGAACGTGCTGAGATTACCATTCATTAATCTTACGCCGAAAGAAATACACGTCTCCAAAGGAAGAAACATAGGATGCCTTAGCGCAGTAGCAGAAGTATACGCTTTACAAACAATGTCCGAACGGGAAAAGATTACGAATTCTGAGAAGACGACTCCACCCAAAACCATGACTCCGGAACAAGTGAAGATGCTCGACATAAATCCTCTTCTTGATGATGAAACAAAGCAAAAGGTGATTGATCTGATATCCCAGTATCCGGATACTTTCTCTTATACTAATACAGATGTCGGAAAATTCAAGCTAGACTATCCCGATGGTAAGAAAATCCATTTGGACACAGGAAATCATCCTCCAGTATATGTTAGACCGTATAAAGTCTCACTTAGCGAAAGAGCCTTTGT
>Ga0194135_10002072_pt1 | contig 12132 bp, 15 predicted proteins | sample LitLau_LLRF_2013_FD_134024 | JGI IMG/M metagenome (GOLD analysis project Ga0194135, IMG submission 134024) | Freshwater sediment microbial communities in response to fracking from North America - Little Laurel Run_MetaG_LLRF_2013 (version 2) | ecosystem: Environmental > Aquatic > Freshwater >... | reverse complement strand
ATGATTGATTGGTAAATCGAGAGAATAGATCAAATTTAGAATCCTAGAATTCAAGTCATATAATTAAAATTATTACAGAATATGAATTAACTTAATTCCTTGTAATGCCTTGTTTCTCTTCTCTTAGACTCATGAAGATGTACGGACTCCTGTGCAAGCGTAGCGGAAATGATGTTAATCTGACAGGTCGGCCAATGCAGAAGAAATTCAGTTTTGATAAAGGTAACTTGAGTATCCGAAGCTTGGAATTTGAATCTAATATAATAATTTCTTTTGCCCATTTAGTTACGAGGTTTCCGGAAATTGATAAAGCTGTTGAAAAGTTCCTGAATAAGTTCTGTAAGGCAAAGGCTGTCACGAAACAAGAGGTATCATTATCTGCGCCGGAGTACCATGATATTCTGGATGTAGTAAACGCCGAAATAGAACAGAGTAATTTGGTCGTGGTTCCGACTGAAGTGAGTAGAATGGGTACGTTAGCTGATTGATTTGATGAACGTTCAGAAATTTTTATATTATTGACAAGTTTCTTACAAACTAAAACATGTTTATTTTCTAGCTGAAGATCTCTTCAAGCACACAATACAAATGTACAGGAAACGTCGTGGCTGTGAATTGAAGATGGCCCTCGCCCTACCTGCAGCCTCTGCCGATCCTGCAGAAACTGACGCCGAACTAAGACGCAAACTTGCCGAAAACGTCAAGAAGCGCCGGAGAGAGGAGGATGTGAGTGTTGTGATGAAGAGAAACCCGACAGACATCATTATTCACGAAAATTTTTCTTTTCAGGTGGTCCGGGAATTCGCCCTGAAGCAGCAACAATTGGCTGATGAAAAAGATCTCGTCGCAACAGATGACGAGGAAGAAGAATCCTCCACGGAACAAAGTGATGATGAACCAGGGAATGATGCGGACTTTTTACGCGAATTATCTGACCTTGAGGCTGAACCGTCGAAAAAGAAGAGACGGGAGAGGCATGGTTCCGATTCAGATTGATGAAGCAATCATGGTTTTTTTATGAACATAATACAGCCGTCATCACTAGTGCGATCTCAGCAGAAGAGCAGAGACCATACAGGTTGGGATTGATGAATTTAAAAATACGAATAATCGCATTTATTACATTTTTTAATAGGATGAAATAAAAAAAAACTCGTCCTCGACTATTTTTGTATAGTCGCAAGGATTTATAAACTTGTGTTTTAATCAGTTATTCCATTTCACTCCACACTGCTCTTTTGTTTGCAAACAAACCAGGTTTACATTCAGTACACAGCAGCAGAGAATTTTCAGTCAGTCAGAGAGTCGGACAGAGTTTTGGGCGCCAGCTCAGCTAGGGAGAAGTAGAGAAGTTCATCGTCCTCCTGGTTCGACGTTCGATTATCTTTCCTTGTACATAATCTAGAACAATTTAATTACAACAACGGAAATTTAAATTTCATTTACCATACCATAAGCAGTTTTTCATAACCTTGTTACCAGATTTCATAACCCTCAACTTCACCTCGCCTGTGACCTGTGAAGCAAAACTAAACCTTGATTTCTGAATTCTCATCGCACAACAAGTTAACAATTTAATTTCGTTGAATTTAATTTAATTTTATTTCAGTGCAGCACAGTATTAGTATTGGAGGATGATAAAAGTAAAGGTATTGCTTTTCCAGTAAATGGAGTCAACTTTATAATATCGACGCCATTATTTTTAGATTTAACATAACTATTTTTCTTGTAGGTTCTAATCCCGAATTATAAATGCATCGAACCGAAGGATGGGACTAGGCCATATCATGTTTATTTAATCCATGTGAATGTACTTCTCAACGGTAGTTCGTCGAGGGTGTACTTCCTGGAGAAAAGATATAGCGACTTCCTTCAGCTTCATAACATTGTAAATAGCCAAAGAAGTTAATCAATAGTCTGCGTTAAGAAGGCGTATTTGCATGTTCATGGAATTAAATTAATATATTATCATTTACAGTTACGGAGACAGTATGAAACGCCAGAATTTCCACCAAAACGGGTGAGAAACTCCAGAGTGAAGGTGTTGGAAAGTCGTCGTGTCTCACTTGAGCAGTATCTTTATGTCATGGTCAGACTGTCGCCAATTCCCAGAGACATAAGCAAATTCTTGGACATTATAAATCATCCAAAGGAGTATATGCCAAATAATTATTATGGGTGAGGTGACCGAGAGTTTGGCTTAAGGATGGGATGCCTTGCTTGTAAACTATTATTATAATGAATTAACGCACTTCGTGTATTTTGAAATCAGGAGGAGCGAGCGGAAAGCCTTCGGCTCCGGTTCTGGGGATTCAAGCGATATTTCTGGCAATGCTGACGTTTTCCTAAACCCTGCAGCTGCATTTTCAGAGGATCCTTTTATCGATTCTGATTCCAGTAGCAACCTTTCGGATTCCATTACCAGAGGAGTATTAGACGCAATCTATCATAGCTAATTTTAGGTCATTCATCTCATCTCACTCAACACTGTTTTAGTGGGCTATTCCTGCATTTACCTTGTGAACGAAAATAGACTTCAATTTTAATTTATAGTGAAGCTGAGCCTTAGCATTTTTTTTTTAAACCTTTAACTCTTTTTTAAGCAAAATCAACAGGTATAGGTATTCACTGATAGTTTGTCAACCGAGCCAATTTAAATTTTACTCTGGGACAGTTTTAATAATCAAAAGGACAAGCATATTTTATAGTAAGATCAAAATACCCCAAGAAAGAATAAATATTAAGAACTGTGAAAACTAACTGTAATGTTTATTCAACTTCCTTCTCGTTGTCAGCTTCCGCGGCCGCTTCGGGAGTTTCGACTTCTATCATCCGTTCCAGGTGAACTTCGGCTGGTTTCTCAATGATAAAAGTCTCCTCAAACTCAATGGGAACTGGGCGGGGTATGTCAATTACTGGCTCCGCTGGTTTCTATTAATACAATAAAGTTTAATATGTGAAATACCAAATCTACACAAAAGACGTAGGGTTACATAACTCGACTCACCTCGATACTGACTTCCTCTGGTTGTGGAAGGGATTTGAGTTTTTCCATATACAAGTCGTAGACGTAGCCAACCATATGTGGCATGTCTGTCATAACACGCTCCTGCTCCTGCTCTGGAATACTTTCAGATAACAGGCGCCCAGACGACGGGTATGCCTCCAATGGATAAAGATGAAGCTTCGTCGGCCTTTGAGTGAGCTGGAAAGTAAATCGTTTGCCATATTTTTACAAACGTTTCTTTTTCCAAGAATGGGAAAATGGGATGATTGAGTTAATTTACAATTTTGAAAGCTGGAGTGAGTTCAAAGCAGTTCGCGAAAAGCTTCGCTCTTGCAAATATGTAGAGACCCAGTCTGGCACGAGACATGGCTACAATGAGACGCCTCACATCTCGAAGGTGTCCAACGGTCTTTGTCCGAACAAGTGAGAGGAGGATATAGTCATTCTGCTGCCCTTGGTACTTGTCTACCGTCGAAATCTTAAAAAAAAAAGTCACGAGTGAATGATAATTGAATACGGCAGTGATTTAGATGATAAAATATAAAGTAGCGACAGATACCTTGTAGGGGAATCCAATCAGGGGGTTACTCCCACAGCGAGTGTTGATGACATCTCGGATAAGAGCCTTCTGGCCATTGTATGTTGTCAATACCGTAATTTTCTCAGCCGGATACCCCAGGAGTCTCATATACATAAACGTAGCTACCACGTACTCTGCTTCAGCCAAATTCTGCAAATTAAATTATTATTGAAGTTAGGGAAACAGCTGCTAAATAACAGTTCCGTTATGACGTTTCGATTCGCCAATTAATTCAAAATCGTGATTTTTTTTAAAGGCACCTGAAAGAAATAGGGACTCGGTTCCGACTCTCCAACGCCATTGAAGTTCTCTACATTCACCACTTGATATTCGAATGAAAATCCGGGATTAGCGAGCCGGTATTCCGTTTCGGCCTTGACGTGTGGTAAATCCCCCAAGTTCTTGTATCGCCATTTGTATAAATCAGAAATACTACGGAAAGAATAAATCTTGGAATTAGTTCCAGAACTCTGAACCGCTCTTCATCGTGCTAAACTGGCAAGCATACCTTGGTCGAGCTCGGCCCTGTGCATCCAACTCTACTGTTGGAACCCCGAGACGCACGAATCTGGCAAAGAGGGACTGTTCCATATTCCCATATTTCTGAAACGCCATATTCTTAACAACCGGTGGTAACTGGTGATGGTCACCTACGGAATTCAAAGAGCAGCCGTAAGATTCAATATCATATCGATGGATACATTTAATTAGGTTTCATGTGACGAGCTAACCAATCATTATCCACCTCTTCAGACGTATCCGTCCTTGTTCAGGATTTTGAAGCAGTAGAGGAATGAAAGTTTCAATTTCCAGAATTTGTGCCGATTCTTCCATAAGGATGTTATCGTATTGAAAAACTATAGAGATTTCATGATTAATAGATATGAACAATTTACAAAAACGTTTCACGAGAATCCACTCACTGAGATCCACTAGTTCACGACGCTTGAGGGCTGCATGCGTACACGTCATAGCGATGATCTTGGCCTCCTTCACTAGTAAGTACCGCGAGCGATCAAGACCAGTCCGTAAGAGTTCAAATGCCCTAAACTCTTCCAATTGTTCGAACAATTTCCTGATGTAACTGTTGGAATAGCAATATTGCATCTAGAGGGGATCGTCCAAATGTAATTGGAATAATGACCGGATAATTACCGAAAGCATCCATTTGCAGTTTCAATGTCTTGGTCCACGGATTCCTTGGTAAAAAGTGGTTGTGGTGCATCTTCAAAAAAGGAATTGAATGGAAATGCTTGCTCAATTGCTTCCACTAAGCGCGTCTCCGACTATGACCAAAATGATTATTGAGGATCGTCTAACGGATAGCGACTCACGTGACTTTTAACTATAATATCGACAAAAAAGCGTCTCATACCTCCTCCGTTTCCTTGCGAATTTTGATGTTGAACTCTTCCCAGCGAGGCAGGACATGATACACGAAGAAGAATCCACTAGTTTCGCAAGTGTACGAAACATCTCCTGTGACGCCAAGTGACTGTTTCAATCTCTCCACTTCGTTCAGCAGCTCAATTCGTCTGGCCAACACGAAATTCACCCTCCCGTAGCGACTAAAATCCTTTTCTGTGTCCAGCTCCTCCTCACCGTGGCCAAGGCGAAGCAAATGTCGCTCATCTACGTCCAGGGCAATGATTTTCTCAAAAAGTTGATTCAGGGCTTGATTCGAGTGAGTGACAATGAGCGTCCTCTGATCCGGAAAGTTGTGGTAAAGGTTGGAAATAATCTGCGTTGCTACGTCAGTTTTACCCGTTCCTGTCAGAGAATTCATAATTGAAAATGTAATAAGAATAGGATTGACTGGATTGAAACCTCAATAGTTACACATTCATTTACCAGGCGGACCAACAACGAGAGTCAATCCTGGTTGCATTCCACTTCGGATAGCTTCTACTTGTGTTGGCGTAAAACGAATTTTATTCCTAATTAATTACAGAATCAAATTATGATACCGGTATTTTTTTTTAATTCCATAATAGAATATTTATCTTACATGTTGGGAGCATTACGAGGATAAGGACCCCTTTTCTCGATATTGTAAGGCTCAACTTCAAGAACTCTCTCCTCGGCTTCCGTGTCTTCCTTTTTCGCGTCACGAAAAGTTAACCTATAATTCATTAAATGGTCATTAGGGGATAAAAAGGATTCCACATACTACAAGAATTAGGGAATTTCGATTTCACCTGAAAGGTCTTTCGAGTGTTTCCTGTTTTTGGAGATTTTCCTTCACTAAGACCTTGGAGTTTGGAAAGCTTTCCTCGATATGTTTCATGTCCAAAAACGTGTCGTTGAAGTCAAGGACGGAAAGCTCCTTGGACAGTCTACAACAAAATATTTCGAACGGGTGAAGCAATTATTATGCAAACTGGTTTATGGTTGATTGTTTATGTACTTGGAGTAATGGGCAGATGAAGGGTCACCGTATCCCAAAATGATATCGTGAAGCCAATCAGGGACAACACAATTAATGTTCATAAGATCTCGGATGGTCTCGAGCACGGCTTTAAAGTTATTCTCCTTTGGTTTACGTCTGAGAAATATATTCAGAGTCTCGTACACGTCCTGCAACAATAATTTCAAGAAAACAAAGCATAAGTACACGAATATGGTCGGTGAAATCGGTAGTTATTCTAGAACGTACTTCTTCTCCTTTACTTATTCCATCCAAATCGATTTTGTACTGATTCGCGTCCATAACAACCCGAAAGGTTCGGGTATCTCCTGCTACATGTGGTCGCGGTCCCGGACCTTCTTCAATCACCCGACCGCCGCCATCCAGCATTCCCTCGATCTCACATCCACGCACGTATGCCAGACCCACCTGAGACATGAAGTCGCCCTTCAAATCATATCGCACGGCTAAACAAGATAATTACATTTGATATATTCGTCATAATATTCTATGTGAAGGAACGTGCTCAAGTATTCGTAATTTGTAAAACTAACGTGAAGTATTTGGAGGCTTCACCGTGATGAGAAAACAAGCGTCATGCTTTCTGAGGGTTTCCCACTCACTTTTAACCTCCTTCCTCACGTTCAAGTTAATCGTAACATCGGCTCGGACTCGGGAAGGTTGGCTTTCTCCAAGATTTGGCTTCGCAACTTCGACAACAGCATAACGCAGAATTGGCTGTGCCATGCGTGCCCACCCAGTGAACAAAGTAGAACCATCCTCCGACTTCCATGGTTTGAGGCGAAAAACGGCATCCTCAATATCTTGCCGAATTTGGTCTGTCCAAAAGCAAAAGAATTAAAATATCGGAATTTATCTACACGCCGTATACAAAGTCTTCCTGTCGCAAAAAGTGAGATGTTGATGCTCACATGTTGATTCAAGACGGAATAATTCAAAATTACGGAGCAAGTAATCGTGCAAAGTGAGGAATTGTAGGTTTAGTTTAGGAAGGGCCAGTACTTGTCCGGTGGAACTATGGTACGCGGATGGGACAATATTTTCATTCCAAATCATTTCCTCTGTAGGGTACAATGCCATCGCATTGAGTCTCTTGATTTGGGACACTCGACGCTCGTAGTGAAATACTAAAATCTCCAGAAGAAGCTGTTCATTCGGGGTTCCCTCTTCGTTGGCGTGAATAAGATTCAGCATGATTGCCATTTCCTTCAGTTTGTCGAAACTACAGTAACAGCCAATGGTTAGTATCCCCTAATTCCACAAAATTAGAATGCTGGTATTAGAATATGAATAAAACCTTAGAAGTTTGAAGTGTTTCAGCAGTGCGGCTCGTGTGTCTACACTATTCACGTTACTCAAAGAGAACTGGCGGATTTCCGGGAACTTGGCAAAGAGCATTTCCTGGTGATGAATAAAGGCAATGGGACAACGTTACATAAGATGGGTTTGACGGAATTTGGGTATTTCTGTTAAATTACTTGTAGACTTGTAATTTTGTTGTAATGAAGCGTCATTACATCCATTTCTGATAAGGAGTCACCAGTTTCGTTTGAAATTTCAAAGTGTGCATAAAACTTGAGACGGTCCAGTAGCTATATAGTAAAGGCAACAAATTAAAATGAAGAAAACGTATGCCTAATGTTTAAGTATCTATTGAGTAACATACCTGTGAGAATAAATGCCCATCTCCATGTTCGAGGAATGCTGACATTTGACATTTCACGATGAGATGCAGGTCGTCGATGAGAACGTTGATGTACCTCCGTGTTGGAAGAAGAGCCTGGAGATCAACCATCAGTTCCATAAATCGTTCGGAGTAGAGTAGAAAGTATTTATCAAGTTCCGGTTGAGTGTAATCCTGATTCTCAATCAAATCAAGGAAACTCTTTATCAGATTTTGGAAAAACGATCGGAAGAATATCATCTGTCCCTTCTTTCCGGCAGACTCCTTTTCATCTTTTTTCAGCATGGCTTTCCAGTATTTTTTCCATTTTGGAAAACGCTGAAACTCTTGCTCCCGTCTCCCCTAATCAAATAAATAATAAATAATTTAAGAAATTAAGATTGTACGTTAGCTCTAGTGGTAAGTATGATAGTAATTAAGCCTTTTAGTTAAATCAAAGCTTACGTCTGAGAGACAGTGCCAGACATGAAGTGATACCAAATGTTGAACTTGTTTCCGCACAAGCTCTATTTCCAGTGAGGAAAAAGCACAGCTGAGAAATGTTAGAACCGCACACTTCTCCACCAATCCGGATCCGTCTACATCCAAAATGATATCCAAAACTCGACGAAAGAAGTCAGGGAATTTCTCTGCATCCGTGTGGAAGATCTATTTGTAAAACATTTTTTTATTGAATTCCCCAAAACATTTTCATCCATTCTTTTTCCACTTACATCCCAAATTGGAACGCCTTCTCTATGTTTCTCATTCACCATACACACCATTGACATGACATGAGAGTAAGATGACTTTTCGGGATCAAAGTTCGGCCAAAGATAATTCTCAAGGTATTGGCTGATTTCCAATACAGCGATTCGTCGGGTTTGGAATCTGTTCAATGTGAAAAGGTACCATATCACTATTGAAACTGACTGAACAGTTGACAAATTGGTTTCAAGTTGTAAAGTATCTCTTTCACTCACTTGTGACGAACGACTTCTTCATGGTACACATCTTCCACGACTTTCGGATCATAGACTGATTTTGTTGTTTCAGAATCTGTCGCCCAATATTTATCTGCAAGCTGAAAGAAAATGGCGGAAACGGTAGTAAAAGTTTTATAATTGATTCGTGATCGTGCCGCTGCGGCTGCCACATACGATCTATCAACTACATACACCCACTCATATCATAACAATAACCATGAATGGCTGACTACTTAAGATAAGCCAATGAACTATAAATTCTAAATCTTATGGTAAAGTGCTTTATGTTCATATTGGACGTACCTCTGTTATTTTGTCATGCTTTATTTGTTCAACGGACGGGGTCACGTCACGCTGTTGACGTTTCTTAGCATCCGCTGTATTGAACTTAACCATGTCCGTTTACGTCCTGACCCTGAATACCTTAACTTTCTCTACTACAATTTCCAATCCAATCCAAACTCACAATTCAGAAAGTTTACTTAATTTTAAACGACGCGACGGAATGCCGATGCCCGATCCCGCTTATCCTCATCCTTCCTTGAAATTAAATGAAAAGTTTCACGATGGTCAAAAGCGAAGAAAGTTTGAATTTGACAGTAAAAATTAGGTTTGACTTGCCACATTTCCCTGTAATGAAATTTATGAGTTCCAAATATGAATTTATGCGTCATGTAGCTCTGCCTCCCATGATTCAGCGTTTTTCAAATCCGTGTTTCTTTACTTTCCGGTTTAAAGTTAATCAAATCCAAAATCCACAAATCTGTATTTGTGGGAGTAAATCAGTGATCAATCAGTCAGAGTCAGGGTCAATTTAGTCAGCAGGTTTTTATTTCGAAATTGATTGGGGTTTAGTTTATTTGGAAGACAACCTCATTTCCAAGTCTCGATAGTCGTCAACTCAAGCTCTTAATTTATCATCATGAGTTCAATTGGAACAGGAGTAAGTCCACCGTATTCGCACTCCTGTTTCTGATTTTTTTGTTAATAATTCATAATAAGCTTTCTCTTTAGTATGACCTGTCGGCATCCCAGTTTTCTCCTGATGGCCGAGTTTTCCAAGTGGAGTATGCTCAAAAAGCCATTGAAAACAGTGGGTACGCCGTATTTTATTGTCACACTCACGACTCACAGTCACAACTCTCTTGTATTCTCCAACCCTTACCCTGCCCTATCCTCCATCGGTTTTAGGATAAGGACTAGAATGTGATTCACAGGGCATATTTATGTACACAGGACCGCTGTAGTGCTCCGGGGTAAGGATGGCGTGGTGTTCGCGATGGAGAAACTGGTCACTTCCAAACTTTACGAACCTGGGGCGAATCGGAGACTCTTTGGAGTTGACAGACACATTGGAATGGCAGTGGGTGGACTTCTGGCTGATGCTCGACAAATTGTGGAAACTGCCCGGAAGGAAGCGTCTAACTACCGCGGAGAATATGGTGGAGATGTCCCGTTGAAAGTAAGGAATATATTATGTTATTTAGTTGGAGTGGAGTGTACAAAAATCTGAATTTTACTCTAAACTGATATTACTGATTACTGGTGTCTCTCCTGATAGTATCTTACGGATCGTGTAGCTGGGTACATTCATGCCTATACTTTGTATAGTGCCGTCCGACCGTTCGGATGCGCCGTTATTGTTGGTTCAATGGAACCTGCTGGACCCCAAATGTACATGATCGACCCTTCAGGCGTTTACCACGTAATTACTAGTAATTAATTTCTCTCAATTTCATTCCCATTGGATGTCTCACTACAAATATATCCTCGTCGCAGGGTTACAAGGGATGTGCAATTGGGAAGGCTAAGCAGGCCGCAAAAACGGAAATGGAAAAACTTGAGTTCAGTAATATGAGTATCAAAGATTTAGTGAAAGAAGCTGCTAAAATGTAAGTATAAATGAGACAGGATGAACATGAATTTCTATTCCTGGTGGCTTAACGCTAACGACTCTGTCCTTTTCTGTAGCATCTACATGGTCCATGACGAAGTGAAGGACAAGGCCTTTGAGTTGGAGCTGAGCTGGGTCGGAGAACACACAAACGGAATCCATCAACGGGTTCCAGACGATGTCTTCGCAGAAGCCGAAACCTTTGCCAAGAATTCACTCAAGGAAGATTCGGATTCAGAAATTGATGAATCCTAAACGAATATCCGTACTCCACCCACACCACCCTTCTATCTACAGTTGCACAACAAACCATGGGGCGTCAAGCTCGCACTGGATCCATTCTAAATAAATCCTCTAAATTCCTAACCGTTTCTACTATACTACAAAAAGGAAAATTGAAGTTGAAGTTATAATTTATTTCCTGGTGTTTGGTGTAGTGGGGACTTACTCGCTTCAATCTTTGTTATGATTATGATTGTGGTGATGGTGATCATGGTCCTCCCCGCAGCACGCGGCGGATGCTCCTGAGGTCCCAAAGAAGGTCTCTGCAAAGGCAGGGCTAATGTCGTTATTCCTGGCAAACTCCACCAAATCCCTTCTCATTGCGTAGGCATCTTCCCCATCCGCATAGTACTTGGGCTCGATTTCAGAGATCTTGAACTTAAGCGTGTTTGAGTAGAGGTTGAGAGCAGCCCGGTTGCTTTTGCGAACATGGAGGGAAACGTATTTCGCGTTGAATGATTCTATCATGGCTCTTGATGACTGATCCATAAGTTTTTGTGCAATTCCCAACCGACTGAAAGTAGAATTAGTATAGTTGTAGTACATGCTAGAGATATTATACAAAAAGTATGAGATTTTAATTGAGTAGCCTACTCTACCGGTGTGATCTTTGAACAGCCAATGATGTGATATGACCATGTGGATCCTCCGTCTCTTCTTCCATTTTTGCCAACACATAGCCCACAATTTTGCCTTTGGGATCTTCTGCGACAAAACTAAGTTGGGGCCAGGAGAGTCCATGGTAGAAGTAGTACTTCATCTGATAATTCTCGGGGAGGCAGAGGAGGTTGCAGTGCTGCATGTTCATGAGATCCTCTGGTTTTGCCACGCGAATGCTCACCATGATGATGATGAAGATGAGGGATGATGACTCTGGAAATTAAATTAACAGAAATCATTCCTTTGTCATTTGTATACTTAAATACCAAATGCAAGTGGAATGGAAGAAATCGTTGAGCGGCCTTACGTTTGACCTTATAGGTTATAACCAATAAATTGAAGTCAGTCAAGTTGAATTGAAGTGAAATTGAAATGAATGAAACGACAAGATGAATGAAATCGAAATCTCCCTTCTTCGCTTTATTCCTTGTTCGTTCTTCCAGTTCTTCCTCCCTTTTCGGTTCCTTTTGGTTTGAATTTGGGGTATAAGCATGCGTGTCTCTATGAATCAGCTGCAGATTTTTTGGTTGTTGTCAGGCGAGAAAGACGAAAGACCTTGGCAAGGAAGAAGAGCCACAAAAAACCCAACCCCCTAGCCCCTACTCCCAGCCTCTTCTTTGCCCGCTCTTGCT
>Ga0194135_10002071_pt1 | contig 12134 bp, 8 predicted proteins | sample LitLau_LLRF_2013_FD_134024 | JGI IMG/M metagenome (GOLD analysis project Ga0194135, IMG submission 134024) | Freshwater sediment microbial communities in response to fracking from North America - Little Laurel Run_MetaG_LLRF_2013 (version 2) | ecosystem: Environmental > Aquatic > Freshwater >... | reverse complement strand
CCGTGACAAGTGCCCGGGCACGCCTCATGGCTTCAAGGTCGATGCGGATGGCTGCATCATCGAGCAGACCGTGGTGCTGCGTGCCGTCAACTTCGAGTTCAACTCGGATCGCCTGACCCAGCCGGCGCAGCAGACGCTGGATGAAGTCGGTGCCGCACTGATCGGCCAGCCGTCGCTGAATGTGCAGATTGGTGGCTACACCGACTCGAAGGGCTCGGTAGCCTACAACCTGAGCCTCTCGGCCAAGCGTGCCAAGTCGGTCAAGGCCTACCTCGTCGGCAAGGGCGTCAAGGCTGACAACCTGATCTCGAAGGGCTTCGGCAAGGATGCACCGATTGCCAGCAACGATACCGAGGAAGGTCGTGCCGAGAATCGTCGTGTCGAGTTCGTTGTGCTGAACAAGCCAGCAACCGTAAAGGTGCTGACGAAGGATTCGTCGAAGGCCTCGAAGGCTGCGGCGGAAGGCACCGAGCTGGAACCGAAGAAGCACAAGAAGAAGGCCGCTCCGGCAGCAGCGCAGTAAGCCTTAGCGACTCGGATGTAGTGTGATCGAAGCGCCGGAGCGACAGCTCCGGCGCTTTTTTGTGGCCGCCACCGAAGCCGCTCAATACCCGAGTTGTTTCGATGCCAAGTCCTTCATGATTTCCGAAGCGCCACCGCCTATCGACAAGACCTTGGTTTCCCGGAAGATACGTTCCACTTTTGCACCGCGGAGATAACCCGCTCCGCCGAAGATCTGCACGGCTTCACCGGCCACGCGCTCAAGGGTCGACGTCGCCAGGTTCTTCAGCAGACAGACTTCCGCGATCGGAAGCTGCTTCTTCGAGATGCGCCAGCACAACAGATCCAGCTGTGCTTTTACTGCGTCGATCTGCATCTTCATGTCGACCAGCTTGTGGCGGATCACCTGACGCATGATCAGCGGCTTGCCGAAGGTCTGGCGATCACGCGCATAGGCAAGGCATTCGTCGTAACACACCTGGGCCGAGGCCCAGGCTTGCGCGGCAAGCATGATCCGTTCGTTGTTGAAGTTCATCATGATCGCCATGAAGCCCGCGTTCTCGGGTCCGATGCGATTGGCGACCGGCACGCGCGCATCCTCGAAATACAGCGTGGCCGTGTCCGAACACCACCAGCCCATCTTCTCCAGTGGAGAGCGCGTGAAGCCTGGCGTACCGGCCTCGATCACCAGCAGGGAAACGCCGCCGAGCCCCGGTTCACCGGTACGAACGGCGACCGTCAGGTAGTCCGCACGCATGCCGGAGGTGATGAAAGTCTTGGATCCGTTGACGACATAGTGATCGCCTTCGCGAACCGCGCGCGTGCGGAGGTTCGCAACGTCGGAGCCACCGCCGGGTTCAGTGATGGCCAGCGCGGCAATCTTTTCGCCCGCCAGGACGGGGCGAAGAAATTTCTCCTTCTGTTCGTGCGTACCCATGTGCATGACGGGCGGGCTGCCGATGCCGTGGCTGAGCAGGCTCGCAATCAGGCCGCCACTGCTGGTCCGCGCAAGCTCCTCGACCGCGATGACCATGTAGAAGGGATCGGGTACTTCGATGCCGCCATAAGCTTCCGGAAATCCGATGCCGAGCAGCCCGGCTTCCGCAGCCTTCCGATGGAGTTCACGCGGCAGCTCAAGTGCTGTTTCCCAGGCCTCGATGTTCGGCGTGCACTCACGCTCCACGAAGCGACGGACCTGCGTCCGGAAAGCCTCGTGCTCCTCGGTATAGAACGGCGAAGGTATATTCGGAGTCACAAGCTTGGTCACGGTAATCACCATAGTTTTTACTGGCTGCCCTCAGACTGTAGAGAGTCCGCTATGCTCGCGCCACAACAATATCCGTTACACAAAACTCAATTACCGAACGGAGCGACGCATGGCCTTAGTTCCCGCTGAAAAGCTGCCGCTGGCGCGTATCTATCACTGGGAAAAAGCCCGCGCCAACAAGCCATACTTGACGCAACCGATGGGCTACGGCGTGGTACGGACCTGGACCTGGAGCGAAGCGGTCGGCGAATCGCGTCGCGTTGCGGCCTGGCTCAAGGCGCAGGGCTGGCCGGAAGGATCGGCCGTTGCGATTCTGTCGAAGAATGCGGCGCACTGGGTCATGGTGGACTTTGCGATCTGGATGGCCGGGTATGTCAGCGTGCCGCTGTACCCCACGTTGACCGCGCATTCGGTTCGCCAGATTCTCGAGCACAGCGAGACCAAGGCAATCTTCGTCGGCAAGCTGGATGACTATGCCGTGATGCGTGACGGCATTCCCGACGGCGTGTTGCGGTTTGGCTGTTCGCTGTCTCCGCCGGAAGCATCGGATCTCGGCGAGACCTGGGAGTCGATCGTCGAGAAGACGGCGCCGATGACCGAAAACACGGTGCGTCCGAACGATGCCATCGCCACGATCGTCTACACCTCCGGCACGACGGGAATGCCGAAAGGCGTGATGCACAGCTTCAACAACATCGGGGCAGGGTCCCTGGCACTGATCGATACCTTCAAGCTCACGGCCGACGAACGCATGCTGTCGTATCTTCCGCTCAGCCATGTGGCGGAGCGCTGGGCGGTCGAGTCGGTTTCGATCCAGGTGGGTTTTCAGTTGTTTTTTGCCGAGACTCAGGACAGCTTCCTGCGGGATCTCCAACGTGCCCGGCCAACTTTCTTTATCTCGGTTCCGCGCCTTTGGGTGAAATTCCAGCAAGGCATCTTCGCGAAGATGCCGAAGGAAAAACTCGATCGTCTGTTCAAGATTCCGCTGCTGAACCGCATCGTCAAGAAGAAGATCCTGAAGCAGCTCGGACTCGACACTGTGCGCTACGCAGCCGGTGGCGCAGCCCCGATGCCGGCCTCGCTGATCAACTGGTATCGCAGCCTCGGGCTGGATCTGCTTGAAGGCTATGGCATGACCGAGAACTTCGGCGTCTCCCATGGCTCGAAACCCGGACAGGGGAGACCCGGCTATGTCGGCACGCCACACCCCGGCGTGGAGCAGCGCATCGACCCGACTGGCGAAATCATGGTCCGCTCGCCCTGCAACATGGTCGGCTACTTCAAGGAACCCGAGAAGACGCGCGAGGCGCTGACCGAAGACGGCTGGCTGCATACCGGTGACCGCGGCGAGATCGATGAAGCGGGCCGCCTGCGCATCACCGGACGCGTGAAGGAGCTGTTCAAGACCGCGAAGGGCAAGTACGTGGCGCCGGCACCGATCGAAAGCCGCCTTACCGAGCATCCGAAAGTCGAGGCCGTGTGCGTGACAGGTGCGAGCTTTCCTCAGCCCTTCGCCATCGTCATGTTGTCAGCTGACATGCTGCCGGCATTCGGCCATGACGAGTCCCTGCGCAACGAGCTGACTGCATCGCTCACGCAGACACTGGAGACCGCCAATCCGCAGGCCGACCATCATGAGCAGCTCGACTTCATTGCCGTGGTTCCGGATCAGTGGAATGTTGAGAACGGCTTCCTCACGCCGACCCTGAAAATCAAGCGCGCTGCAGTCGAGGATGCCTACAGCAAGCACTTCGACAGCTGGGCAAAGCAAAAAAAGAAGAAGATCGTCTGGCAGTTACCCTGAGTCGTATTCCTGCCTGACCGTTCACGAAAAAACCCCCGGCATGACCGGGGGTTTTCCTTGAGCAGACCTTCGACTCTTTACCCAGCCACCGCATGATGACTGACCGGTCGCCAATCTCTTATGGATGATTGATGCCGTTCTTGAACGCCTTGTAGTTGGCCTTGCAGGCGGCAATCAGTGCTGCGCCGCCCTGATCCGAAGTGGCTTCGAACGTCTGGGTATCGCAGTAGCTGATGTCAGGCGCCCACTCACCGAGTGCTGCCGTTAGGTCGGCACCGGATTTGCCCTTGGCCAGGTTGTAATTGCCGACGAAGCTCGGGTCCGCAAGGATCTGGCGCAGGTAGACCAGCACCTGCGAGGCTGGGCCCCAGGGCAGATAGTTGTAGCCAAACGCGGGCGCGGCCTTGGCCGGGCGTTTGGCCGCTGTCGAGATCACGGTGGTGATGGTTCCATCCTGCTGCGCGGTGAATTCGCGATCGGCAAGGCACGCCACCACGGCGGTGTTGTCGAACTGGTTCTGGCATAGCGACATGTAGCGCACCTTCGCATCGCCGGGAACCGCCGGCGTCGGCGGCACCTTGAAGCGAACCACGACCATGTCGGAATAGATCACGTTCGCCGGACCGCGCGCGTAAGCCGTGCCGCCATTCGGATAGGTGTGGAAGGTGCTGATGCTGTTGTCGATCAGGAAGCTCAGATTCTTCGCATCGCTGACTTTTGCCTGCGGGAACGTCAACAGCAGCAGATCCTGTGCGCGAGCCAGCTGATCGCACTTCGCCTGCTGAGGATTGTTGTTGTTGACGTCGACCACGCTGCCATCCGCTGCCGTATAAGTGATCTGCGGCAGGTCGACATCGCCGAACTTGTTCGCACCGTCATCCGGCAGATAAATGCGATAGGTCAGCTGCTTGTTTCCAAATACGTCCGGGAATGTGAGGCCGAGGTACTCGGTATTGTTCGTTCCCATGTAGATCGTATCCGGGTCGCGGACCAGCGGCGCAGCCGGCGGAAAGTCGTACTTCAGCGTGATTTGCCAGTCGTACTGACCATTGCCGGAATTCGGCAGCGGTCCCGGCGTCGGGTTGGGGCTGGCGACCGGCACGCCGTTCAACCGAGGTGTCAGTTGATAGTCCTGGATCGAATCGGTGAGATTGCCCGGCCGGAATCCGTCATAAGACGAAAAGGTGAAATACCGGGTCTTCGGATATTTGCCGCGCAGCGTGATGGTGCCGACATTCGGGGCTACATAAACCGGCATCGCCGATACCTGATACTCCGCATGCGTATCCGGATAGCCGGTATTGCGGCTCACCGCATCGATGCTCTGGATCCACTTGCAGCCGTAGCTGAGGCTGCCGCGAAGCACGATCGGCGGCAGTGTCGGCACGATCTGCGCCTCAGCAGTCTGGACAACGCCTGAGGCAATGAGGCCGACGACAGCAAGCAGCACTTTTGGTGTCTTGTTTCCGAAACGCATGATGTGGTCCCTGACAGTAGAGTCTTGTGCACGGACGCTATCACGCGCTTTCCGGAAACTGCGTGATAGCTATCAGGTTACGGCGTGGCAATTAAGTCCTAGCCCGTTTCGCCCAAGCCGATGGATGGATCGTCAGCGCGCATCCTGATATTTGCTGCGCAGCAGCTTCTTGTCGAGCTTGCCAACGCTGGTCTTGTCGAGTGCGTCGACGAAGAGCACCGCCTCGGGGACGCCGTACTTCGAGATCACGCCCTTGTCGGCGTAGGCCGAAAGATGTGCCTTGATCGCCGCACCGTCAGCCTCCTGTCCCGGCTTGAGCACGACCAGCGCCAGAGGCCGCTCGCCCCATTTGGTGTCCTTGACGCCGATGACAGCGACTTCGCTGACCGAAGGATGGGCCGAGATCAGGTTTTCGAGATCGAGCGACGATACCCATTCGCCGCCGGTCTTGATCACATCCTTCACGCGATCGCTGATCTGCAGCACGCCGTCCGCGCCGAAATTGCCGATGTCGCCGGAATGCATCCAGCCGCCTTTCCAGAGTTCTTCGGAGGTTTCAGCGTTTCGGAAATAGCCCTGCGTGTTCCAGGGCGAGCGAAACACGATTTCGCCCGTGGACTTGCCATCGTGCGGCAGCACATTCATCTGCTCGTCGACGGTCGCGACATTGCAGAGCAGCGCAGGCAGGCCGGTTCGTACGCGCCGTGCCGCCTGCTCGTCGATAGTGCCGCCGAGCTGATCGGTCGGCAGATGATTCATGGTCTGCAAAGGCCCGGTTTCCGACATGCCGTAACCCGTGAATACGTCGATACCGCGTTCTAGCGCCGCCTTCGCGAGGCCGACCGGCAGGGCCGATCCACCCACGAGGACTTTCCAGCGCGACAGGTCCACACCCTTCGATGCGGGATGGCTCAGCAGCATGTGCAGCAAGGTCGGTACGCAGTGCGAGTAGGTGACGTTTTCCTTCGACAGCAACTGCAGCAGCATTTCCGGCGTATAGCGGCCGGCATAGACCTGCTTCATGCCGAGCAGCGTCGCAACATAGGGCATGCCCCAGGCGTGGACATGGAACATCGGCGTGATCGCCATGTACACATCATCCTGATGCACGCGGCCCTGCACCGGTGCAGTGCCCAGCGTTCCCAGCACGGCAAGGGTGTGCAGCATCATCTGGCGATGGCTGTAGTACACGCCCTTGGGCAGACCCGTGGTGCCGGACGTGTAGAACGTGCTCATGCGCGCGTTCTCGTCGAAATCCGGGAACACGAAATCTTTGCCGGCCTGAGCAAGCAGGGCCTCGTACTCGCCTTCAAAGGCGATCGTGCTTTTCGGTTTCGTTCTGGCTTCATCGATCAGCACGAACCGCTTCGCCGTGGTCAGCTTGTCCTTCAGCGATTCCAGTACCGGCAGGAAATCCGTATTCACCAGAATCATGTCGGCTTCGGCATGGTTCAGCGTGTAGAGGATCTGCTCCGGCGACAGGCGGATGTTCACGGTCTGCATCACGCAGCCGAGCATCGGCACTGCGAAATAGCATTCGAGATAGCGATGGCTGTCCCACTCCATGATCGCGATGGTCTGGCCCGGCTTTGCGCCGAGGCCGGTCAGCACGTTGGCAAGGCGGTTCACGCGTTCGACGAACTGCGGATAGTTGAAACGGGCCTGATCGCGATAGACGATCTCGTTGCGCGTGGCTCGCGCAATCGGTGTGTGCAGCAGATGTTTGATCAGCAGCTGATAGTTGTATGCGGACGCCGTACTTTCGATGTTGTTGAAGCGGTTCATGCAGCACTCCATTCAAGACGGATCGCGGCGCCGTTCGGCCGCCTGCGAAGCGGGATTCAGCTCAAGGTCGCGAGAAAGCTTTCGATGGCCGGGTTCACCTGATCCGGATGCGTCAGGTTCGCCGCATGGCCGCCGCCTTCGATCAGCACCAGGCGCGAGTCGGGCAGGGCCTGCGCCATGGCCTGTGCGCGATCGAGCGTGATTGCAATGTCGTTCGTGCCATGAATCACCAGCGCCGGCACGCGGATGTTCCGGATCGCTTCGCTGATGTCGTCGCGCGAGCCCAGGGTCTCGAAGGCCTTCAGCAGATTGAAGGGTAGCCACGTCGCCCACTTGGCTTTCCAATCCGCGGCTCCGGCCCAGCCGTCGCCAAGAATGATGTGCTCGATGGTCGAGGCGATCTGGTCGTTAAGTCCCATCCCGGCCCACATCGCCATCAGTTGCACGTAACCCGGCATCTTGCTCTTGTCTTCAGGCATCGCCTGCGTGTCGATCAGCACCAGCGCACGCACCAGCTCCGGATGCTTGAGCGCTGCACGCAGCGACAGATAACCCCCCTGCGACATACCGACGAACACAGCGCGCGGAATGTCGAGATGGCGCAGCAGCGCGGCGAGATCGTTGGCCGAGTCGTAGTAGCTGAAGGCCTCGACGGGGCCGTCGGTCGCCGTCTTGCCGTGGCAGCGCTCGTCCCACGTGATGCAGCGAAAGCGATCCCGGAATGCCGCGACCTGTGGCGCAAACATGCTGCCGTCCATGAGCAGGCCATGCGAGAAAACCAGTACCGGGCCATCGCCGCCCGTGTCCTCGTAATACAGATTCTGGTTGTTGATGGCGGCGTACGGCATCGCGTTGTTCTCCTCGCTGGCGTGCACTCGATCGGTGCGGGGAGCCGCTTGAGCAAGCGGCTTCGGTCGCGAACTATAGCCGGGTCAGAACTGCGGCAGCACGCCGCTCTTGTCGTAGGCGCGGAACAGGGTGCGGGCCAGCACGCCCAGCGTGCGACGAACCTCCTCAGGTGTCTGATGCCGCAGCGGCAGCACCACGGCCTCGACCACCGAGATGATCGCGCGCGACATGTCTTCCAGATCGCCGCCTAGATCGAAGCGACCCATCTCGACACCACGGCTCAGCACCCCCTCGATGACCTTCATCGAGTTCAGCTCGAATGCGCGTTGTGCCGCTTCCAGCTCGACCGTTTCCGGGCTGGCGGGAACCAGCCAGAAACCGGCAATCCCGTTTTCGACCAGCGGATCCTTTAGCAGCCGCCCGATGCCGCTGAATAGCGCGATGACAGCGCGCGCAGGATCGGAGTCATTTCGCATCGGATCGAAGATGTAGCTGTCGAACAGCGCGTGCAGGCGCTTCAGGCAATCGAGATACAGCGCTTCCTTGCTCGCGTAATGCCAGTACAGCGCACCCTTGCTGAGATTCGCCGCGGTCGAGATGTCGCCGATCGAAACACCGTCGTAGCCATAGCGCCCGAACAGGTCGAAAGCGCCATTCTGGATCGCTTTCAGCGTATCGAACTGTTCGTGTGCAGGTTTACGCGCCATGCCGTGCTGCTGGGAGGTTTATCGGGAAGCGCAATTATCCGGCAAGCCGGTCGTCTGCGCATGGACGGCATACGCAACAAGCCTGCCCAGTGGATTACCTTTGTTGCGATCAGTGCAGAGGCCAGCATCCGCGGATCGGGCAGGGCAGGCTTCCGATGTGTTGCCTTGAATAGATTGAGCACGCGGCAGGGCGCCGCCTAGCGCCGGATTCTACTGCGCAACTGCGCGCACTCCGGACTCAGCATCACAGCGCGCCGCTGCGAAGGCAGCCTTCAGGCTTTCGGCTTGCGCCTCGCCTTTTGCTTACCAACCCGGTTGACGGCAATGGCCTCGCGAATGAGTGCCCTGAAGGCCGCTTCGTCAAGACGTTCTCCTTCACGGATATCGATTGCACGGCGCACATTGCCGTCGAGACTTGCGTTGAAAAGGCCGGTCGGGTCCTTGAGGGACGCGCCCTTGGCAAAGGTCAGCTTCACCACCTGCTTGTAGGACTCTCCCGTGCAGATGATGCCGGCGCAAGACCAAACCGGAGTCCCCATCCACTTCCACTCCTCGACGATCTCTGGGTCTGTATCGCGGATTAGCGCACGCATCCGCGCAAGGGTTTCGCCACGCCAGTCGTCGAGCTGTTCAATCCGCTTTGAGATTTGTACCGATGCCGACGGATCTTCGTTCTGCTCTGACGTGTTCATGACCTGGCGCCAACGAGCAGTTCATCCGCGGGAAGAAGGGTTATCAGGAACATACGGGTCAGCTCCTTCGTTGTCATTCTCGGGAAAGCCGAAATCCAGACACAGTATTCAAGCGACTGGACCCCCAGCCTTCGCCGGGGTAACGACATTCTTGCATCACAGCGATATGGAACACAGTCTCCACAAACTAGTGCCCCCGCCTCCAAGCGCTGCTCAACAAATGTTTAGACATCCGTCGATTCGACGGTGCCATGGTTCTGCACCGTTCAATCGGAACCGTGAAAATGGGGGACAAACTTCCCCTGATTGATTGCCGTCCTCCATGAATGATTTGAGTGTCTTGTCACCCGAGACGGCGGCGCAGGTTTCCGCGCTCGCCGAAGACCTGTCTCCAGCGCGTCGCGTGCTCGTGATCACCGGTGCGGGCATGTCTGCGGATTCCGGCCTGCCGACCTATCGCGGTACCGGCGGCTTGTATGCAGCGGAGGCCACGCCGGATGGCGTGACCATCGAGCAGGCGCTGTCCGGGCCGATGCTGCGCAGCAATCCGGCGCTGTGCTGGAAGTATCTCGGTGAGATCGAGCGCGGTTCGCGCGGGCGCGCGCCGCATGCCGGGCATTCGGCGCTCGTGGAACTGGCGACGCAGTTCGAGTCCCTGACCGTGCTGACGCAAAACGTGGATGGCTTTCACGCACTCGCAGGGCAGGCGGACGTGATCGAGATGCACGGCAATCTGCACGAGTTGTTCTGCACCGCCTGCGATTATGAAATCTGGGTGGCGGATTACACGGATCTTGCGATGCCGCCGATTTGCCCGCGCTGTGCGGGATCGGTGCGGCCTCGGGTGGTGCTGTTCGGCGAGGCGCTGCCAAGACCGGCGCTGCAGCGTTTCGAATCCGTGCTGCGTCGCGGTGTGGATGCGGTCATCAGCATCGGGACGACCAGTGTATTCCCGTACATTGCGGCACCCGTGGTGCAGGCGGCGCGAGCCGGTTTGACGACGGCGGAGATCAATCCCGACGAGAGCCGGATTTCGTCGGTGGTTCGATATCGCATTCAGGATCGCGCGGCACCGGTGCTGATGCGCTTGCTGGCCTTGCTGAAGGCGAGGCGCCTTGATGAGGCCCGTGCGGTGAAGTGATCGCCTGAAAAAAGTTTTGTCTGGCTTAACCCCATTGTGAGACCCGCAGCGTTCATAGCAGTACCGTTCCCATCGGAGACTGCCATGTCTTTCCGCCCCGCCGTGTTGTCCAGCTTCGCCTTCTTACTGGTTCTTGTATGTGCTTGCTCGACCTATCAGCAGGCTGCGGTACCGCCTCCGCCGCCACCCGAATCGCAGGCGCTGGTGCAGCCTGAAGCCGCACTTGCAGATGGCGTGTCGCCGGGAACGCCGAGCAATACTGCCGTGCAGGGCAAGGTCACCCGAAAGGCATCTGCGGATGCCCGCCAAGACGCACGGGATCGGTCAGCGCAATATCAGTCCGCGTTGGCAGCAAGCCCCGTGCAGGCAACGCCCGCCGCGATGCGCGCAGGGGGCGATCCAGGGATCTATCTTCCGCCGTCACGCCCGTTTTTCCCGTCCGCATTCATTGCAAACGAAGACCGCGAAACCTACGCGCATGTCGAACCCAATCCGGTGCTGCGTGCAGCCGAGCAGCCGGTATCGACCTTCAGCATCGACGTCGATACCGGTTCCTACGCCAACGTGCGGCGCCTGCTGAACGAAGGCCGCCTGCCGCCGCACGATGCCGTGCGTGTCGAGGAACTCATCAACTATTTCGACTACGCCTATGCGCCGCCGGCCGATCGCAGCACGCCGTTCGCGGTGCATACCGAGATCGCATCGACGCCCTGGAACCGTAAGACGCGGCTGCTTCAGGTCGGCATCCAAGGCTGGAAGCCACAGTATAAGGAGGCGTCGGAACTTCCGGCGTCGAACCTCGTGTTTCTGGTCGATGTCTCGGGATCGATGAACGAGCCCGCGAAGCTGCCGCTGGTGAAGTCGAGTCTGAAACTGCTGGCGAAGAAGCTGCGCCATGAGGATCGCGTGAGTCTGGTGGTGTACGCCGGCCGCACGGCGGTGGTGCTGGAACCGACCCCGGGTGACGAGGTGGCAACGATCAGTACCGCGCTCGATCAGCTTCAGGCCGGGGGGTCGACCAATGGTGCGGGCGGCATTCAGCTCGCGTACGAGATGGCCGCGAAGGGCTTCATCAAGGGCGGCAACAACCGCGTGCTGCTGGCTACCGATGGCGACTTCAATGTCGGCATCAGTGACTTCGAGCAGCTCAAGAACCTGGTCGAGGAAAAGCGCCGCAGCGGTGTTGCGCTGAGCACGCTCGGCTTTGGCGAAGGCAATTACAACGACAAGCTGATGGAGCAGCTGGCCGATGCCGGCAACGGCAACTACGCCTATATCGATACCCTGCAGGAAGCCCAGAAGGTGCTCGTGGATCAGCGTGCCGCAACGCTGGCCACGATTGCGAAGGATGTGAAGATCCAGGTCGAGTTCAATCCGGCGGTGGTCGCGGAATACCGCTTGATCGGCTACGAGAACCGTCTGCTCAAGCGCGAGGATTTCAACAATGATGCCGTCGATGCTGGTGAGATCGGCGCGGGTCATCGCGTGACGGCGCTGTACGAGATTGCGCTGGTCGGCAATGGCGGCGAGAAAATCGATCCACTTCGCTATGGCAAGGAAAAGCCAGCGTCGTCTGAAAATGTTGAGCTGGCCTTTCTGCGTCTTCGCTACAAGAAGCCCGAAGACGGCAATGATGCGAAGAGCATCCTGATCGAGCGTCCGATCCTGACCCGCGAAATCGTGGCAGACAGTGCGACGACCCCGGCGTTCCGGTTGGCGGCGGCTGTTGCCGCCTATGGCCAGCTTCTGCGCGGCGGCACCTACACGGGCAGCTTTGGCTATGCTGACGTTGCAGCACTGGCGCGCGGTGCACGCGGCGATGATGCGCAGGGTTATGCCGGTGAATTCCTGCAATTGGCGCAACTGGCGGGCAGCCTCGAAACTCGGCTGGCGGTTGCCACGGGCGGGCGG
>Ga0194135_10002070_pt1 | contig 12137 bp, 17 predicted proteins | sample LitLau_LLRF_2013_FD_134024 | JGI IMG/M metagenome (GOLD analysis project Ga0194135, IMG submission 134024) | Freshwater sediment microbial communities in response to fracking from North America - Little Laurel Run_MetaG_LLRF_2013 (version 2) | ecosystem: Environmental > Aquatic > Freshwater >... | reverse complement strand
TATTAATTAGTAGTAGTAATTTATCTTACTACTAAGATACATTTCGATTAGACAAGGCTTCACAAGAGGGATTAATAAGCTCATCATAGCACGAGCCAAGAACACATTATTCTTTAAACATTAATAGAATGATTATATGAAAGATAGGATAATGGCTGGAATCCTAGTATGAAATCATTCTGCGTGTAGTGCAGTGGTGGGAGGCATGCAACCTGGAAAATGCATTGCGAGATTGCGATATAGCGAAGATTGCCGAGTAGGAGGTCCCTCGAAAACACCAACTCAACAACACTGTCTAGATACAGGATCTATAAACCGGTGTTGTAGACTTGTTCTCTTGTTTATAGACCCTGGTCTAGATAGGAGATCCTTCCTGTGCTCCAGCAAACGCCACACGACGACCACACACCAGAACCAAAAAAGCATCGTGGTCTCCTCACTCTCTCTGCTCCAGACTTAATGTACTACACGCTAATATTTAATTAGGAAACCTCGTTCAGTCGCCTCTTCCTTAGTTAAACTAGTTTATCGAAGCGCCCGAGGCTAGGTCCTTTGTATTAACCACAATATCCCGCCTATACTAGTCATTATGTGTATTCCCAAGATAAACGCGTGTGAAGACGTGGGAGCTCTCGACCCGTTCACTTGGGACGAGTTAGACGAAAGTTTTGACGATCCCGATCCAGCCGACGACCCTGAGCCAATGGAAAATAATAACGACCCCTTGGAATACAACTTTGTTGAGGACATGCGATCAGTGCGGTTCTGGCCTGACAGCCCTCCTTCAACGCCGCCGAGAAGGAACCAGAATGGTAACAACCGACTCGGTGTATTGGTAGATGGTGAAGAGGATATGACCATCGTGGATGGAAATGAAGATGAAGAGGATATGACCATCGTGGATGGAACTGAAGATGAAAAGGACCCTGTTATGGAATTCTTCGAGAAAAATCCACTGCTGAACAGGTTCCTACATATTTTTTATGAGGAACGAGTCCTCCCTGGAAGAAACATTGTAGTCTTTTCTACTTACAGAAACCGATCAAATGTAAGTTACATTTTTAATAGTGGATTTAATTATAGAATTAATTATGTTGCTGTACATTAAATGATTACTTAATTATTTGTGCAGACTTTTAGGGCCGTTTTGGATGCCCAAAAATGTCTGGAAGGGACAAAAAAATGGGAATTGAATAAGGTCTTGTTAGCTGGAAAAAAGATATTGTTAACGAACTGCGTGCTGAATTTTTTGGATAAATTTAAGATGTCACATAAGAGGTTGATCGCGCCTACCGATGTTTTCTTCAAGGCTGATATTTCTCGGAAGGACAATTTGGTTATGAAGAGCGGGGACGAAGCTCCAACAATATATTTTCCATTGTTCGAGACTAAAATTTTTGAAAAATTGTTTTGGAAAATGCTGAAAAAAGAAGCTAGGCCAAAGCTAGTGTTACAGGTTTGATCTTTGAACTTTGAAGAGTAGATGGAATAGTTGCATATAATAAGTATGAGTTCATAAGGTGAAAGTCTACTTTGTATTTTTTACAGAACCGAAAGTTAAACAATTGCCTTCTTGTGGCGATTCATGATACAGGATTTATCGAATTGGCCTTAGAGAGTTCATTGTACTTGAGAATTAAGGAAATATTGGACAAGAATGCCATGCTTATAGAAGATCCGGATGACGAGCATCACTATAATATGTATGCAGGATACATTGACATTCATAAAGGAAAGAGTTTTATTGCGAGACTGGACAATCGTCCAGGATCGTTTTATAGAACGAAGATTGTCGAAGAGGTGACGGTTAAGCCATTACACAGGGAACTTACCCTGAATGATCGGAAGGTGATTTGATTAAGTTGACTGTGTCTTGAAGGTGATATTTATAGATTGTGGTAAAATAAAGATGGGTTGGTTTGTTTTTTGTATTAGTTTAAAGTTGAATACATCGACATAGGACTGACCAGAATTTTGTCCTTTAAAGAGTTCGCGTGTATTGGAACAAGTAGCAAATTGCCTCCCTTGCTGCACAAATTGCCCCCTCAAGTAAGTTTATGAGATAAAACCACGATCTTAAGTTGCATGGGGTTTCTATAAATTAAAAAATCTGTTTAAGGTTATTAAATGTTATCCAAAAAATGTTTCTGCGGATGCTTTAGCCGCTAATATGGTCCAAAAATTTGAACTACAAGGCGATTTGAAGGTTTTCGTTGAAGTAAGTTTTCTTCATCAGTTCCATAGGACAAATGTATAATAGATTCAATTATTTTTAATACCTGCTTTAATTTCACTTAGGCGGGTGGCATCGACGACTTGGATTTGAATGAGATATATGTAACAATATATCCTCGAGTACCAAATGTGAAGGACCTTAAGACTAACGACTGTTTGAATCATCGCTGGAACAAAGTGCACCAGGAAAAGAAAAAGCAGTTGCGACAACAAGATCCTCACACAGATTTAGCTGGGCTAGCCATGTACTACCTGAATAGGATAACAGGAGAAAGTGAGAAATGCCATGAATCGGAACTTATGCATGATTGATCAAATTGAACATATAAAGATAGTCAATGAATATTTAGCTTTAGATGAAACTGTTACAAATAGCTAGTAGGGCTAGTAGTTTTTTTGAAATTACGTCTCGAAATATCCTGACCTAATTTATGATAATAGAGGTTTCAGTTATAATCTGAATTGTATTTCTTATGTTAGTAAATGATTTGTTACGGCAATTTTTACCAACATTTAACATAAGCATTTAACATTAATCATAACTAAATATAGTTAAGCATAGAATTAGATAAATGACTAATTTTGAAATTGTGACTAGCTCATTAAAATATCAGCAATAACGATTTTAACTTTTATACTGGATATGACTTTATGAGAATAAATGTATATAGGTTGTAGTATTATTCGAAGCAACAACTCTGAAGATGACTGACAATGAATGTCTTTGTTCGTGTCGCACTTTGCCCCAGGGAGGAAGTAGTGTTGGCGGGAAGAGCATATGATTTGCACACAAAGGGAGATAACAATCGAGTGGTTTGTTTTGTTCCTCAAAGCAAGAAGTGCACCGCGCGGAGTCCCTTGCTTTTCAAGCGCGGTCGATGGGATTTTAACATGGGCTCCGTTTGGAAGCGTCTGCAGCGCGTTAACAAACGCGCTGCCAAGTTCAATCTCGTCGTCTCCTTTGAAGAACTTCTCCTTGATGTCACACCCAAATGGTAAGTGTAGTCTTCTGTTATCTTTGTTTACTTTGGTGGGTGGTTAGTCATACAAGTTAGCAGTTAATTGAGGTTGAATTTAATCATTGGAAAAGGCAACCGAGGAAAGTAAGTGTAGTTTTGTGGAGACGTCGTCGCCGCGTGGCAGTGGATCCTCGTTCATGGGAACCATCAATGAAGAATCCTTTGAAGGGAGTTGTCGTTTGGCCCGTCCCTGAAGAAGTAGAACTTCCTGTGACTCTATTTAAGGATCCGCGTACCGGTGACTACGAAGACAAAGAGTGGACAATTGCTGTTGAAGATGTGTCAACGGGAAAACCTCGACCATTGGCTTCAGCTAATATTAATCTTAGAACTTATGCTTCTGAAGTTCCAACTCAAACTTCTACTCAACTTACTCTTAAACCGGTGTCGAAGAAAGTTACAGCGGCGTCTATTCAGTTTACTGTTTCGTCGGCGTTTATCCGGGAAGGGAAAGCTACGTAAGACACTTATTATTAACAATTTGTTGATTGGTGTATTTAATCTAAACTTGGTGGATGGATTTATCTGAAAGTGTAAATTATTTTGCTTAGAGATGAAGATATGCAAAGTTTGGCAAGTCTTATGAGCTCAGCTCAGAGTGATATCGCACCATTGGAAGAATTGGAAGATACTATTGATATTGATGGAGGCAGTAGTTTGTTAGTTGTTGGTCCGTCTGATGGAAGAAAGATGAGTGAAGTGTCAAACATTGCCAGTCAAATAGAAAGTCTTATAAGTAACTTAAGTGGAGGTGATATTGTGGCCAGTCCGAGTTAGTACTTACTTACCTTTTTGTTAATTAATCAATTTATTGTTTTAGTGAACGTTATAATACAGGTTTGATTTTTATACAGACAAATCAGAAGGAAGTTTGAGTGGAGGAGTTGTAGAAGATCTCCCTCCAGAAGATTCTCCTCAGATGGAAGGTAATAATTCCTTTGGAAGTCCAAGTTTCGTTGTTTCATCGACTTCAATGGAATGGAATGAGAAGGTTAAAGATACTGAGGTTGGAAAAGAAGAAGAACAACTAAGTAATCCTGGGAAGAAAGACAATGGAATGGTTTCTATTGATCATGTTTCGTCATCTTCACAGGGAAAAAGGTCAGCTCATTTTTCTTTCCTTTTTGGGTGTCTTTTCCCCTTTTGCAAAATGTCGTAGAATTTGTTGTAATGCCTTGTGTATGAGCTTATTAAATTATTTGTGTTTGCTAAAGTAGTAGCTAGTATTATTGTTGCGAGTTATTAGTTTGTGAATTAGTTTTAATTCATTCCAAGTATAAACCTTCTTCCTGTCCTGTCGTGTACTTATTTATTTAATACTTCAAAATTGATCCGGTGTACTTGTAATAATAAATACTTTGTTATTACGATGTAGCGAGCTTGACGGTGTGTTTAATTTATTGCTTTGTATGCATTTTGGTATTGAGTGTGCGCTCTGTGGTTGCATAATACGAGAAGCTTAATTAATCCGTACTTAATTGTTAAGTTATGCATTGGATTATTAAATTTCATTGTTAATGTAGCACTGCCTGTGTATAATTGTATATTATATTATCATGTCTACCTATGATCGTGATTAAGGAGCAATTATTTGAGGTGGAAAGGGGTGCTATTTTGAATTGTACAGGGGGAGTTTAGGAAAAGGAGACCGAGCTGCTTTGCAACCATTAAATCTAAGTTCCTCGTCAACGAAAGAGCAGGAAGATACAAGAAGTGCTAGTAAAAATAATCCCAGTGAAACCAAGTCAGCTACAACAGGTCAAAGTGGAGGAATGGTTGGGTCCGATCTGCTTTCCTGGTGCCAAGAAGTGACCAAAGGATACAGAGGTGTGAAAGTTACCAATATGACTACTTCGTGGAGAAACGGCTTAGCGTTTTGCGCTTTAATTCATCGATTTCATCCAGAACTCATGTGAGTAAAAATCTTAAATTTTAAGATCTCGTTGTTATTTGATTGGCAATACTTATATGATAATAATTTCGGCTTAGTAATTTCGAAAAACTATCGCCCCATGATGTGAAAGGAAACTGCAAAACTGCCTTTGATGCTGCAGAGTCTTTGGGAATTCCTAAAGTAATTGAACCTTCGGATATGACACTTCTTGCCGTACCAGATAAACTGGCGGTTATGACATACCTTTTTCAACTCCGCTCTCATTTTACTGGTAATAATAATTGGAGAACTAGCAGATTTATCGGTCAATAAATATTTGAAAAGTGAATGTGTTGATAGGACGCCAATTGGAAGTTCAAAATATCGGAGTGACTTCTTCAGAATCGTCTTATGTTGTCAGTGTTCCAAGAAGTAAAGAAGAGAATTCAGCTTCTAGAAGAATTTTACAGGAGGAAATGATAAATTTAAGACGGAATACTAATGGAAAGGGAAGCAGGGAAGGAAGTGTGGATACTCCTCCTACAAGGAGTTCTTCAGGGGAAGCGTCTCCTACGAAGAAATCTATGTCAAGTACAAGTAGTCGGAGGGGATCTGAGGCAAATGCACACGAAGCTACGTCGCCAGTTCAAGCGCTTTTGAATAGATTTGGTTTGAAAGAGAAAACACCACCGAGTCCTGGGGAATCGAATAATAAACAAGGAATTTTTGGAAGGACGTTAGGGGAATTGAAACATTCATTTTCAAAGGTATTAGAGAGATACATTTTTATTGAAGGTGTGTTTATTCATTGAGTAATGATTTAATTAATTTTTTAAATATTTTTCTAAAGGGACACAACAATTCAAACAGTGACAATAACAAAACAAAAGAGCAGCTTATGACAAGACGCGAGTATGTAGATCCATTGGGTTCGGACGATGAAGATTCTCCATCTCCTCCAGCAATGGCTGCTGTGCAATCACAAAAGGACGATCGGCAAACAATGATAGTAGGTGTGGTTGATCCGGAGGCACCTGGACTTATCGATCTTTCTCCTACGAAACAAGATGACTCAACGAAGGAGGTGGGGATGATTTTATTGATTTATTGGTCTGTAGCAATTTCCATATTTAATTCGTGTTTTGATTTATTTAAATAAATAGAAATTACTCAGTCGGCATCGAGAGCTCCGGGAAAGAGCGAGACTTATGTTGGAACAAGCAAAACGTGATGGACACTCTACTTCAAGTGCAATTGAGTCTCCTCAGTCGCAACAGTTACCTAGGGCAGTTACCACTCCACCTCGCGTAAGTTTACTTGAAAAATCATATCAGAAGAAAGTTAATTTTAATTTTAAAAGCTTGCAGTTGTAAATTCTATGTGATTTATAGGATGAAGCAGAGCGACAAGAACAACTTCGCGAACGTGCCCGTCGATTAATTGCAGGAGCTCGACAGGGCGTGATATCTCCTTCAGCCAGTGGAGAGTTTAATTCACGCGGAAGTTCTCGTTCTGTTAGTCCACCGTCGTCGAGTAATACTGTTAGTCCCGTCCGTATTAATAATCCGCATCAAGTCATTTGTGATAAGGTAAAAGAATTATATTTGACAAGTTGGACAAGCGTGATTCATTTTAGTCCGTATTCTTGCCATTGTATAGGAGGCGTCGAATGATAACAACGAAGCGCGCATTGTAGGTGTAGAAGATTCAAATAGAAATTACCGACAGCATCAGTCAGGAGGTCCTCAAGTGGTTAACTCAGTTCCCCCAAAGTTAAAGTCCTTCCATAGTCTTCTCGAGAACAATAGTGGAGATGTCCCAGATCGAACGGTTAAGCGTACTAAGTCATACATTGAAAATGAGTTGGAAGCATTAGAAAAGGAGCAAGAACAAATTGATCAGCAAGCAAGAGAGCTCGAGAAAACGTTGAGACAAGTTATGAATGCAGGTAATAAGTTTTGGATCTTTTTAAATCTAATGTTGTTGGTTGCAGTTTATAAAGCTTTTGGTTTTTGCGTGTTTTGCAGAAGAGTCGGAGGAGGAAAATGTTCTTATGGAACAATGGTTTTTTCTTGTCAATAAAAAGAATGCACTGCTAAGGAGGCAAATGCAGCTCAATATTTTGTAAGCGAGACATTTTGTTAGTTAATGTATTTCAATTAGTCTTCAGGCTTAATCTATTTGTATGTTTAATAAATTTACAGAGAAAAGGAAGAAGATTTGGAAGCTAAATACGACCAACTTAATGAAGAGCTGAGGAAAATTCTGGCCAAAGATGGTAAGCAATTTTTCCGTTTTTGTTCATTTCAGCCATGGACTGAAATTGCATGCAAACGTCATCTTGTTTACAACGATCCTATGGGGGATATTCAATATTACAAAATCTCCATGTTTATATTTTGGTTGTTATTTTATTCTTGGACTAAAAATGCTTCGTTGATAAAAATAAGCAGGAACCCTTCTCGGTAGATTTCTTAATAAAATTTGACGTTCCCTAAGAATTGAAGTTGATTCTAAAGAAGTAACAAAAGTATATGGAAGGAAAGTCCCCAGAAAGTGTACAAAATATGCGTGTGTACAGAATATTTACTCTTTTGAAGGAAGAAGAGTGTAGAAGGCAGTGTTATTGCATAAAAGCTCATCATCTTGAGTTTTATTTCCTCCTTCGTGTGTTTCTTATTGAAAGGCTCTCTCTCCCCTTTATTCATCTTGTTGCATGTGAAATAAGGGAACCTTGGAGAGAGAGAGAGAGAGAGATGTTCGTGAAGATGTGAACAATGTGAAGTGGTAGTAGATATCTGGTGGATTCTGCTGCTGCTTCTGTGAAGTGGTAGCTGTAGTATGGAATTAAAGTGGTGGTAGGTAGGGAAGTCAAGTTTGACTGTAGGGACCTTTACTTTATATTCCTCCTACCCGGTTTTATGCCCACTCCCTCTCACTTAAGAATGATTGCCAATCACAAAACTGTAAGCTGCTTAACTGTCCCCTACTATTTTCTTTGCCCTCAAAAAGACTTTCCCTTCCTGCCTTTACTTATCTCTACACAACCAAACTATACACACACACACACGTCTTCTCACTTTCTCTCTACAAAGTCTAACCAAACGAAACTACTCAGATGCTGTCCGAGAATGAATTTCAAACAAGCTGAGCTAGCAGTCAGGACATGTCAGAGATACATTTTCTTTTTCAGAAATGTCTCAGGGATAAATGAAGTTGTATGAATGAAGAATCGGTCAAGACAAAATGTTTCAGAGACAGAAAGAGAGAGAGAGATGAGGTGGATTAATATTTGAAGGAATATTCAAATACCAAAGATTTAGAAGAGGCGCTGGTTTGTAGGCCTTTTTAGGCCGTGTCTTATTATTAAAATATACACAAGAGGCTCAAGAGTCTTTTCTCTATCGGATTTATAATATAATGCTCTTAGTAGCTCCACACATACGATGACGACGACTATATATAGAGATAGTCTCGTGCTCATTGTCACTACCTTCACATTATTACTTTGACTTGCCATTCATCCACTTGGTCCTGGGGACTTCCTTCCAAACTTTCGACAGGGCACTTTCCCTCAAACGATATTCTTCGTAGGAACAGTTCTGCTAGGGTCTCTGTATTTCCTCATTCGGGGTATCGTAAGAAATCACTTTCTCCCTTTTAAAAAAAGGTCTGTCTATTCAAAAAAATTTAGTTTGTTATGGATTGAGATTTCGTGAATGTATATTAAGCTGTGAATGTAATTTTTGCAAATATAATTGCTTGGTTTTCAGAGAGTCAAAAGACAGACGCAGATCGAGTGAGGGAATCACTTTTACTTCAAGAGCTTGTGAATGTTGTGAATCAACGGGATGAACTTGTGACACACTTGGACGACCAGGAGAAAGCGTAAGTACTTTTATTCAATCACACAAAGACTGGAACTATGCGTGTAGTATTTAGATTTAGATAGCACTAGATTAGTATTTTTATGAAAGTAATTGCCTTAGTATATAAAAGTGTCTCAGTTGGGATTGTATAAAAGTAGTTTTAGGGTGACCACATGTCCTCCAGTCATCTGTGTATTGTACGTAAGCTAATCATCATGACACACATGACCTTTTGTCCAAGGAAGTGTGTATCACACATCCTAAATTATTTAAGCCTCCATCTCGAGAAGAACTGTAAAAGCCCTATCGTTACTACTATCGTTGAGTAAAATATGAGACTAAGCAATAGTCGTTGGGTAGTGAAATGTCAAAAAATGTTGTGAGATGTGTAGGGAGGCTATAGGGACTGTGGTGAAAGAGGGGCAGGTGATGTGCGATCACGACGACGACGTTGTACATGGACAGAGGAGATCGAGGGACAAAAAGTTAAACCGGATTAAAGTTTTTTAAACCGGAAACGTGAAATATTGTGATTTATGAAATGACAGGCCCTTAGGGGGTCGTGGGGACTTCTTCTTCAGCCGCCTTTTTAATATATATCTCTCCTTGCCTTTGGCGTGTCAATCTCTCTCGGATTTATTTTTACTGTCCTGTGGTCCTAGTTAAAGCTCAAACTAAACCAAAAACCCCTGAAGCAGTTTCGAAGTGTTATTTGAAAATTTTGTATCATTTTGCCCTTTAAATTCACTTCTTATGCCTAGTTAGCTCTAAATCACAATATCTGCGCTTTTCATTATTGCATGAGTTTTTCGTGTGTGTTCTGCGCTTTTTTTGTATGAAACACGATAGGTGTAATAATGATTTTATGTAAGGCTTCAGAGCATAAAAAATAAAAGACTGCTCATTTGATTGATGTTGATTCGGAGACGTGTGACCTAGAGAGGTCAGGTTTCATTTTGTGTAGGCTTTCTACTTTCCAACTTGTGTCCATACACACACTCACTCACACGTGTAGTATTATTTATCCTCTCTCTCTCTCTATTAATAATAATACTTCCTAACGGACTTCCTTTCTGTGTATATAAATTTACACGTAGTTTTCCCACATCCCCCATACAAAAAAACATTTGTACTGTGTAGAGATAGAGCGTACATAGGAAGGGTGTTCGTTTCTAATGGAAAATGCTGCTGAGGCTTGTTAAAACACTCGTGAATATTTCATACGCTTTCCCCAACTCTCTCACACTTCTGTTCTTTAAAAATCAATCGCTATTTCACCAAGAGTGAAAGTTCATCTCCCCTTTCTTGCTTCACGCCTCTCAGGGATGACAACGATGAACACATGTTGTTTTTTCAACAAATGGCATTTCACCACTTCTGTTCTGATTCATTTGTTCTTCTTGTTAGTTTTCAGCTCAATCTCGCTCTCTCAATTCCCTGCTTTATATAAGTTATTCATGACCTTTGATATATGCTTGCTAACCAATAACATGAAGAGTATAGTAAAAACTCCGAAAGTGACTAACAACCAACTAAGTGTTGTATAGAATCTTTTGGTGACAGTGGACCATCAGGAGTTGGAGTTGTTCTTAATGATGAAAGAAGAGTTCATGTATATAGATATATATAGAGGAAATGTTCGTGCGTGCGTTTATGTATTAAAGCACCCACGTATACCTTTAAATGCTTAAGTAATAATAACATAAGTGTGATGATGATGCAACTGCGAGTTTTTGTATCTCGGTAGTTAGTAAGTTTGTATGATGACGGACGGACTATTATTGATCTTCACATTGAGTTTTCTCATCAAGCTATTTAACAACGGAGACACTAAGCGGATTAAATATATTTTCCCTTCCATTCATTAGTCTCTCCCATTCTACTTTTCTTTCTAACTACTCACGCGTCCACCTAAAAACAACCCTCTCTCGATCTCTCTCATTTCCGCAAACATCGGACAAACCTTAAGCTTAACTACTGAAATAACCTTAATGTTCTTCTTCGTACCTGTTTCTTCACTCAAGATAACCAAGGTCTCATCTAGATATGCTTTGGACTTAAAACAAGATGAAACTATGCAAGATATGCTAATGACTCGTGTTACTATGTGTAGATTGAGGCTGGTGATTGGAATCTATTAGTGAAGAATGTTTGTTTAAAATAGTTGTCTATTTTTATCTTAGGATTGAAGAGGACGAAGAAATCGAAAAGGATATTAGCCTTGCAGACATATCAAGGAACTCGGGAAAAGAAAACTGTGCCATTCAATAATAACTCGTCAAATATATATTTGTAAGATTGTAAGTGCATACGATCATCATCTTTACCTTGTCTCAATCAGACAAGAATATACAAACCCTTACCAAAATGAGAGACACTCTGAAGAATATTTTCTCATCTCAAGTGGACATCTCTCTCTTGTGGCGTCTTTAGTCTCAGAGATGGAATCTGCAAATGAGTCGTGGAATGTCTTTACGTATATTTCTGACAAGGCTTGGAGTTAAGTTTTTCGGGATGGCTAGATTTTATTACAATGTCTTCGTTTGCTTTGTTCACCTTCTATTTGCATTAATTTGTAATTTCTATAATTTTTAATAATCTTTAACACACGGGCATAAATATATGAATTATTTTTGACACCTCCATCATCTCTTAATCTGTACTTAATAATGTTCTTCTTCTTCTTTTGTGTTTGCGACTATGGTTTACTTCGTTGGTTGAGTAACTATTATATTATCCAATCTAACTGAAAACTAAGACTTTAAAGTCTTTATTATTCTATAGTTTTAAGTTTCTTTCGTTAGGTGAAATAAGACAGCGTATGGGTATGTAATAATCAGTCGAGGGATTAAAAATTAATCCCTTCACTTCCGGGTCATCATTTCTACTTACTAATTTAAATATGTTATTATGCTATGATGAATTATTATATTGTTCTTTCTAACGAAACTAACAACACACAACGATTTGTAATACGTGTGCAGGAGCGTCATATTATTATTATACAAAGAAATAATTTATTTTTGCCACAGGACTTAACAATAATAATATTAGCATTTTGCAGAAGGAATAAGGACTAATGTTTAAGTAACTGGACACTTTGAATACACGCTTACGAAGTTAGCTTGATACTGTCACATG
>Ga0194135_10002069_pt1 | contig 12137 bp, 22 predicted proteins | sample LitLau_LLRF_2013_FD_134024 | JGI IMG/M metagenome (GOLD analysis project Ga0194135, IMG submission 134024) | Freshwater sediment microbial communities in response to fracking from North America - Little Laurel Run_MetaG_LLRF_2013 (version 2) | ecosystem: Environmental > Aquatic > Freshwater >... | reverse complement strand
GTCCCGTGCGTCCGTGCGTCTTTTATGTTTATCGCTAAACTTTAAAAGATTTTAACTTTAACGATTTTGAAAAGGTTTTGTCAGGGTCGTTTAGCAAGGAAACTTGGGAAAGCGTTTGTAGGTTGAAAGAGTTGAGGAAATTTGTAATTAATCGATGTTCTGAATTCTGTCTGAATCCTTTGATGAATAGGTTGTGGGGTTTCATTTGGTGTTTGAAATTAGATCCTAGTTTACGTTTAAATGCCCCCACATAACGTTTCGTTGTGTGTATTACTCGTTGAAGTTGCCGAGGATAGTCCTTTGGTAGAGTCCTTACATTATTTGGGTAAGATTTGAGTTCATATTAAAGAATTATTGTGGTGAAAGTACGGTATTAATTGCTTGAGAGTTGAAATTCATGAATTGGGTTGTTTGCTTATAGCACCGAAATACAGGACGATGGCAGCGTCAGGGGAAGGTGGGAAGGGAGAGTTGGTGTTTGGAAAAGGAGATAAAGGGAAGTCGAAAGGACTTCGACAAGCAAATAGTCTGACGGTGGAGACTTATTCGATGGAGGAGGCTTCACCGTTGCCTGTTGGAGGAAGCAGTTCGATGTCTACGTTAAACACTGTAGGAAGTTCTAGAGAAGGTTAGTTTAAGAGTGGTGATAAAATAAAGATTACAATGGATGGAGGAAAGTCAAACACTAATCTGGCTGGAATCCTTCTCTTTTTCGGCTATTGTAGATGGGGACGTGAAGAAAATTACTTACCTGTCTGGAAATCCCTTTGTGGAAATTACTAAGGGGGTTCTCCATTTGTACAAGGAAAAGTAAGATTGTTAATATAAATAGAATTATTCATACATTTATGTGCAATAATTGAGCTACAGATTTTATAAGCTTGTTTTGTGTATTGTGTAGTGACCGAACACCATTGGATTCTTCTGATGTAGGTCGAAGTGAAATGTTACTCATGCTAGCTGTACCTGCTTCGATTTCATGCCGAGATCTTTTACAGTTCATAGCTCCTTTTAATGAAGAGCTTGAACACATTAAAGTCATACGGGACTCAATTCCTAATCAATACATGGTTCTTATCAAATTCAAAACTCAGGTGACACATTTTAGCTCATTTTTTTAATTATATAAAAGACAGCTAGAAGTCGAAGAGGGTCTAAAATTATTATTTATTTAATAGAAAGGAGCAGATTCTTTTTACTTGAATCTTAATGGTACTCAGTTTAATTCTTTCGAAGAAGATCTGTGCAACCTGGCATATGTAGCCCGTGTAGAGACAATGAAGGATTCTGAAGATGTTGGTTTGCCACTCATAGGTAATTATTTATTTCTATACACTAGCAGATTACTTTATGTGAACTGGCAGATCATAACCTGCAAGTTGATTTGTAAAATTATGAAGGTCATACGGAGTTGCCTACATGTCCGGTTTGCTTGGAACGCATGGACGAGTCAGTTGACGGGATTTTAACAATATTGTGTAATCATTCATTCCACTCTATTTGTCTTTCTAAGTGGAGCGACGCAAGGTTTGTGGGAACTGCGAAGAATTTCTAACACAATTTAATAAAATAAAAGCAATTCCATCACACTAACGGAAAAACTTCTAAACTTTTAGGTGCCCTGTATGCCGCTATGTACAGACTCCAGAACTACAAGCTGAAAATCAATGTTTTGAATGCAAATCGTCGGAATCTTTGTGGATTTGTCTTATATGCGGACACATTGGTTGCGGTCGCTACGTTCACGGCCATGCTTACCAGTATGGTTTTTTAAACTAATGAGTATTCAAAATGAAGTAGTTTTTATTAGTAAACATTGTCAATTTCCTGCAGGCACTTCTGTGAGACATCACACTGTTACGCTATTCAGCCAGACAATAACCGAGTGTGGGATTACGTCGGTGACAACTTTGTTCATCGCTTGCTGCAAAATAAAGATGGAAAATTGGTCGAAGTTGGAGGGGGTCATAGAAGAGTTGATGAAACTTGTGATGAAGATAATCAAGAGAAAGTTGATTCCCTTCAGCTTGAATTTACGTACATGTTGACCACTCAGCTAGAGTCACAAAGGTATTACTTTGAAGAAAGACTGAATATGCAGCAAAAAGATCTGCAACGGGAAATTGAAAAACTGCATATTCGATTGGAGGAGGCTGAAACATTCAAAGAAGGTGTTGAGTCTAAAGTTAGCTCGTTGGCCAAAGAAAAGGGAACACTAGAGAAGAAGGTTAGTACATTTTTTTATAATGAAAAAGTTAAAAATGTTTTAGTATGAGTTTTTAAAATATCAATTTTTCTAATTTTAAAGGTTCAAGTTCTTACTCAGAAGCTTAATAAAGCCTTGACAGATCTCAAAGAAGAAAAGGAGATAAACAAGCATCGCGGAACTGATCATGAGAAGTGGCAAGCTCTGGTGAAAAAACTAGAAACAGACCATGAAAAATATGTTGCTGAGAAGACTGCTGAAATCGCGGATTTAAAAGAACAAGTACGAGACTTGATGTTCTTTCTTGAAGGCCAACAGAAGATAAACGAATCCTCTCTTAAAGATGAACTAGTGTCAGGGCAAGTAGTAGTGGGACCAGCGCAACCTACGACTTCAAAGAGAAACCCTCGTCGAAACACGAAGAAATAATCGCTTTATATTATTATTCCGGTTACGATTTGCAGTTATTAGCCTCCTTTGCTTTCGTTGTCAATTAAGTGAGTACGCGCGATAACTGTTAATGATGACGATGATACACCAAATAAAGTTTAAAAAATTTAGGATGGGCAACCGTTCGTTTCTGCCACGTTTATTTTAATCCTACATCATGGGTATCCTTAACACAACTAAACTCGGGATAACCAAAACTAACCATAATTACTATTATATCAAGCCAAGCCCGACTAAAACATCGAACTACAAGATTTTTTATCTACACCTAACAACCTTATTTTAAATTTCAAGCACCATAAAATACGAGTTGCCCTTATTACAATTTTGACAGAACATGAAAAGATTACAGCGAATCTCGAAAGCACAAACAAAATGAGTGGAACTTGATGATGACCTGCCAGAATAGCCAAATTTTAACCCTATACGAACAACCCTATGATAACAAAAACATCATACAATTTCGATCAGTCGAAATCCACAGATCAAAATTTATAAATACATTAATATCCTTGTCAGAAGATTCGATTTGTGACAATTCGACAGAAGTGCTTATGAATTTATGAAGTAAAGTAAAAAATAAACAGCAATTACAGTAAATAATATAAAATCTCATTCATTATAAAATCAATCAATTAGCACAGCATAATTATCCTATGACTTAGATCTCATATATGAACATTATGTACTGCTCGTAGTCTAACTATTACATGGTCTTGGTAGTACTTTTACATATTTTGAAAATACATTAAGTGCTGCGAACAAACCAAAAGTATTTTCTTATAATTAATAAGTGTAATTAAAGCTAGACATTGGTTGCATTGCAAACATTGAAGTCACATGTAACAATAATATCACGCATTTCACTTCACATCTTTTAGGATAATACAATTAACTTTTACACGTGTGAATAAGTCTTTTATAAAGTTTATAACAAAATCAATATCGTCCGCAAATGGTAATGTCATGTGTGAGTGTGAGTCATAAATAATTAATCTGAATCGTCATCTACGTCATAATATTCTACTTCCTCCTTTTTCATTGTTGGATTTAATTGCGATTGAGGCTTTAATTCATGAGTCATCATTTTTTCTCGTTCTTCGGCAAGTCGTAAAACTTCAGTCAATTCTCTAACAGAACTAGTAGGAATGAGCAGTCCAACAAATTTATGTCCATCACCAGTTACAACCCGTACTATTTGGATTTTGTGAGAGTTTCGTCTGCTCAAAATGTCTTCAACTTCATCCCAACACAGCAAGACTGATCCGCTGAGCACACAGTATGTTCTTGTACGTCGTCCCACGTCACATTCAACTTCTGGATTAACGATTGCATTTCTACATCGTCCAGACCTACGACATAGCAAAACCAGACATTAAATTTTTGTACGAATTTACAGAGAGAAGTCTGTGAAGAAAAATCATTACCAAAACGCATGAACACATGTTTTTCTCGAATGCTCATGTTGATCATTCCAAGGTTTCTCAGCTTCTTCAGGAGTGACTTTTTTGTATTTTGACAGGACCTCTTTAACCGTATCACGTCGTGCCTACAAGAACACATATTTAGGTAAACAAATGATGCTTCCGGATATTTTTTTTAAAATTAACTTACTTGAAGACCAGTACTGGGTCTGTAAACCGAATAGCGTTCTACTGGTGTTTTATCCTTTTTGCTCAGAACTGGACAATCATCACGAACTATCAATACTGCCACATGCTTGTCGTTTTTGGCCTTAATTTAAAAAACGCACAATCAAATCACAGCCTACGTTTTTTTATTCATAATGCGATTAATATCTTACTTCTTTTGAAAGATAGTATCCTTCATTTTTCCCAGTTAGTTCTTTGTACTTGACTTGAGATTCTTCCCAGCTCATACCACGTTCAACGACTACTTGATGCAATTCGATTAAACCTGATCCAGTTGCGTGTTTTCGAGCAAAGCGCTGAGTTTTAGCCAGAGAGGTTTTTCCATTATTATTATCCAAGTCTAGATAGAAACATTTAAGACTTTTAGCACACTATTGCACAGCTAGCGATCTTTAGACAAATAGTGAAGTGAATGGACATACTTAAAATTCCCATGTCGAATCGTCCTTGGCGTTTAGCGTTTGTGATTAAAGCTGCAAGTATGTCAGTGAAGAATTTGAACAGAGCATTTTGTAGAGATACAGGCATTCCAAGGATTCTAAAACAAAGTGCAGATTAGAATTATCTGAACATAAAAGAAAATTTTGACTTTAATTGAAAGAGTTCTTACCTATTCAAAAACTTGCTCATGTTACTGAAATCCTTGTCAGCAGTGGGAACACCTGGAGGATCGTCGCTGCTAACTATGAGCCCTACACCAATGAGACCGGAAGCAACGTCACGTCGGAAGTCTCCCTTATAGTCATGAGGAGGAGGAACTGGCAGTCCATTTGTGCTCCCATACACAATATATCTACTGCAACACTCCAATGCGGACTTTCCGAATCTACTATCGATATGAAACCTGGACAAATCCCGCGTATCAGTCGCCCTTCTATCTCCATGAGTTAAAGCACCCTACAAATTCAGATTTAAAATGTAAGTCATTGATTTACGCTTCCCTTGATCACATCTACAAGTATTTTAAAAATAAAATACGTACTAAGCTTTCCAAACGTTTTGCAACGATAGAAGCAAACCGATGTTCTCCCGCTAAGTCTGAGATCAAGAAAACGTACTCAGGAGCATTTACTTGATTACTTCTGTGAGTACGGCCAAATTGCTGGATTGCTCTGTCTGCACTCCACGGCAGCTCTAGAGTAATATGGACGCGCCTTTTCCTATTTTTAGCTCTTCTATCACTTTGTAAGGATATTCCACTGGAAGCTGCTTCAGAGATTATTGCGACGCACTTGTCACCATCCATAAATCGTTGTTTCTCTACAGATTCAACAATGTTTCATTTATTAGTAAAAAGAACAAAGTTGCATGAACAAATAAGTTTTCAATAGCTTACCGGTAAGATTTATTTGATCTAAGCTTATGTCAGACTCCGCTCTAGATTGGTATTCTATTCTACCACTTTCCACTTGAATCAATCTCATTTTTCGTCCCGTCATCTGAAATAAACATGCTTCGGCTACAGTTAAGTGATCAGCCTTAAGTCATTTTTATGTTAAAAACAATGATCAATACCTCTGCTACATCGTTCGGTCCTCCAAGCTCATCGATTAGTTGATCTAAAGTATTGTTAGGAAGCTTGGCACCCAAGTTCTCGATTTTCTTTAACAAATCATCGCGCATTTGACAAGCTCTATCAACAGCCTCTTTAGATGGCACATCTTTAGATTCTTTCGGCTGATTGGTAACTTTCTTTCGTTGTTTAGCTGTTCGTTTCTTCCCTTTAGTCGCTCCTGAACGAGCAAATTAAAAAATTAAAACTCAGAATCTCATAATGAACACATTTTTAAGCAAGTGACTGAAGTGACTTAAATAAACTCTTCTATGACTATGACACAACTTTCATTACCTCCTTCATCACTTTCAGCCTCACTACTGACGCTTTCAAATTCAGAGTCACTGGCTTTTGAATCGGTCGAAACTTCTTCATCCGACTCACTCCCATTTGCATTACTGAAATCTGAGTCGTTCTCATTGTCAGAATGGTCTGAGTCGTGCCACCGACCTCGTTTTGCAGCGTTTTGGGCGGCTTTACGTACTGTAAATGAAATCCAAAATTTACAATATGCATAGATACTTGAAGTGTAGCTTGGGCTTCTGGTTTTTAAAATCCTACCTGGTTTCCCTTTAGAAGACGATGACGATCCAGGTTGTGGTTCTTCTACTGGTTTGTCAAATAGGCTATCAATCATGGATATACCTAAAAGACGTCGGATTTTGTTTCGATCAGGAGCAGGGAAATGCTTTTCAATCAAGCTTTGAAACACCCCTCTGTGATTGCATTGATTATATAGCCAATTAGAGAATTCAAGCTTCAATGAATTCCAAAAACTATTATTGCAGTTATTATTACTTGGCAGTAGAAACGAAGTCATCAAGCTCTCCTTCTCTTTCTTTTTGCTCGGCCGTTCTCGCTTCGCCGGTAGATTGAAGTCCAATCACAACACATTTTCCATCTTTTAGGGCCTCACTGAAATCACAGACCATTGATTTTAGCATCTATTCAATGTAGCAATAACTTTTGAGTAACTAACCTCGCTATACAAACTGCTCTTTCAACTTTGGAAGCAATGCACAGATACTTGAAAAATCTCTGATGGGATGACCAGAATTGTGCCCACATAGATTTTTTTGCAGTCTTATCCGCTTTCATAAGTTCTGCTGCCTCTATGAACTTCTGCATTGCTTCAACCCACTAAAATGTGAGCAAGTAAAGACAAGTTTACGAAAGCTGGTTACAAACCGATAAACGGGCGAAGACTGAAAACCATTTCATACCAATTCCACAGCTTCGTCGTACATCTTTTCAAATTCGTCTTTAAGTGGAACTTCTTCAATGGAAAACGCTACCCCTTGAAAACTGAGCTGTCGAGCAATATAAGCACCTCTCAACTTCATATCCATTGCAACGATCTCCATCGCCCCAATACCCCTAGACAAATTTTATGATTTGTTTGTTTTTGAGAGAAATGATTCATATACTGCTTTCAACACTGTAAGTTTAAATTACCTCTTCTCGACAGCGTTGATAAAATCTTGAAATCCCTTGAAGGGTGTTCCAGGACCCCAAATACCAAGTCGAGACATGTAAGCCATATGTCGTGGCTCGGAAGCTCCAGTTGCAGACGCATAAACTATTCTAGCCCTTTTCAAATCAGCCTGCAGCTTAAAAACAGTTGTGGCTGTCTTCGTGGGTTTTGAAGCACCAGATGGACAGAGATTTTTGGCTCTGTGGCACTCGTCAAACACCACCTAAAATTAAAAACCAAGGAACATAGTATACAACAACTAGTGTTTAAATTTTTGAAATGAGTAATCTATACAGCATACCAATCCCTCAAAATTAGTGCCCAACCAGTCAATTATTTGCTTCAAACGCGTATTGAACTTTCCACCAGTATTAGACTCTCCAATTAAGCCTGAATATGTAGAGAAGAGGACACCTTCTTTAATACTGATTTTCCCGTATTTCAGTTTGTTTAAAGCAGTGACAGGAATATCAGCCCCAATATCTCTCAGATCTCTCTCCGCATCTTCTTTCAAGTCTGCAGATATCGAAACCCACAAAGCCTTTTTTCGACCACACAGATAGTTTTCATATATTATTCCGGCTATAGTTCGGCCTTTTCCTACACCAGCACCATCCCCTATGATAATAATAAAAACGAAAATTAAGTACGTAATGCACCCTATTAATTTTTCATTTTTTCATCATTAATATTAATTACAATCCTACCAATTAAAAATCCGGCACGTTCATTGCTCTGAAGAAAATGTTCGTGTTGTTGACAAGAGTAAACAACTGCTTCAAGCTGCAAAGCTGACAAGAAACCTTTGTCGATAACTTTGCTTGGTAAATGAAGTTTGTAGTAAACCTCAGGAGGCTGAACACTCGACAACGACGCTGTTTCCACGATCGGGTCCGGATGTGGCTTTCCGTATTTCACTAGCACAAACATTCGAATTCAACTTTAATATTTTTCAAATAGGAATAAAAAGTATAATACACACATTTTGCGGGGATGTAGTCTGCGTAAGTCTCAGCGACACCAAGAACTTCGTCCTCTTGGCCATCGTCCTCCTCAGGCTCAGGCTTCACCTGCAACATTGAAGTTATTTCATTACACTATTCAGATATTACTAGCCAATTCTTGAAAATAGCTATGCTCACCATAGGTTTAGGTACTGCCATTGGCCGATTTCCATATAAAACATCTGAATATTGAGCCATTGGGACACCGCGTCTTAAGAGATTCATGTCATTCATACCAGGACCCACAGTCGAGTTCAAGTGCTGTCCAAGGCTGTTGTAACTGTTGTTCATATCTGCAAGTTGATTATTTTTAGTAAAAATTCCTTCAATTTAAGAGAAATAAGACTTAAAAATTAATAAACAAGTATTAAATTAAGTACCTAAAAGCGCACTGTAAAGTTGAAAGAATGATGAGCTTCCACTTATATTGTTCATGCTAAGTCCATCCCCGAGATCGCCAGACAACCCAAGAAGCTGATTTAAGTTTTGAAGACTCGTCAGAGCTGAGAAGTCTGTGGCTACAGGAGGTTGCCTGAGAGCTTGAGAGACGAGAGCTCCAGGGTCAAATATTCTGTGAGCTCCAGGAACAGCCCGAGTAACGGAAGGACGAACGCTTGTTCCATCTGGAACTGTGTAACCAGCACGCCCTCCTCCAGCAGTGGCATTTTGACCTGGTAGAACTCCATGATTCCTAGCTGCAAGTACTGCAGCACTTGCGGTAGGAAACTGACTTACAGTGCTCATATTACTCAACATTTGCGTTGACGTGACAGGCCCTCCAGGATCTGTCTTTATTAAATCTGGCATTCCAGTTATTCCAAACTTGAGAGAGTCCTGTAACGTCGAGCCTCCTCCTGGAACTTCAATCTTATCAGGATCATCATCTTCGTCAAATGATTCGTCTTCACTGCTATTCGCAGGCTCAGCATCCCCGGCTTCCTCGTCGTCTGAATTTTCGACGTAGTTCTTCACTCTTCCAGCCTACACACACATATTAAATTTCAATATTAGATTTGAAATCCTTTATTTTATCATTATTAAAAGCTTGTCCTAAGTACATTATTGACCAATGCTGCCATTGTTCGTAACTCTCTTCTAATCTGCCTACGTCGATCTGATCAGTATTATGTCAACGATAGTCAATTTTTAAGACAGAAAATGTTCTGTATACGGAATACGACAATTACGATACTACTGAAGTTCTAAACCTTCGCTTAATAGAGTCACAAATCAAAGTCAAACGACTTGGTTAATGTCGTGTATCGTCCTGACGTGTCGGGCATGCGTCTTTAATAAAAGTCAATTAAAAATCTGGATTAATCTAAATTCAATTAAATCTGAAATCTGAATGTAATCAACTGAGTGACGTCAGTGAAGCATTTCTAGCTTCTAGGCCTTCTCTTTGTTGTTCCCGAAGAAGACTCTTTGTCGTTATTGCTCCCTCGCTTGTCGTGAGTGCGGCATGCATTCATTTTTGCACGTGGGGGCGCGCCCGCGAAATTCAAACACTGACCACTGGCGCGCTCTAACGAAGCGACAGACCGAAATTGGCCTCACTCACGACGACGAGAACATTCCCGTGTGACGTGTTCGAGTGGTTTTCCAGTAGTTTTCGTCGGAATTCGTCGTCGTCGTCGACAGTCAGGGCTGTAAATTGTCGAATTGGGTTGTGTTTTTAATTGTCGAATTGACCAGATTGATTGTTTTAATATTGTAATTGTCGATTGGTGTCTTATTTTTAAAATTTTTATCCCTGGGGGTCCTGTCAATACTGAAGAGTTCATTGAGATTATTGTTGGGAGGTTTTGTTTCAAATTTTGCTTGTTTTATTGTTTGTTAATTTTCATTTTCGTTTCTGTAAACTTTGTAAGGTGAGTTTGATTTTAATTTTGAGGTTTCTGGTGGGGGTCGTTTATGGATTGTTTCGAAAATGTTTCAATTGTGCCTTGTGTTTTTGATGCTGGGTATTTTATATCATGATAAGGTAGTAGTCAAGTTAGAATTGGTATTATTAACGCTAGCTTTGTATGTACTAATCGGGAATCGGAATACGGTTAAAGTTGTAAGTCTTACTCTTAAGTCTGTCTTATATTAATAGTAAATTATAGTTATTGTAAAAATAATATATAGTTTTTGAAGTGGATTGGTCTCGCTTTTAACATTTTTAATTATATAATAATTATTGCATGTAACTCACCGCCATTCTTGTTGGTCTTGCCATGTTTAGATAATTATTGTGCGGGGTATAATCGTTAAATGCTGAATAAGAGCGAGATTAAATGAGTTTTGTACGTTTCTGGTTTTAGGATTAGATTATGACGACGTCGTTTGACGCAGTTGATTAAGTGGTTTTGCGTAAACAGGAAATGATTATTGATTGGGTTTTGTTGAAAATTTCAGATGCAAATATTGATGCGATGACCACAGCGTTGGGTTTTGATAATCAAATTCAGCGGATGTTCGAGATATCAGGTTGAGAAGTTTTTTTCGTGTTTCATTAAGAAGGTTGGACGTTTGTACTGCTACAGTTTGGATGACAGTGACAGATCGTTCTGCAAAATATGCGTAAAATGGTGAGATTTTATTTGTATTATTACTATTATTTTATTGAAATCTATAAAGTTTTAAAAATAAGCTTACTGGTGTTTGACTTGGTTGTTGTAGAAGATTAGGAAGTCGTTTGCTACACAATGTAGAAATAAACTGCACTCCTTAATGAAACTTGTGACATTAAGAAAAGTCCTCGATCTTGAGAAAACCTTGAAATGATTTGAATCGTCGTTTATATAGAATAGGCTTTTAAGTCAAAGTACATAGGGGATATTTTGCCGGTTGAACATTGATATTGTACAGCCTTAGTTAATCGTGTTACGAGCTGATTGTACTAATTTTAGTTTCTTACTACGTTACTTTAAACTTTAACTGATTGGTAACTCCAAACACGTCGATTTCCTAGAATTGAACTTGACAAAAGTTTGTTATTATTGTTTTGATTTAATTTGTAATTATGTATGAAGTTCAGTTGAGTATGAACCTTTTCCTATTTACAATTGCCAGTGTTGCAATTGAAATGTACTTGTCGTTTTAATTTTGCCTATAATTAGTAGCATTAATTATTTTTACTGTTTTGGATTTTGTTTTGGATATTTCAAATAGATTTCCACAAGAGGATAATTTTCTTTGTAAATATTGAGTGTGTGATTGATTTGAGAAATCGTAATTTGTGTTCCTCTTGTGGTTTAATTCAGTTCAATTGAGGTTTTACAAAACGTGGATTTTTGTTCAATTCAAATTAACTGGCTGATCTGTGGATCTCAGGTGTGATTGACTTGGCCTCCGGCTGATTGCTTTAGTAAACCTGGAGAGTGTTCATAACACAAGAAGCATGATGCTGTTGGTGCGAGAAAATAGAAAAAGTTGTGAGAAAAAGGAATATTTGGTTGAGAGAGTAGTGTAGTCAAATAGTGATGAGATGAGAATAGAGAAGTTTGGAGGAAAGAACATGGAGGAGATACGTCTCCAGTGGGGTAGCCGTGCGTTTTTATTGAAGGCAATGAATTTTTACTCCAGTGTTGCCCACACATTCTACGGTTCTTAGGAACGCGAGACGAAGCGCTCTGTTCTTCAGAATGTTGGAACGATGTCCATGGAAAGATGGGGAGAGCTCCCTCTGCCTTGGCTCTGTAGAGGGACAAAAATACCCCAACATTCGGTTAAAAACACGGTGTTTTAAATTTTTTATGACCAGCGCGTCCTCAGCGTCAGCCAATACGGTGGAAGTGGTGGAGAGAAGGGC
>Ga0194135_10002068_pt1 | contig 12150 bp, 12 predicted proteins | sample LitLau_LLRF_2013_FD_134024 | JGI IMG/M metagenome (GOLD analysis project Ga0194135, IMG submission 134024) | Freshwater sediment microbial communities in response to fracking from North America - Little Laurel Run_MetaG_LLRF_2013 (version 2) | ecosystem: Environmental > Aquatic > Freshwater >... | reverse complement strand
GTCTCTGGTAGGCAAGAGGTTAATCCCCACCACAGGTGTAGGTGTAGGGATTAGTGAAGAAATATTTTGGAAAAAGAACCTTTTTGGAATTTCAGTTATTGAAGGGATGAACCACTGCATAGAATTCATGTTTTTGAATGTTTTTATTTAATTAATTTTTGGGATGTGGGCGGATTCAGGATTTTCCACAAAGGTAAGGTATGTAAAGTGAGAGTGGAAAGAGGCATCCGGTAGAAAGTTATTTTGACAAACCTGAAAATCGCATGTGACATTTTAGGAATGACTCTAACTTGTTGCCAAATTCGTAGCCGAGTAATCATAGGGTTGGTTGACATCCTGAGACGTCAACTCCTTTGTTTTCTTCACTTCATAGAAGCAACAAGGGAATTGCTTCAATATAAACTTGGGATCCCATCGTCGCCCACTATTGCTGCCGTCGCCGCGGCTTCTTAACCTGTGTTATGGAAGTGATTCTAACTCAACTATAAAATGGTAATAATAATAATCTATGACACGGTGGGGCTCACATAACCAAAAGAATTACAAGCACGCTTCACTGGGTCTGCCTTAATTGTAACGGAAGACGCAATTTGTTCCACCGTGAGACTAAATTAATACTAAAATCTTGGGCTGAATCACAATTACCACTAACACAATTTTTTTTCAAACAATGGAGAAATCAATTCAAATTATAATAACCCGGAGGTTATAACACTGTACGCAGTAAAGCCTTTTACCTTTCATTGAGCTCCTCCTACATCTTTCTTTCCAGGATTTTTATTCAGAGCTTCACAGGGAATCAGGAACAAGGAAGAATTGTTTACATTTAGATCTCACCCAAGCAAGTTACAAGTCACACCTACTCCGAAAGACGACTACTAAAAGTCATAGTCAGAGTAAATCAAATTGGAGAGATGCTCTCGAAACTTTCTTCGGATTAATTTCAACTCTTCCCCACCGGAAATTGTCAGAATGCTTGTCCTCCTTAAGCAAATCCTTCCTTAAATTCCAATTTTATTCTCTAATTTGTCCTCTTTAAATCCCAGATTGAGGATGGACCGGCGAATAATCTTCATCGCGCGGAAAAGGTGTAAAATGATTATGAGAATTCCAAAGAGGAGGATGGTATTGTCTATGGTGGTACTGGTGGTGCTTGCTTGACCGACTCAAATCTTGCTTTATTTGAATGTGCTAATTCCGGGTGTCAAGTCTTCCTCGATTAGCCGAAAGGGTTTAGTGGGCATGCAAGGAAGCAAAAAACGGAGGATTTAGTTATTTAGTGTATGTAAATGAATGAAAAGGAGGGTGTGCTGAGAGATTAGGTGATGGATTTCATCTGCGAGTGCCCGTGGCATTCATCCCGTGCATAGGATATGATGGCACAACAATGGGACCATGAGCATGTGTGGAGAGATAAGCATAACAATACAAAATAAAACTAATACACTTTGTGTAATCCCGCAGCAGACACCAATTCAGGAGGAAGTGGGTAAAGGAGTTTGATAAAGATGCGTCCTCGGATTTGGCTCTCATCTTTTTCATCCCCCACCCCATGCTGCAAATTCGGAACAAAAAGTTTCCACTTTACAAAAGAAGTAAGAAAAACGAAAAAGTCATGCAATTTGTACACTTTTTGAGTAAATTGTCATTTCCTTATAGGTAATACCCGATTAATGAATCATTATTGTCGAATGTAGGTGGAAATGGGGTCCCATTCCCTAAAAGCGTCAAGTGTAAAAGGTGTAGCGGTGATTCCGGAGGTCTCCCCTGGAACGGTCCAAAGACAACGTTCCGGTGTCTCTCTCTTTACGGATATGAAAGGAGTAAGAGTGATCCGGTTTAAGAGCCAATGAGGTCATCCCCTTTTGTTCCGTTTTTACTTTTTCTTTTCCAAGTTTCCCTCAGCTGACTTCCTTCCCTCTGTGTCTCCTTGAGAGAAAAGGACACACTTTAGGGAGGATCTTCTTCTATTCTTTTCATCCTAGAAGGATAAGAGGGATGATGATGGGGATGGAAAGGAGGGTAGTAAGTAAAGTAATGAAATGACGCGGCCCACTGACGTTGTTTATTTATTATTAGGTTAGGCACTGCTGGGGTATTTTTTGGACTAACGGAACTTCCCTTCACGTACTCTCTCCCCACCACCACCGTGTACTCTGTGGGCCCATGTGTCCTTACCCCTTCCTTCGGAGTCTTCTCGGATCTTCACACTACACTTTTCATCTGGGCCAAATTCTTCTGATCCGCAGATTCTTTGGGATCCCTCTGTCCAACTAGGACTAGGACTACGAGACTACGATCCACCTCCTTGTCCTACTCACCTGCTCAGGTAAGTCCTCACTGGGCCACATTCGGCTCCTCAGTTCCTTCTCACTACCTCTCAAGAAAACACTGAGCGTACACGGACGGACGGACCCACCAACCGGAACGACGACGCCACGCCAAGTACTCATTCAATCAGGAACTAGTGAGCAACAGTCTACCAGCATCCTCCATTTACTTTCACCAAAAGTGCTGACAAGGACGGAAATCCGAATTCCTTTCTCCCTCGCTTTGAGCAGTTCAAAATCGGAATGAATTCCGAAAACCCAAAGTGATTTTCATCCAATTAAAGTCGCACCAGTTTTTTTACCTTTGTGCTGGAGAAGTAGAAAAGGGGTTTTCACTACCTAGTCCTCAATTGGGAATAAGGTGCTGTGGTGAAAGTGTGTAACTCGTAAACGTAATTGACTTGCTGCAAAGTTACTCTCTAAAGCCAAAAAGTAGTTTGTGTAGGCGAAAGAAGAAGAAAGTGTTCATCCATTATTCACCAGGTGAGTCAAGTCAATTGGTCGTTTTCCGTAATGGAAAGTGGAAATTCATCTTTTCACTCTTTGTTGAATTGCGTCATGACTTTTATGACTTTACTTTGATGGAGGAGGCACGCGACAAACCGGTTCCGTTTCAATAGGTCAACAATTACGCCATTGGAGCATAACGACCGTTTCGACTTCCAAGTCATGTCCATTTCATTTGAATTCTGGTTTTTTCGACCTTGTAATTTAACTTTTATCGTAGCCAACGAAATTTTCAGAGAACTCCTTTCCCTTCTCCCTGAAAATTTCGTTGGCTACGCTTTTACTTATATACCTAATTGATCATGCCAGGCAAACGCCGGAAACAATAATTACGCGGATTTAATCAAGTTATTTCAATTTTGTTTCTTCATAGTTAAGTTCTTTATTTTCTCATCTTGCCTTCCTAATTATAGGTCAACTCATCAGAATTCAATCATTCCGTGAGAATTAATTGAAAATCCGAGAAATGGGAAGGAGAAAAATGGAAAGTTGGCGGTCGCCTGCTGGCATCCGTGATGCCCTCATCCTCCTCGTCGTCTTCTGCTCAAAGGTAATTTTGACCAAATTTATTTCTCGTTTTCCTACCACTTGCCGTTCCCCGTTGTCATCCTTTGTTCCCGTTCCAATTGCGGAATGGAGATGATCCTTTTCCTCCAAATTGACTTTCCAAAAACCTATGAATCCTGCCTATCATGCCCTTTGTTCTCAATCCTTTCTCAAATTGGGGGTGAAAGTGGGAAATTGGATCACTTTTATTTTGCGGTTCCCAAATCCCAACGGGAGTCCTTTGGTAGGCTGAGTCGTGGGTGCCGAGGGTTCTCCTCCTTGAGATCCATAATTTCCAAGCTTGTATTTGGGTGAGGTTATTTTGGGACTTCCGTTTGATGCGAGGTGCGGAGAATCCTCAGGTGGAATGGGATTGCAATTGCAATTGCTGCAATTGTAAAATGCTTAATTCATCCTCCTCCTCCTTCCCATGTTGTTTCAATTCAGCTGCGGGAAGTGGAGTGGATAGGAGCTATGAGCTCTTGGCGTCTGTTTACGAGGAGCCGACGATGAGATGATGGCCTACTAACTAAGAATCCCATTAACAACTCCCTAACGACCGGGATGATGAATGGAGGATCCTGTGGTTCACGTCGCTCCTGCGTCTCCTCCTGGGACTGTTTGCCAACGTAAACGACCGCAAGCGATGACGACGCCGTTTCCATTCTAATTTCCACTGTCATGGTCATACACTCCGAGGAGGCGAGGCTGAGCGACTGTCTAGAGGTGAAAACTGCCCCGTAATTGTCGTAATGGTCGTAACCAAGGAGTAGGGAAGAAGGGAGGTAGTGCAGTAGTGTAGTATGATGAAACCAATTTGGATAAAAATGGCAAATTGGGTTCTGTTTCAGCAACAAGTGTCTTAATGAGAACAAAATTCCAATCCCGACCAATTGTAATTGTCTTCCTTAATGATAATGAAAAAAGTCTGCTGAATCAAAAATTCAATAATTTAAAAACCCAAATGGACTTGTCACATCCTATCCAGTATCCATTTCAATTGGTCAAGGATTTTGACATGCCGGTGCGGTTGTCAGTAGCTAGAACTACTCATATGCTCCCCGTCGTAGAATTTGGCAATTTTGCGTAGGGTTGGTTATGCATGCGTAGGAAGATCTGAAATGAAATGTAGGGCAGTTGGCTCGTGGGATTTAATTCGTCTTCAATTTGGCCATTCCGAGAGATTCCTGCCCTGGTCTTTCGTTGTAGCCTGCGGCAATTCTCACCTACTAAATCATTTTCATTACCCAGAGCTAAGAGCCCACTATTTACCACCATCTCCTCCTCTTAATTAAACTACCTTCTGCCCAAGCCTCCTGCCCATGTTGTTGAGTCGAGAGAGTCGGATTCTAAATTTGGAGCATACGAGTACACAGTCCGAGTACACAGTCCGAGAATGCACATTACGAAACCTAAATTCAGACACACAATGCCCATCCTTTTGTCTTTCCGACAGACAGAAGAGACGTGATGCCTCAATTTCATGTTAGTGAAGACTCGACTCGCCGGGTAATGGCAAAGTCTCTGCTTCCATGGTTCAGCCAATCAGAAATCCACAGTATCTACGAATTAAGTCTGCCAACACCGTTTTGCCTAATTGGAATTGTTTGGCGGCGTAAGCTCAGAGCAGCACGTCATGATTGGATTTTTGATGAGCCTGAACCCATGCATGCTATCCGATCCCGATCCCATTGTCTTTTTCTTGTCGGTGCAAGAATGAGCCTACAAGATTTCCTTTGTCTTCTTTTCACCCCAAGGACACTTTGGTTTTAAAAACGAATGTGCTAAATAACGGAAGTATGAGACAAGACAGGTGAAACCAAGGCTGAAACTTAAGTCTTGGAGAGGATCATCGGCTTGGTTGAGGAAAGTGGGATCGACTGGGTACTACAGGGACAGATGGGACTAAAAACTAAATCCCTTTACTCCGTTACCTCAATGACCCCTACAGGTTACATACATTACACACTTAAGCCTTTCTGACTGTCCCTACCACTGAAGAAATCACCCGGAAAACGGAAACCTTACTGATGGAGGTGACGGGATCACAATTGAGAAAATCTGGAGCAGCAGGGAGGGTCCCTTCCGGAATCAGGTCACTTCCCACCAGAACATTTTCCATCAGAATATGGAGGACCAGTGTGGGGCTCCTTGAACCCTTTCCCTTTCAATTCTTTTCGAACAAACAGGAAATTAGGCCCTTTGTGACATGACAAAAGGAATCCATATTCCGATCTTCCAAGGAGAAAGGAATTCCGGTTGAGATTTATTATGGTAGGGTCGGGACTTTGGTAGGGTTGTCCCCCTCTCTCCTTCGGGTTCATCCATATAAGCCATAGAGTCCTTTCTGAAATTAGGACTTTGATTTCCATCTCGCAGGCGACTTGGATTCGAAATTGAAGTTTTTGGTAATTGCTTCTTCAGAGGGCAATTATGATACGCACAATTTTAATGGGGAGAGAGAAAGACAATGGAGGATAGCTTGGTTGAGTATTATTATGCCATGGGAAAAGGAATGTCAACCTCTGTCAACCGCAACACCGCGAGCACCAATCATGAGCACTTTTTGAACTCAATGCGACAACACAGTTCCCATTGTCTTTCTGTCTGGGGAGAAAGTGAGTAGGGAGAAAATGCCCTGCTGTCATTCGCTCTGACTACTTCCGCCACACTTGGACGATTTCTTCTAAAAACTTGGAAAGTTGTGAGAGACACTACACTAACTGCTTTAAAAGTTAGGAATTAAAAATGTTATTTTCAAGTTTTAATTGACCTGGGGAAGGTAGGGGTTAAGTCCGCTCCAACTCCGGTGTCCTTTTTTATGGGATTTAATTATTTGGTATAATTGGTTCGTGGTCTCAGGATCCCCATTACGCACGTCGTTACTTCGGTTGGATGAGCCTTGACCTAATAAGCATCCCATCCATGTCACCCAAAGAACTTCTTCACCCACTTACACACGGCGGCACGTGAACACCTTTTGCTCACTGGAGGTGACCATTATCCGCATCACCATTAACCAGGACTAGGGTAACCTCATTCGGGCATTGGATTTGGATATAGTACCCCCACCTTGTCATCCTAATGCTAATGACTGCGCTCAATAATATTCTTACAATCAGAAGCGAGGTATTGATTGACCATTTCGTTTCGTTCTCTTGTTACGCAGATTGCATCCAGTGATCAGAATAGCAACCTTGGCGGGACGAGGAATTCAATCCCACCGGATCAAATTGCAATGCCTGCAGAACACAGACAGGGATTCCCTCCAGGCCCACCTGGAGCCTATGGCCATCCCCCTCCGCATCACGGCCACCTTCAACCCCACGGCCATCCCCCTCTGCCGCAAGGGGACCAAGACTGGCCACTCCAGACCCAACACGACATGCCCCAGATCAAAGTACTCCAAGTCCAATGTGAAAAGTCTCACATGCGGGTCAACATTGAGTTTGATCGACCCTTCTATGGTCTCATCTTCTCCAAAGGCTATTACTCCGATCCACACTGCGTCCACTTGGCCCCGGGCTCAGGGCACTTGAGTGCAACCTTTGACATTTATTTGGATGCTTGCGGCATGAGCTCCAGTGCAAATGCGAATGGGATCTATGGACCACCAGGACCAACTCCGTCAGGAACGTTTGTGGAAAATACGATCATTGTCCAGTTTGATCCTCTCGTGCAGGAAATTTGGGATCAAGCTCGCAAGCTCCGATGTACTTGGTACGACTTTTATGAGAAGTCAGTTACGTTTAGACCCTTCCAAGTGGACATGCTCCATGCTGTCACTGCCAACTTTCTTGGAGACAATCTCCAATGTTGGATGCAAATTCAGGTAAAAAAAAAATTTCTTCCGTTTCCTACTACTCCAGAGATTACTAGAATAACTGGTTTTCAAAGTTGGAATGAATTGGATCAGACAAGCTTTGTTTCGTATGGCTTTTAGGTTGGGAAAGGTCCATGGGCTTCAGAAGTATCTGGAATTGTTAAAATTGGACAAACAATGACCGTAAGTCATCCCAAACGTTTCTCTCCAAACTATTTCTAATTGGGACGCTAATTGAGATTGGTCACTCCCTAGATGGTCCTCGCCATCAAAGATGACGAGAATAAATTCGACATGTTAGTCCGAAACTGTGTTGCACATGACGGGAAGCGAGCCCCAATTCAATTAGTTGATCAATACGGATGTGTGACGAGACCCAAGATCATGTCCAGATTCCACAAGATTAAGAACTTTGGTCCATCTGCCTCTGTTGTTTCATATGCTTACTTCCAAGCCTTCAAATTCCCTGATTCCATGAACGTACACTTCCAGGTAAAATCACACAAATAAAAGCTTTTTTTTCTTCATTGTAATTCATTCTTTCAATTTATCCCTCTTTCAGTGCGTCATCCAAGTCTGCCGATTCCAATGTCCAGAACCGAAATGCGGCGGAGATGAGCACTTTGGACCACCAGGACTTCCCGGACCTGGAATTCCAGGTAAAAAACTTGATTTCCAATTTTAACGAATCAGAAAATCACGCAATATTCTCACAATTGGCCAAACTCGTCTCAGATCCTCGGATCCCGCACGGCGCATACTCGGAGAAGAAGGAACAAATTGCCACGCCTCCGTCAGACGACGTGCAAAGTTCGTCTGAAGTATCTCAGCAACACATCCAAGGACAACTGCAGTTCCAACAACATGGACGACCTCAGGCTAACCAGGACCAAAACCTTCGCCAGAATAATCTTCCACCACTCCCACCTCCAAACTTTCATCAATTCCCCAAGCAGCATCCAATCCCACTCCCAATGCCCGCGCAACCCAGTAACATAATGCTTCCTCCCCTTCCACCCCATCCGGGCTACTCCAATGTCAAGCGAGAAGGCGTCGTTATTGATGACCAGGGGAGGGCTGAGGAGGATGACGAAGAGGACGAAGACAAAGAGCCCAGCTTCGCTGCTCTCGGGGGCAGACCGCGCTCCGTCGATTTTCAACGGCCGAGACAGCGGCGGGAGATTGATGAAGACGGTCATTTCCTAATTCATGTTTCACACGTCTACAAACGGGCAGCACAGGAAATGACGGACGTCCAAACGACTCGAGTGATTCAGGTGAGCCGGGAGCATTGACTTCATTCCAGGTTAAGCTTTGACCTTCATCCGCTCATTTGATTTTGTGTGATTTCGTAGGTGGTGGCTCCAGGGGACGTTGCATTTAGTCTGAACGGTGTCTCTGGGAATAGTAGCACGGACTCAGTCGTGATAGAGAGTCGACTGGGTCGTGGGATTGATGGGATCTGCATGTCTGTCTCGACGTTTGTGGGAGGGTTGGTGATGCTGTTGCTCATGCTCGTTGTTGCCTCCCTCGTGGCCGCGTTCCTGTTTGTCCGTGTCCGCTCAATTCATCGAAAGACGTCCGTCTTTAGCTCAGATTACATGAAGGCATCCAGTTAAAGCTGACTAGTCAGTAGTCACTCCCACGCCCTCACCAATTCCATGTTAATTTTAACAATGCACCGTGGAAAACGGAAGGAAGTGTAAAACTAGCCACCACAGAGACAAATCAATGCCTTGGACAACGACACCACGAATGAAACTTCCCTTACTGCATTCCCCTATAAATTCGATCCACTATTCTGGACTCTTTCTCTCCGAGCTTCCGTTGTGTGTAATTAATCCAATTAATTTAAACTAAATTTACTGTATACACGCCTGATTATTAAATCCCAGTAGGTGTTAATTAGTTAATTAATTCAAAGTGAGAGGTACTCCGGACGGAGGAGGGTGTAAAGGGGTACTTAATAACTAAGCAGAAGTGACAAAATGGCCAAGTTAATTGCTGTTTCCCTTCTAACGCAATTTAGTAGAGGTAATTGTGAGTAACTAATAGTTCTGTTGACAATAATATTTCTTACGCGGTGGATTCATTAGTTATTAATTTTAATTTATGAATTACGTGAGAGTGAGTGAGTGAGTAGTAAGGGAGTGCGATTCAGAAACGTATAAAGTTTTCTAATTTTGATACATAACTTCCAAATTAAAATTTGATTCCCGTTTGTTAATTATTTTTGGGAATCCTAATTTATGACCCTGCCGGACGGATGAGAGTTTAAATAAATGAATCAATTAATCCAAAATTAAATTTAACCAACTGATTCCGTTTATTTCAACCATAAACTCTCATCATGATTATCCATTTCCCTACATTTCACATTAAATAACTCTCGAGCATAATTACTATGATTAATAATTCCAGCTCGGACTCAAAACAAATAAGCTATGGCTAAGGCTACGAGGCACGAAAACAGTATAATAATACACAATAAGGCGAATCATTAATTTTGCGGTATATGTGGCACATGGGAATTTACCCTGCTAAGGCACTTTTTGGTAACAATGAGTGATTGTTGTTAGTTGAGTGTGGTTAGAAGGGACGAAAGTTTTAGAAGTATGCTAGGAAGGAGAATGTCGCCTGTTCGAGACCTTTTGCAATGACTAGACAGAGTCGTGCATTGTTGTTCAATTAGTTGAGTATTCAGCGTCGAAGAAGGAAAAGCGTCCCAAGAGAAATCCCAGCGATAATAATTCCAGTGGATACGGAAGAGAGAGACCAGGCTTCAGAATTCACAAATAGAGATTAGCGTAGGATTTGGTTTGATGATCGATGAATGTGTAAATCGATTTGAGTAGTTTTGGTTAGAGAAATTAAGCACGAGCGTAAACACCACACAGAGGAGAGATGCAGAGAAAAAAGAAAACAAGAAACATCTTACAATAGGATTAATTTCTTTGAGGAATTCAATAATTATTAGAGCCTGAGAGATTTCTCAATAATCTCGGCATAATATAAATTTAGTTAAGATTCGTTGACTTGGAACACGCCAATAGAGAAGGGAGATTACTTTTTACCTTTGCCAGTTTTGCGTGGCGGGGCCTTGGGCTCTTGAGGCTTCACTCCCGCCGCTTCTTCCTTTTTGGGTGCTGGGGCCTTGGGCTCTTGAGGCTTCCCTGCTGGAGCGGCGCCTTTTTTGGTAGTTGAAGCACGTGGTTCCTCCTTTTTGACAGGGATAGCACTCGGCGGCGCTCCCGGTTGGTTAGCTGGGACAGAACCTGGTGCTTCCGGTTGATTAGCTGGGACGGCAATTGGCGCTTCCGGTTGGTTAGCTGGGACAGAACCTGGTGCTTCCGGTTGATTAGCTGGGACGGCAATTGGCGCTTCCGGTTGGTTAGCTGGGACAGCAACTGGTCCTTCCGGTTGCTTGGCTGGGACAGCAACTGGTGCTTCGGGTTGGGGAGTTGGAGCTGAGGCTGATTGGGTTTCCTCTTGCTTAACTTCCTTGAGTTCTTCTTGTATGACTTCGACTGGAGTAGTTTCGGGTGCTGGGGGAGCAACTGAGGCCAACTTTGCAGCTGAAGCGGCCCGCTCACTTATCAGCTTCTCCTCAGCAGTTTTCTTTTGTTGTGCCAATTTCTTCTCCAGCGCTGCTCTCTCAACAGCCAGGATCTCTTCCTCCAATTCTTCTAAACTCTGCTCCGCGCTAAAGGGAACAGCATCCACGGTTTCCTGAGACGGTTTATGGGGATGACAAACACAGGGCTCCGGAGAATGTGTCTGCGTTACCAACGGTTCGTTAACCGGTACCAAAACTTCTAATTCACATGCAGCTTCTGCAACTAAGGGAGGAGTAACGGGAGATGCTTCCGTATTTGGTTCCTGGGCAGCTGCTGACGCTTGCACAGGAGCTGAGTCAGTGGGTGCCAAGGGTTGAGATGTGGCTGGTGGAACTTCCACGGCGGGAGGAGCAGCAACGGGAATTGATTCATGTGCGGCGAGAGTAGGCTGAACTTCTGCTAGAACCGTTGGAGCTGATTGAATAGGGATGTGCGGTTGGGGAGGAGCAACTTCTGGTGGAGGGGCTCCCGAAACAGTTTTCGGCGGAGAAGGCTCCTTGACGACTTTTTCCGGAGTCTTTTCCTTCTTGGACTTGCCAGAACCTGGAAATTTGAACCAAGGAAAGTTAAGCAATGGCAAAAATATTCCAGCATTATAATTTCTCTATTCGGAACTTACTGGCTTGGGCCATGCTCTCTTGAATCTTTTTTAAAATATTATCAAATGAATCCTTTCCCATAAAGTCAATGTGCCCCTGCTCCCAGGCATGTTTCCGCATGACGCTCTCCTGTTCCAATTGCTCAGTTGATTTTGCACCTTCCAAGGACATCTGAGCGAAAACTCCAGCGAGTCCTTTCTGTTTACAAAATCAGCAAAATGTCACATCCCATACAACCCAATTCTTAAACTCTGGAGAACAAAGCAAGGATTAAATGTTAGTAAAAAGGAAACAACGTAGAGATTGATAAAATGCATACAAAATCACACAAAAGTGGAAAGGGAGACAAGAGGTTAGCCATTTATGATTAAAACGTGAGTGCAAATGCAAGGAAGCGTATTCCCAAACCCTATTAGTGCGCTTATGATGCTTGTTGACAATTAGTGGCCCTGGACCATCATTGACTCTCGGATACGCCCAATTCACTCGTCCCAACTTTGTGAAACTTACGGTCTCTGGCATTGAGGGAGGTTCCGCAACAATTGGAATTGAACTACCAGCAGAAGTTCCTGCCACAACTATTTCAGTGGATTGCCCCTGATTAATGGGCGATGAATGGGGGAGTGAGGACTGTGAGGTGCCCTGAGCCCAACCCGAAGTTGAATCCTTAGGAAGCTGGGGGGAGGGATCAGCGTAGCTGTGTACAGGGGTGTGCTGCTGGTTATGAG
>Ga0194135_10002067_pt1 | contig 12151 bp, 11 predicted proteins | sample LitLau_LLRF_2013_FD_134024 | JGI IMG/M metagenome (GOLD analysis project Ga0194135, IMG submission 134024) | Freshwater sediment microbial communities in response to fracking from North America - Little Laurel Run_MetaG_LLRF_2013 (version 2) | ecosystem: Environmental > Aquatic > Freshwater >... | reverse complement strand
TATCTGAGTATTTATTTTATTATTTGTGACTTTGTTGTGTCGAATGATGGGTTGGATGGCCAATGCTTCTAGTAAAACAATAGAAACATTAAGTGGTCCCCATATTTTGGCTATGAACTTTTGTCTTTTCTTGGCCACTGTTTTACTTTTTGTGTGCTTCCTTCTGTACCCATTGAGTTGCAATTTTCCAATTCTCTCCCATCAACATCGGCTGCAGTAAGTTTTTAAGCAATCTATACTATACTGCATACCGTGCGGAGTGTCCAAATATGTACCTACTTACCTAACGTGCAAATGATCACTATAATGCAGGCGCCTAGACCTACGAGTATATCCATGCATATTATCATTCTTCTATCTCCATATTAGGGTTCCTAGCGGTAGCGGGAATTCAAGTTGACTTAAAAAAATAGAAAAATATTTGATTTTTTTCAAAAACCACGAACATCCATTTGAATTCCCGCTACCGTGAGAATCCCTGTTTACCCATTGATTTCAGTAATATCGAATCCCAGAATATGTCGTGTTTAACCGAATACGAGGCGATATGGAAAAAGGCGGAAAATACCCTCTATCAGTTAGGAAATTGTTATGTTGAAAAGAACATTAGCCTTATGGATTTGCAGGAGTCCAAAAATACGGTGGTAAGTGCCTACTTAGATATACCTACCTTTGTCGTAAACGTAAGGTACCTACCTATCTACAAATATTGTTTTTCCTATTTGGGTACCTACCTACTTTTTAGGTACCTACCAACCCTAGCTTTTGATGACCCACCAATGTCACCATGCACCTATAGTAGGTAGGTATAATAGGTAGGTGAAGTTATCCTGACTTCTGACCATCGATGTTTATAATTTATTTTTTTATTGGGTACCTACCGAAGTCGGTAGATCCTAGAAGTGTGTAAACCGCGTAGATAAAGAAGTACCTACAGACGAACCTAAATATTCACAATAATTTCTAGGAGACTTTAAAAAACGAAATATCGTTGATGTCACAGGAATTATCTGATGTCAACGTCAGATTACATCTTAAAGACGAGGAGATTGAAGAGTTAGGTGGTCGGCTACTGGCCTTAGCTAACAATCATGCTTCTCCAGAAAGTAACTGTCATGGATTTTCGACCACAAGTCAACAATCGAAAGCAAATAAATTAGTTGCTAGAATTATTATTAGTTACAATATTTTTATAATTATTATTATTGCATGCATAATAAGGTAGGTAAATAACCATTAATCTAATTTAAATTAATTAAATAACAGCTCATCTCATATCTAATCTCACAAGATATAGGTAGTCCAATCCAATGTGCCTTCCTACCCTCAGGGCCTTCAGGTTCAAATTATTTATCTCCCTGTAAACTTTTGTATATATTATTATGATTAAGAAAATTTAACTACTCAAACAATGTTGATGGCGTTGATAATATGATATTTTGCCAATAAACGTATATAAAGAAAATTATTTATCTCACAGCCCTATAATTTAAAAAGCCCGCCATACCCAAAGGAGATGTTTGCAAAGCGGTGGTCTATGGTCCACCGCCACCTCTAAAACTCAGAACAAAGATAACTAATCGCACGAGATTTAACCGAAGGTGAACATTAGAGCGTGGTTGGAGTAATCACACGGAAAAAAAATCCCGATTGTGATGTATAACTTTCGTGCCAGGCGTAGTGCCAGCAGCAGCTACGTTCAACACAACATTAACAAACCACCAAGCCATTCCCATTTGTAATTTTATTTTATTTTTGGTGAAATTTTTTTAATAGCTGATAAAATGTCGTTAACTACGCAAGAACAAGTTGGTTTAAATAAGACCTGGGAGTTGTCCCTGTACGAATTGCAGAGAAGTCCACAAGAAGCGATTACCGACCATACGGAAATTGCGGTTTCGCCAAGATCGCTTCACAGCGAACTAATGTGCCCCATTTGCCTTGATATGCTAAAGAAAACGATGACCACTAAAGAATGTTTGCACAGATTTTGCTCCGACTGTATTGTAACGGCTCTGCGATCTGGAAATAAAGAATGTCCGACTTGCCGCAAGAAACTTGTCTCAAAACGTTCACTACGACCAGACCCAAACTTTGATTTGCTTATTAGCAAAATTTACCCCAGCAGGGAAGAATACGAGGCACACCAAGAAAAAGTTATGGCCAAAATTAGCAAATCTCATTCTCAGGCGGCTTTGGTCAATTCTATAAATGAAGGAATTAAGTTGCAGTCCCAAAATCGCCCAAATCGGAAAAGTAAAGCCGGGGTAAGTTAAATTTTCCATTAATAAAACCTACCTACTTTATTATCAGAGCGCTTACCGATCATCAAGAACATTCCAGTACTATATGCTAGTCGCCTGAAGGTCTATTTTATGAGAGAATTATTTCAACCCCTCACCTATGTTTAATGTAGGTAGTTTATTATTAATGTAAAGGTTGTTGACCTACCCTATTCTTTATTTCTGTTTTATCATTTTAGGTGGGTGGTGAGGGAGATCAAGTGGAAACGGCAGCCGTAGCCCCTCCGCCGGTAGCGCCTGCTCCTGTACCAAGTGTGCCCCCTACTCTTCCAGAACAGCCAGCTCCACCCGCGATAGTCCATGCTTCATCTTCCCGAGCACGTGCTGCATCTGTGTCAGAAGACAGCCCAGGATCTCCAGACTCCGGAGCCTCAAGTGAATCGCTGGCCGGCGATCAAATTGAGCTAAAGTTTATGCCCCACCCTACTGAGATGCAAGGAGACCCGTTAATGAGACGGCTAAAGGATGCTGTCAGATATATAAAGACACCTGATCATGCTTCGGGTACGTACGTTTGGGGAGGGCTCAGGGACTCGAGTTAAATTCGTATCAGACGCCAAACGCCAGCTCTTAATTTTAACTGACGCGGCTCAGGGCCGGGAGCCGATAGAAAATAAATGCTTCTTTGCAGCAAAAAAGTATCATCACCGGAAAAGGCTGGAATTTGACTGTTGTCTATATTCTTGAGCTGGTCCGAGTCAAGAAATGGCGTTTGGCGTCTGATACGGACTTGGGAGAAAGGAATGTAAATGCTACTTAAGTTTTCTCCCTTGAACGAAGCATTACTTACCACGGAACTAATCAATGAAACTTTTTCCAACTATTCTTACCATATACATACAAGTAAGTAGGTGTATTGCATGGCAACATTGGCAATAGGTATATCCAATCCGATAGCAAGGTATAATTATTGGTAAAAATGTTACTGAAGTAGTTATGTGCATCGAACTAATAGTTAGTATGAAAATTCCCCACCTTTCAGATTTCCTTTAATGTATAGGTATGAGGCCTCTATTATACTTTCCAAGTTAGGTATATAGGTATGTGTCATACTATCTAATGATTCCGATTGGTCAAGTTAGCAATAATAAAAGGTAGTTGGCAAATCAGAATCATTAGGGGTTAACGCGATCGCTCGTAAATTGTAAATTGAAATTACACAATAAAATCGCTGTGTAAATTTTCGAAGAAAGAAATACGAATATTTACGAAATTTTGCTCGTTAAACATTAGCGAAACAGTGAGACGGACTTCCTAGGAAAGATATACAGCTGTTCGCGTCGACCCCTTTTAGATACGTCATTAGTACCTATTATGGTAGCTTGGGAAGTGTAATAAGGGGGCTCACGCTCAAATTATAATGTAATAACCAGGAGTTATAATCACGATTTGAAAGCTTCTAACGTTTCCTATTGATTAGAACCTTCGAAACGGGTCTAGTCGGTATGTGATATTCCTGAGACTTACGTGATGTAGCCTCTGTATAGTGTTATGTAGGTGTTGGTTAAATTAGTTTGGTATCTATATCTATTTACGCCTGGCAAGAATAAGTATTATGCTAGTGGATCCCGGAGAGGCAGGGCGCCGTCTGCCGATAATTTACGCATTAAGATAGTTCCTTACTGGTCATACTATTTTCGAGTCTTCTCATAAGGTTATAATGGATTCTACCTTTCAAGCATATTGACATGTCGCACCCTACTAAGATTTCTGATTTTGTGTGTGCAAAGCCTATCATTAATTCATAAGGAGTTAAATAAGAGTTGCTACCCGCCTAATATAATAAGTAGAAGAAAGTAGCAATAAATAATTTTGTATTTTTTTGTGTTTCAGTGGACCACTTAAATAAGTATCTGGCTATGAGGTTGACGTTGGACAACATGGAGTCAGAGGCATCGCATAATCTAGGACTCGTCAACTTCTGCATCTACATCGCCCCTTCTCCAGGACAGCTGGTCGTGCTCTCTGGGAGTCAGACCATGCGCCAAGTACACGACAAGTACTGGAAGTTGAACAAACCTCTGGAGATGTACTACTCAATAAAGAAGACGTAAGCAGCCATGGATTTGACAGTCGCCTACCTAGGAGCTAGGTAACGTTTTTCAATGACTATATTCTAGGACAGATCTCACAATTTAACGACCCTGCCTATAAGGGCTGCTCTTAGAACGACCGAACAGAGATATGTTACATTCACTGCCACTCGCACAATCTGTATCCTCTCTCTCGCACTCATATATTTGGGGAAGCAAAGTGTAAAAACACACAATATGGCGTTCGAAAATAAGATGAATAAGATGGTACCTATATGAGAGTGAGAAAGGCAGAGAAGAATTAAGGTATCTCCGTAAGGTCGTTTTGAGAATAACCAGGCTATATGTTGGAAGTAGTGTAGGTAATAGGTACCTATTCTGTTTTTATAATTTCTGATCTTTTAATATGTAGATAAAAACAGACCAAGTGTGTATGCTTTGAATAAATAAGATTTATTAAAATTATGGCCTACCTAGGTAAACTCAAAAATGTAGGTTAGATAGGCGACAGCAGCCGGCGCGGAAAGTTGTCGAGGAAATATGCATACCGTGAGTAGATGGGTGGATGCGATGTTTGAGGGCTCAAGCTTTGAATTGAGTCGTAAGTCGTTTCCAATTTACCCAATGCTTCATGAACGGAGCCGTTACGTAGATGGATACTAAGCAGGTACTGATAATTGGCTGTTACTAAGAACAACTAAGGCCCTAAACGACGACCCTCTTGTGGGTATTTTCCTAATGGTAATCGCCTATGCTTAACTGTCAGATTCGCTAACTGGAAGATTGATGAGGCCCATAGATTGGAAAAATGTGTCTGGTTGAATCACGTATTTATTATAAACTGTACAATAGATATACTGCGTGGACTGATGCTTGCCACGCATGGGGTAATGTAAAATAATATTTTTTTTTGACTAACAGTGAATAACATAACAAATGAAATGATGCCTACAAGTACAGTAACAAACCACTCTTGATTCTTTATCACAAATGATTTTGTCAATCATGAGAGATAGAGCCTCGTCCTCTGGGCTCCTCAGTCCTTATAATATCATACACAATTTCGATAGTATTAGGAAATAAAAATAGAGTTGGTCGGTCAAGATGGGGGAGTAGATGCGCCGCCGCCGGCTGGTGGCAGGGCATAATCGATTATCTGTAGGGGCAAATGGTAGAACTTGCAGAGCGCTCTGAAACAGGCTCCCTTGACGGCGTCCCGGCACACTGTGATACGCCCATCCCGCGTCTCCACGTGCTCTGTAATGCCATCATCATGAATACCATGAGGTCACTCCAGGACCATTCTAAGCAATAAAGACAGGAGTCTTGCACCCACCTGCATCCAGGTGGACTTGAGGACACTTGAGCCTCGCACACGATCCGCTTCGACTAAAATCTTGGCAGACCGGGAGGGTGTCCAGCAACTGCAACAACAGTCGACTATGAGCTCCTGCAGTGTTGCAAACAGCATGGCAAGCGGAGAGAGCACACTACAGAGAAGCATAGGCGAGGGGGCCGCGCATGCACGACCTCTCGAGAAAAAATAGGTAATAAAAAAATAAAATGAAACAAAAGTGGCCACTACCTGTCCGTGCTCATCCGTGTACACCACGAAGCCAGCATTTCCCATTGTTGCAACAGCTGCATGCCGAAGCCAACACCATCAGCCAAAAGTCGGAGCAAACAATCAAATCACCAAAACATGAAAACGATTGAAGCTAGCCATCACGTAAGTGAAATAATGCGCGACCAGAAAGCGTGTCCAAACAACCGGACGTTAGGTTACGAGGAGCACAACAGCGATTAAGGATGTATATACCGAGCAGTACAAGTACAAGATGAAAGATTGAGGAGGAGAGCTCACCTGCCGAAAGTGGCCTAAGTGCGTAATTATGTAAGTGATAGGATAAGTCTCCTCTTGACTCCGTTCTCCCGTTAGGTAGGCACTTTTTTAATGATTACTCTTGTCAGCAGCAAAGCCAGGTTCATGGTTATTGGTGATGATGGTAGTAGCCCTGACTCCTCAACCAAAAACTTGAAACTAAGCGGGCCAAGCTACGGCAGGGACTAAGTAAATAGCTGCTGTCCGACCTTGAGAGGTAGGCAAAGTAAATTGGTCAGGTCCGACGGACAGAGCTAGAAAGGTAGGTACATGCAGTCTGGAATCCCAGCTAGAGTGCTGTCCCTACGGCCTATGTAACATAGCTATAGCTAGTAGAGCTGCGGTTGGCAGGGATAGGGAACCAAAAACAAAGCAGTAAGTAAAATGATACTTCATGCATTTGGACAAGCATGATGGTTACAAATACTGGAAATGGCTGGAGCAAGTCACTCACTAGCTCACTAGGTAGTTTCTAGTTATTAAATTAATAAATACCAAAACCATAGAGACAAACTAAAACAGAGACTATTATACAAAAAAATAATTATCTTTGTATAGAGGTATGTACATCCAGACGCTACAAAGCGGGGCACAAATCACAGAAAAGTAAGTGGGTGCTTATTAAAAAGTCTTAATTAAAATTTGAAACAAGACAACAACAATTTGACATGAAAAACAATGAATAAAAAGCTGAAGAATTAAAGCAGTGAGAGTCTTGCCACCCAAAGTCACTAGCCTACCCCTTAAATACTTTAGGTATATTTCTGTACCTACTCTACCAATACTTGTACATGCTAACTTGAAATTATTCATTTACATAAAATTAGATTGATTCACATTTATACAATTTTAAAAGCTACTAGCGGCATTAAATTAGAGCTTGTAGCTTAGTCGTGTCATATAAATGATATCTACATTTTACATTCATGGAATAGTTTTTACAAAAGCCTGAGAGGCACATTATGTGTTAACCTACGACAGTACCCACCCAGCCATCAAATCCTTCGCCTTCTCGTTCGTTGATGGCTGAGTCGGCACATTGAGAGCAATTGCAGCCTCGGTACCGCCATCAGCCGTCGCCCATCCCCGTGACATTTTGAGTGATAAAACCGTGCGCAAACCGCAAACAAGTTAGTAAGCTCTGCAGTCCGGAGGCCACCCTTGCTTGGCTTGTAATTGCAATCAGGTTGCAGGATGTGCCCTCCGAACTACTGGTCTCTAGTAGCTGATAGCTCCTACTCGCTCTACCCAAAGCCACATTACAACAGCAAAACAATGTGTATCGCTTCCGAAGCCGTTGGTTTCCCCGATACACTCAAAATAGAGGCGAAGGCACACGAGGGCACCAAAGCTGCGGTTGCCCTGCTAGGCCATGCAAGCCTAAGACGTTTTCATTTTCTTATAAGGCTGAGGGGATGTATTGTTATTTTCCGAAGTGACTGAAGCAGGGGGAGGAAGGATTGTGGGAGTGGTGTGGGTGGTCGCAGTACTGTGCATTTGGGCCATATGAGAGGCCATGTAAATAGGATGGGTGGGGTACAACATGGGGCTCTGTGAATGTGGGGGTGTAGGATATGCTTGTCGGAGCAGGTAAGGAGGAACGGGACAGGGTGCGGACACAGGAGGCATAGTTGGATAGGGTTGTGCGAAGGGGTAGGCATAGCCCCTCGCGACTTGCTTGTTGAGAGACACGCCTGTATAGTTGAGGGCGGCAGCGGCAAGCTTTGCCTTCTCCTTGGGCTCAGGGGCAGGCGGGGACGTTGCGCTGTACTCACATGAGACCGGTACGTAGGGCTGCATCAGTTGCTGGTACGCTCCAGGCTGGTACATAGGGATACCGCTCTTGTCTCCAGCCGGTCGCTTGTACGGCAGCATGCCAGGGAAGGCCTGTGGGCAGAGCAAAGGTTAAGAACAACAGTTACCATTTGCAAGGTTGCACCCTAGGATTAGTCAACACTTACAAAGTTCTCGTAGTAGAAAGATCCTACTGACGACTTCATGTCCATCTGAAAGAAGGAGGAATTGGTCATGAGCCAGCTCGGGCAGAAAAATGTACAAAAAGTCGTCAGTTTCCTGTTGGTTAAGAAGGCAACACTACAAATAATACCAAATTCTGTACAGAGCTCGTGCAATTCCGATCTTGGGACAACCCTTTTCATTGACTCTCACAACTCGTCTCGTCCGTCACAAATAATCATAAACAAGCACAACACTAACTACAAACTTATAACAGCATCAATTCTAACTCTAGGTTCCTATAAACTAAGTGGGTGTTTGTGTCAGTGAACTCAATAAAACATATCTGAAGAACAGAGGCATCATCCGCACAAGCTCAGAGAAGGTTAATTTGTACATGCTAAGCACACTCAGTTTCTTCCCAAATCGTATCCAAACATGGGAAGAAACTGCGGGTAGTCAAACGGGACTTGAACAAAAGCGGAGAGAATGTAGACTTGCTTTGATATTACCGGATAGCAGTTCTATTGAGATAAATAAATCTCCATGGGCTATCAGGCAACATAATTTGTTTCATGTGTTTTATAACACATTCCATGATTCATTCCGGCAAAGGCTTGGCGAAATTTTCGATGAACCATGGGCTGTGCTCTATGGTAGGTAACAACATGCAAAGCGTACTGGTACCAGTAAAAAGTGATCGGCTGCAGGGTCATGGGGACGCTTCCGCGCAACCTCGCCGGGTACAGGCACGGCTGTTGACAGGCCAGCTGCAGGGGCCACAGCCAACGGCAACGTCTATTAGTGCAGCGGCAAGCCAAGCGCCCAACGGACCAAAAACACCAAAACAAATAGTAAAAAACAACGCCCCACTCAACAATCTACACTTCCACCGTAATTCTCAGCATTCCGCGAACAACCCTCGATGGCGAGTTGACGACGCCCCGATTTAAGCCAATGCGAATGCCATATATGAAGTTCAAATAAAGCAGTTTTTACTTCAAGTTCAACACTTCTTCCTACTATATTGTAACTCAATGGCTCATGCGATCTGAATTATTAAAGGTAAATACAAGCCCATCAAACTAGTTATGGTCAAATCGCCATTGTTGGGTGGGGGGTGTGCTATGCGTATGGGAAGGCGTTCTAGATGGAAGGAAAGTGTAGATTGATGCGAGATCTCTAGTAATACCGTAGTAATGAGTTGAGCTAGTCAATAAGTACAGGTATACTGTAATAGGTAATTGTGTACGAAAATAATATATCATACCATTACATTGACATTGAAAGAAACAATTAAATTGTCCAAATTTTGGAAGTAGAAATGACCGCTTTCAATGACAATGGCTTCAATACTATTCATTTTTTTTAGACAAACGAGTCGTTTAGATTAGATAGGTATTAAAATTGTTTTGAGCTTGTATCTGGTCATCGAATAGGCAGAATAGGTACAAGTAAATGTAGATGTACACAATGTTGCTGAATGGAGGGAAAGCCGGCACAGCATTCAGGTTAGCTAGAATAATGTAATGTAAATGGAACCCCAAACGCATCAGCCAAAAGTTCTCCGCCAAGAGCAGGGGTACCTTTTCTAATTATATCTATTATTATTTACCTACATTAAAACATAATTTGTACCCACACAGTGGGTTGTGTTTCAATTTTGTTAAAACCTTTCTTTTACAAAGCCAGTTCCTTTTTTTTGAAACTCGCATCACCTACGCTACAGCCCGGAAAGTGGGGTTGGTCTGTTATAGCAGATTTTGAGTTTTGTTGTGGCGATGCGTTGGGGGTTTCCATAAGCACACCGTGACAAAAGCGTTTTGATATCACCTACAAATAACTTACAGCCATTCAAAAACAACCCCCAACTTTTCCAACAGCCAATAAGTATTCTAAAGGTACACCCACAGACAATAGGTACTATGGGTTATTAGTTGGTAATAACGAAAATAAAATAAATATAGGCATAGGACTTAGGGCGAACGGTACAATTTACTTTAACCGAGGGTTATGTTAATCGGTGTTATTCCATTGTTTAAAACCGTTAACCCTCGCTTAAAGTGTATTGTAACTAAAACGGTTAAGCCATTATGAAAGAATTTCTTTTCTATAGAAATTTTGTGTCCTAATTTCTAAATAAAATAGTTTTGCATGGAAAAAAATAAACAGGGAAAATAATTATCAGGTGTGACATGCTACAAAACTATCAGGAATAATTATAATATTTTAGGGTAAAAGTTATTCGTATTACCAGTGAGTTATGAAGGTAAAGAGTGACGGGGTTGTAGACGTAAAAAGAAACGTAAAAAACTACGCATGTAGAAATTACCTTTTTTATTCGTTTTTTTCTTCCTATATTTTAGAAATGTTGGACTTCCGTTCTTTTCCAAAAAGCTGTAGTAAACGTCACTCTAAATACCTTTATATTCGCGGGTATTACTTATGTTTCAAGTAGTACTGCTGTTTGTCATAAGCGTCCTCCAATGGGTTGTAACTCTATAGTGTATATACGTATGTTGGTTAGTAGGTATTTGCTTTGCATACCTGTAGGTAGGACCAAAAAAGAGGTGTGATCAAACAAACTCAAATCATACCACCTCCTGTTTAGTAGGTACCCACTATCTAAGAACAACTGAAAATAATGTTAAATGTTGCCAGTGATTGAAATTTAAACAATAACAGTAAAGTGAAATAAGAAAGAATCCGGACAGAACAGAAACAGTAGGACAATATTTAGTAGGTATCAGCACACGTCATCACATGGTACTCAGTAACAAAAAAAGAATAATTAACGTGCAAAAGAGTTCACCGACGAATAGTTCTGTTGAAAGAATAGGCTAGTAGACCGCTCTTCAGAACACAAAACTGGTAAAGAAAAATGTAATCAGACGTGTAATCCCTGGATGCAGTGATGACAGAGCTGTCGTTCACTTCCACCTGAAAACCTGCTAAAACTACAAAGGATACAGTAGTGAGTTACCAAAAAACAGACTGACAATAGCTGGTAGTTAAGCGGTCGCTGGAAGGTTCGCCGGTAGGGTAAGCCAGGCGAGGCGGCTGCTGCGTTAGACACTATCACTACAGCACTACAGAAGCATAGAAATTGAAAGAGTTAAGCAGTTTCTACGTAGGAGCAACTAGACTCCCCGAAAGGTTACAACAACTAATGCGTACAGAGAGAAGAAAAAAGATCATATTGACAGCAGCAAGTGTAGTGGCACTAACGAGTTAGGAAGCATCTAGCTTTAGCAGCGGGCACTAAAGGCACTAGTACAGCTAGCGACAGATAGGTGTTGCCTACCGCAGTGGGTCTCAGGGACTGTGCAGCCTTGATATGGGCTTGTAGGTGCAGTGGGGGATGGAAATAGCGGCAGGGGTCTCGCGCGCAGCGGCCCTTCACGAAGTCCATGCACACCGTGACGGTGCCGTCTTCGTTGGCGGACACGGCCTCCGGGGGATGTGCAAAGCGACACTCCCCCGTCCCGCGCTTGCACGCGCCGCGCACATACTCGCGACACACCTACAGCAGAAAACAGCAGGATAGGGGGGTCCTAGAAGAAATCAGCTACAGGGTTCAGGTTTAGGTACCGCCATGGCAGGGTGGGTACGACACAACGGCCAAGGTTAGGGGTCAAGCGGTAAGGGGAAGCCACAGTGCACAACCACTACTCAATACTCATACCACCACCAACCATCATTATTATCATCATCAGTACCTACAAGTAGAAAAGTAGCTTCTCTACAAGTACCTACTTCTAATATCTAGAGTTGTTCCCCTTTTTATTAGTCACGCCCGAAATTAACTAGACATTAACAAACTAAAAACAAACTAAATTAATAAAAAACAAAACAAATCAGTTATCATGCAAGATGAGTGACAACACTGAAACAAAACATAAGGTTTAAATCATAAAAACACAATTAAAATTAGAGAAATCAAATTAAAGTACTTAATGTGTGAGTCAAGGCAGTTC
>Ga0194135_10002066_pt1 | contig 12152 bp, 12 predicted proteins | sample LitLau_LLRF_2013_FD_134024 | JGI IMG/M metagenome (GOLD analysis project Ga0194135, IMG submission 134024) | Freshwater sediment microbial communities in response to fracking from North America - Little Laurel Run_MetaG_LLRF_2013 (version 2) | ecosystem: Environmental > Aquatic > Freshwater >... | reverse complement strand
TTCAAGGACAGTGGGAGGGGTCATCGTCATCTTGGCTTGGAAAATGTGACGTAAAAACTGACGTTCATTACTTAATTTAAAGGATTGGTCATGACTGTTATGTGATCATTGTCATACCCTAGTGGGATATGAGAGCAGTTAATTAAATTGACATGCTTACAAAATTAATTGAGAAGTTTGTTTAAATTTTTATGGCTTGGGTGGGCATTGCCCTCTGTTGAGTGATTTTTTAAACTTATAGACTGTGGAGGCGGACTCCTGGGTTCAAAATTTTCTTTCCAGTCGGTTCTTTCTCGTGGTTCATCCTTTTTTCCTTTTACGTCTTCTGCATTTACTTTGAAGTTTATCTAGTGGAATTTGATTAACGTTGTTGATTAACGTTCCTGTCCGCATTCATCTGACATCAATTTCCACGAAAACTAATCATGGTAAGGTTGTCTATGGATTCATAAATGCTAACATAGCGCTATGTCCCTTTAACTTATTTAACGCTTCCTTTCCTTCCCTCCTGGTCCGGTCGGGTGACTCATTACTAAAGGCAAAGGCGCGGCGCCGATGGTGGTTAGTATTGCGGGGTAATAATAGTGTGGTGATGGGATGGATCTGAATTCGGTTCGGTTGCGGTGGCTTCCCTTCCCCCATAAATAATTGAATTAGAGGAGGGAGTCACTGCCCAAGTCATGTCTCCTGTGTAGGACGGATTTATGATTATGATCTGGTTTGATTAACTTTTATCTTTTTTTTTCCTGCAGCAACCGCAGATTATTCTGCTCCGAGAAGGTACGGAGTCATCCCAAGGAAAGCCTCAGCTGATTTCCAACATCAATGCTTGCCAAGCCGTTGTTGAGGCTCTACGGACAACTTTGGGTCCGAGAGGAATGGACAAGTTGATTGTGTCAGCGAATGGAAAGGCTACGATTTCTAACGACGGAGCTACCATCATGAAACTTCTAAACATTGTTCACCCTGCCGCAAAGAGTTTGGTAGATATTGCCAAATCACAGGATGCTGAGGTAAACTCGATTGAATTTTAAGAATAATTTGTTAAAAGTTAGTAGAGACGACAATGGGGGATTCAGTATATATAATTATCCTGATAGGTTGGTGATGGTACAACAAGTGTTGTACTCTTGGCTGGAGAATTTTTGAAACAATTAAAAGTCTTCATTGAAGATGGAGTTCATCCACGTGTAGTTGCAAAGGCCCTCCGAAAGGCAATTGATCTTGCCATTGAGCGCATCAAGGAATTGGCTGTTCCAGTGAAGCACGAGGACTCTGCCCAACACTTTGCTCTTCTGGAGAAATGTGCGTCTACAGCATTGAGCTCCAAGTTGATTCACCAACAGAAGCACTTCTTTGGCAAAATGGCTGTTGATGCCGTAATGCAGCTTGATGAGCTCATGCCGCTGGATATGATTGGAATTAAGAAAGTTCAGGGTGGTGCCTTGGAGGACTCCTTCCTCGTTGCCGGCGTTGCCTTCAAGAAGACCTTTTCTTATGCTGGATTTGAAATGCAGCCCAAGAAATATGATAACCCGAAAATTGCCATGTTGAACATCGAACTTGAACTCAAGGCTGAGCGCGACAATGCTGAGATTCGACTAGAGAAAGTCGAGGTACGATTTATTGATTTATTCGGATTTCCTTTATCTTCCGCGATGGTAATTCTTATTTGTAATGAAAATCTTGATTTGCAGGAGTACCAGAAAATCATTGATGCCGAGTGGGAAATCCTCTACGACAAGTTGGAGAAGATTCACAAGAGTGGGGCTCAAGTGGTTCTGTCAAAGTTGCCAATTGGCGATGTGGCAACTCAATACTTTGCTGATCGGTAAAAGATTTTTTAAGTGGTTCCACAACCTCAGATAAAAAAAAATTCCATAATTTGAACTTCTTAAATTCACAGAGACATGTTTTGTGCTGGTCGAGTTGTAGAGGAAGACTTGAAGCGGACGATGAAGGCTTGTGGTGGTTCAATTCTTACTACAGTTGCAGACGTGAGCGACACAACTTTGGGATCCTGTGCACACTTTGAGGAGCGACAAGTCGGTGGAGAACGTTACAACCTCTTCACTGGCTGCTCTCATGCAAAAACTGTCACCATTATTCTTCGCGGAGGTGCTCAACAGTTTATGGATGAGACTGAAAGATCTCTCCATGACGCCATTATGATCGTTCGTCGGGCTATGAAAAATGATGCAATTGTTGCTGGTAAGTCTGAAATTCACTGAATCTTGTAACTGATCTTAGGGATTGGAAGTTCATTGAATTGAAATAATTTGCGATCAGGTGGAGGAGCAATTGAGATGGAGCTGTCCAAGTATTTACGAGAGTATTCGAGAAATATTGCAGGGAGGGAGCAGTTGTTGATTGGGGCAATTGCCAAAGCTCTTGAAATTATTCCGAGACAACTCTGTGACAATGCTGGTTTTGATGCTACGAATATTCTCAACAGACTTCGTCAGCGACATGCCCAAGGTACACCTTACTTAATTTTCCGTATTCGTCCTTATAATTTTACTTGCAGAGCAAGGGAAGGGATTGACTTTGTGAACTTCATAAGTAGAGTTTAGTGTTAATTGTTGATTTGTACGACATCATTAGGAGACTGTTGGTACGGTGTGGACATCATGAAGGAAGACGTGGAAGATAATTTCAAGGCCTGCGTCTGGGAACCTTCCGTCGTCAAGATCAATGCTCTTATGGCAGCAACTGAGGCCGCCTGTCTCATTCTTTCAGTGGATGAAACCATCAAAAGTCCAAAAAGTGGTGGTTCGGATACGTCTGCAAATAATCCTTACGTTGGAGGTGGTGGGATGGGGGGCATGATGTAAGCAATGTCCACCATACGCAACGCATCTCTAATTAATACCCCAGGGATTTTGCTACAGTTTTCTTACCTAACTCCTCCCTTCTAATTTCATTTCCTGTTAACAAACTCCCACTGTTGAAAACTTCCAAGTTTCATCCCGATTCCTTTATGCATAAATCATAGTCTCTAAAAAAAACCTATTTGTTTCTTTAAATTAACAAACATTAGTAATGTCTTTTTTAAAGGATGATTACTTTGCTTTGTCATAAAAAACTTAATCTGAAGAAAGGTTAGAAATTTAATGCTCTGTGGAGTTGATTTCGTGTGTTACGACTTGGCCAAGCTCATTTAGTAGAATTGGTTCGTCTCCCTCAATGTTTTGGCCCACTGTTAGTCCAATCCATTCGAATATCTGCTCAGGATTACTTCCAATTGGTCGAGAGACTTTAACTGCAAGATCCGATAGTTCAAGTTTCTTTCCAGCAGGAATAGGACGTGAGGTGACGATGGATTTTCCTAGTTTGAGGTGACAAATGTGTTCTGAAGGTAAAATCCTCTATAATTTATCAACCAAATTGATTCCATCACGCTAAAAGAATTCCAATGTTGGTAGGATTTTGGATTTAGAATCCGAACCTTGACTGGTTTCCCAAGGGCTCTTTCAATCTCTCGTATTCCTTTGACCATGGATTCCATTTCTGTTGGATCTAGGGAGCACATGTGGTCAGTTCCCTTTTGGTTCTTGTCTTTTGTAAAGTGTCTCTCAATGACCTATTCCAAGGGAAAGGTTGGAACGGATCTACTCGATAATTAATGAAATGTTCAAATTAATATTTGGTCCGTACTTTGGCTCCTAATGCGACTGCAGCAAGTGTAATGTTGATCCCCATCTCATGACCCGAGTAACCAATTACGGCATCCGGGAATTCCTTACTGTACAATTCCAAGACACTCAGATTCACATCCTCTGGAACTGTGGGATAGGCTGACACGCAGTGAAGGACCACAAGCTCTGCACAGTACTTCCTGACGAGATCATGCGCCTTGCGAACCGTCGACATATTCTGCATTCCTAAGAATTAGAAAACTATAAACTTGCTCTCATCATTCCATATTGGGATTTTACGTTTGCCTCACCAGTTGAAAGAATAATTGGATACTTTCTTTTGGCAATGTGATCTAACAGGAGAAAATTATTCGTATCGCCGGAACCAATCTTCAAGAACGGGACGTTTAGGCTCATGAGGAAGTTTGCTGAAGGCTGGATTTGGGGTAAGAAGAGCAACGGTGTAAAATGGGCATTTCAAATTTTGAATACAGTATTGCAAGGACTCACAATGTCCATGGCGGAAGCCGAGAACACAATCCCTACCACATTTTCAGCATAATCTTGCAATTCTCGAAACTCTTCATCTGAAAATTCCAAGTGGGCCCGATGCTCTCCGTAAGTAAGGCCAAATGAATTTGGAGTTTCATATGAACATTGGAGCGTCTTGGTCGTAAATCGATGAGGTAAACTGGACTTTTGAAATTTGACACAATTTACTCCGCACTTCTAAAAATTATAAATTAGTAGTAAAAATTAGTAAACAAAATTAGAGCGTTATTTACATTTGACGAGCTGAACCTATTTGCTACGCTTTCCTTTTGAGGTTGATTACCCGTTGCTTACTTTTGCCAGTTGAATCAACTCCTTTGCATTTTCCAAATCTCCTTGATGGTTTTGTCCAATTTCGGCAATTATGAAAGAAGGGAACGAATTTCCAATGCCAATTGTTCTAAAGCTGAGGTTATCCAGAGAGTTTGACATCTGCAGAATGTCTTTCGTAACGAGTAAAATCAAAATTAAAGTGACAATTCGACAACACTAATTACTTAAAACGCAGAATTTTTTTTAAATCATTGGAACTCCAACAGTCACACTATACACCCTTCCGCAAATAGTTTTAATTAAGTTTTGTTTAAATATTGTTGCAAGGTATCATTCATATAACAGGCGTGAGGAAAGTTGCAATGAGAATCACAAATACTGGAATCACAAATAAAGGAAAACAGGCAGCCGCTACAAGTGCTGGAAAGTAGCGGCTAACTGTAATTCCGTGGATTCTATAGTAATTGATTGGCCCAAGGCGAGGCTCTAAACCAACTCCTTCAGCAGACCCCTTCAACTTTCCAAATTTTGTTGCAAAATTGCACTCAACAAAAATTAGGAGAACCAGGAAAATAAGAATGCCAACAGACCTTTCTTGATGCTGTCGAAAGACATTCATGATCAATTCTGGTGAGCGACGGGAAACTAATCTACGTGGGTCTTACTCTGCTCTGACAGTTTTTTTTCGGGTGTAAAGACACGAAGATTCAAAAATTCGGCTAATTACAATAATTATAATTGCATTGACATTAGTCATTCGAAGGAAGACAAAAACCAATTGCCTCAATACCGTTCTTAAGTGGACGCATATGATCGACTAACGGTTCACGAAAATAGAGTAGTTTGTATTCAGAATTTTCTCCTGCATTGAATTAACACTCCGGCACAGCCTAGAGATCGGAATTGGACTATGGTGGTGCTTTATGTCCGAGAGACAGCGACACGTCGTGCCAATGCTGATCAGTATAAAGGGGAGCTTATTCCTAAGATAATTAAACCTCATCAATTAATATAAGCAGAGTCAGAGTCTATTCAAAATCAAAACTCAACTCCCAGCTTCCCAATTCCAACTTTATACTTTCTCCAACCTACAAGCAAAACTACTTTCTCTTATAATTCAAATAAGAATGTGTGGCGTTACCTCAGTCTCAGTCTGGCCCCGACTTTAAAACTCTACTAAACTCACTGAGTTTTAAATAGGGCTAATCACTTTGATTTTCCAAAATGACACTTTACATACCACTGTAGGTAAGAGCCGAAATTTGGATAACAAAAACTCAATTTGCTTTCTTTACTTTCTTCTCTGCAGAAAATCAATAAAATCCCCACTACCCCTACAAAAAAGAGCTCCAAGAGATCCAAAAAGAAAGAGATCCAAGTTCAAGGGACCTTTAACGGAGGTCAGGAGCCATGAGTACATGGGAGAATCATATTACTTTATCTGCATTTGCCAAAATTAGCCCGAAGATGTTTAGCAAAACGAATGCGTGTACGGGACACACGATACACCAATCGATGTGATTATTATTAGTGGGAATTCTGAACGATTCATTTGGTAAAGCCTAGGGACGGATCCGAGTATTTCGTTATTCTCAAACAAAACATTTCTTATCCGAGAAATATTAATCAACATGTGATATTAATTAATCCAAGGCTTTTATAGTTTTCCTAAATTGTTTCACAAATTCTGGAGTAGAGGAGTACTTGCGGACATGTAATCTAAAATACAACAATCCCAACCTTATCTTATTACGCGGGAGATGAAATTTTTAATTTATTTGGTCTCTCTCAGCTCTTTTGACTTAGGTAGCAGAGTATCAGTGTAGTAGCCTCTGAGTCGTCAGCAAGCCCGAAGAAGCGCAAGTGGACAAAGAAAGACAGAAGCAAGCGGAAGTGAAACCGAAAAACCGAAGCTCGGACTTCGGTAATGACTTTCTTTTTTTACACGTAAACTCCCATAAGGAAATTTTCTCCAAGTTTAAGAACACTTGTAGTCGTGGCCGTGGTTCGTAGAGTTCATACGTGTGTGCCAACTTTATTAGCTTGCCGGTTGCCGCTTGTCATAAAAATCACACACAACAGACACAGATTACGTTTACCGCATTAATCATGGAAAAATAACACTATGAATCATACATAATGATTAATGTACATATTATCTTATCTTTTTACCAGGTGGTGGATTCAAACGGTGAAATCTCAAGAATTGAAGCCGTGCTCCCATTTCCACGTTGACAAAGATGCCGGACACGTTCCGTTGGATTCTGTCATCAACCATGTAAACAAGTGTCTCAGCAGTACCACACGTTATCAACTCATTTCGGAACAGCTCGTTCCCCTTCCTTACGATACACCTCCACATCCAAGTTAAGCAACAGCCAAGATGGAGTCCAATAGAAAGGAAGATTCAACATGGATGATTTTGTTGGAATTGTTTTTCGTTAGCACATGCATGTTTACGCTTCCCGTCGCCGCGTACTACGGAGCCTTAAGTCTTTGTACAACATATTTGCAACAAGTTTCTTGGCATCGAGATATTTTGTTGAGCGTGTTTGCTTCTACAGTTACCGTCTGGCTAATAATTAGTCTATATGTGTATAGGGCATATCGAGATACAAGGAACGAAGAACAGGATCAGGACTCCAAAGAGGACTAGGCTTTACTATATTTTTTTTGTAATTTAGAAAAGTTTCTGGTTAAAGAAACCTTTGGAACTTAACTGCTACAAGATAAGTTGGGTTTGGGTTCCGTCGAGTTAAACATTCCAATTGTTCCAATCCCAGTCTCAATCCGGAATGATTCTTCTGTCGCCACTGCCATAATTTTATCTTGGATATAAATACAATCCAAAGTTTCATAACTTGTGTAAGAATGAATAAAGGACGCGTCGGTCGGTTCAATTCAAACGGGAACAACTTTGGATGTTGGGTTTCAATGACTCCAAATCCATCAGAGGTGAGTCCTGATTCATCCAGTATTAGGCACGGGTCAAGGGGTCATAGGTTAAGCATGTTAATCCGACTTCCGCTTCCTTATCTCCTTGCTCTGGGGATTTCTGTTCGGGCAAAGTAGATGATGATGTGTATGGGAATTGGGAAGGGAACCTCGTACTCCAAATCAACGACCAAGAAGAATTGAGTGCCGTAAATCATCTGATTGTCGTAGCTTCTAATTTCCTACGTTTCACTCCGTCTCTGGTCAACAGTCTCTAATCTTATAAATAACAGTAACAGACTGCGCTCCCATTTCCCACATAATGCCAATGTCCATGAATTTTTGATTGAGCTCTAATGTACCTTGGGTCTATTTAAAATTATATACGGATGAGGCAAAATTCAATCATATTCTTAGTATAGCAAACGGAATTCCTGTGAAAAACGTACAAGCAGAAGAGTATACTTGATTTATTTTATAAGAGGTAGGGTCAAAAATTGTTTACAAACAGGAATTGCTTTTACTTTTAGAGAATTGTTTACTCTCAGGAAATCGGCCCGAGTCAGCTCCGGCCGCCCTCGAGACGCCTATAAGTTGCTTCAGTTCTTCTGGAAGATCTACGGTAAAATCCTTCCCATACTCCACCACAAGCACCTTCCTCACTAAATAACACGATACGACCAAGAAGAACGGGACGACTACCCTACTGGGACTGGGACTACTAGACTAAATATTAAAATGCACGAATCAGGAAATCAGCCCGGAATCATTGGAGTTGACGACTTATTAGATTACTAATGTGCATGGGAATTTAGGACTTGAGACTTTCGACTAGACGTCTAATGTAAAATAAAAGTAAACTGAATTACCCATAAATATATTTTTCAATTCCCACAATATAAGTTTGACGAACAAAGTTTTTTTCTGAACCTAGGTCAACATGGGATCAGATGAGCCACCACTACCGCCTTCCCTGGACCCATTACCACCTGAGGACTCGGAGAGTCCTTCGGAAGACTCCACCACGATGTCCGTAATAAAGAATTCAACTATTCCTGTGAATGTAGATGATTTAGGACCAGGAATAATTGTTGCAACCTTCACACATAACAACGGAACTTTATATCAAGGAGTTTTACTCCAGCTTAATCGAGAGTAAGTTAGGTTGACCTTACTTCCAAGAAAAATGTACGTTCACAGTTATTATATTTTTAAGTTAGGGAGGTGTATGTGGGGTGATCGCTTGACGTATCATACCATTATCGGCATACATGCCAAAAAATTTCCAATATTTCATTTTAGATGATTAATTTGAGCTTTCTTTTTACCAGGCGTGGGATTCCCTGTGGGATTTCTTTTCCAAAAGACTACTGCTCAACGATTCCATCTAAAGCGACTGAGTTGGAAGGCGAGAATGAGCAGCCGCCCGTACAGGAACGACATACATATTTCCACATGAATCCGAATTCACCACCGAAACCACTGCGGAAATTTAACAGAGCGACTAAACCACCTGCCAGGTATAAAAATGGTCGATTAGCCCTTCGCCTCCGACACAGGCCAGTTCTCTGCTCCAAGTGCAAGGCCTACTGCGAAGAAAAGAATCCCCCAAGAAATGCCCAGGACACGACTGAAAATGGCGACAGCCAGAGTGCTCGGTTGTTGACCCGACGGAACGAACCCAAGTCAAAGGCTGCTGATCGGAAGAGCGGTGACAAATTAGTCCTCGAAACTGCTTCAGATTGCCAAAATTCGAAATCAGTCGTGGATACGGAAGACTACACCTATTCGGTTGTAGGTCCAAATGGGGGGGTCGTTGAAAATTATTGGAAGCGTCCAAATCCTGCCGAAATAATTCAGCAAGAGAAAACTCGACATTCCGTAAAGACTGATGAAAAAGGCAGTGCTGAAGCAGTGGACCCAGCCAAGTCAATTCAAAGTCTGAATAGCACAGATAACAATCAAATCCCCTCCTTCATTCTACTCAACCCATCTGAGGCTGAGCATCTCTCATCCTCAATTCAGTCGAAAAGGCAGAACCTTAAGTTTTGCATCAAAAAACTTCAGCTCCAGAAGCAGTCAGTTGTTCCTAATATAAATCAGATACCCGACTCGAGTTCGCTGGTAGATACGACGATAGTTGATGACCACGACATACCAGCAATTTCCCGTTCTTCGGTGGTGCGAGAGAGCGCTGGTGATGTATGCTCTACTGACGAGAAGTCAAGGAAGCGGAGTACCGCCGGTACGGTACCGGCAAGATTCCGCGACGCCAAAAATGTTTTTGACTTCAAGAGGAGGCGTCAGGGGAGTAAAGTGGTGGCAGGGTTAGACCTTGCCTCCGCCCTTGTTACTCATCTCTCCAGTCCTATTCATTCATCTACGGCTATGGCTCCGAGCAGCCTTAATGAGCCAGAGGAAGATCCCACGACTAGTTCCGATGTCACTACCACTGCCTTTGTATCTGCTCCAAGCAGTGGAAGAACTTCCGCTGCCTCTCCGTCGACGAAACGTCTCAGCCTAAATCCAGCATCGGATGTTGCCAGGACCCCGACCATAAAAATTTCCTATGGATCTTCGGGCAAAGGGGTCGTGATAGAGATCCCTTCAAAACCCACTGTGGAGGCAATTGCAGCAGATCCAATGGACCTTGAGAAGGCCGAGAAGAAAGCACACCGTAAGGCCAAGAAACAAGCCAAGAGGAAAATGGCCAAGGTATCAGAGGATCCCGGATGCTCGAGCTTACCCAACAATGCCTTATCAAACTCCTACGAACTCTCCTCGTCCCACTCCAGTTGTTCCTCACCTCCTCCTCCGCTCCTTACACCAATTTCGGAATTATGCCCTGCTGTACCAGATGAAGACTACCCCATTTCCCTTGATCACCAGTGTCCGCCTCTAATCCATTTTACCAAAGAAATCCCACTTTCACCAAAGAAGCGGAAAAAAGAAAAGAAGCATAAGAAGTACAGAGGGAGGGAGGATGATGCTACGCTTGTGTCCATAAAGGCTTCAGCCAACCTACCACAGTCTCCTGATTGCCTCTGAGGAAGTTATGCTCCGTTGCCCCTTCCGCTGGACCAGTACCAACGGTTCTTTTCGAAAATAACCAAAATCAGCCAGATGCAGACGGAACATGAGAATAATTTTGTCTGATGTGCATGCGAATGACGCATGATAATAATTGAAAATTGCTATTACACATTATATATATATATGAATAATGTAAATCACATTATTATTGACTAATTGACTATATTGACTAAATGATCAATCGGAGAGTTTCACTAAATTCAGATACCTCATATGGTCCATTTGCCGATTAAAAAATGGAAAACTATATCATCTAAAACCCAAAATTAAAGGAAATGCAACAGAAATTCAAAAGTGTAAAGACGATTGGATTATTATTCTCTTTTCTCTTTGTTGATTAGTCAGTCAAGGCGACATAGAAAATGGAGGTGAACGGATTTGGATTATTATCGATCGGATGTTATCGTGAGTGCAATTGATGAGCTCAGGCGGCGGCATTGAAGTGACTAACACTCACTGGGTTCGGGACGACATGAAGAAATTGACTACTGGTCCTTTGGGCTGGGTACAGGATAGCCATGATATGGTTGAATCCCAGCACTGCTCTGTTACTAGTTTTACGGAATCGTTCAACTCCGAAACCTTCAATGGCTCTACGCAAACCGTAAATGCGGGAGTCAACCTGAGCATTTCTACGAGCCAATGTTTGGGATTTGTTGTCCGGATTGATTGTGTAAATCACGCTTTCAATTATACTCTAGAAAGAACCCAATAAAACGTTACACGTAAAGTCTAATTCAATAAATTAAGAAATGCTTCGAGCTCACCATTACTTTGGTGTACCCGCCCACATTGTGTGAGTATGTCTTGATGGTTTTCTCTTTCGGGTTGACATAGGAGTCCTCAATGACGGAAACGAACGTAGTCTTTATAAATCGTTCACCCCATTTTGGAACAGAATTCGTGCTTTTTGTGATAAGCCTTCGTGTGAAGAGGGAATCCCCTTGGACTTCACGGTGAATCGTATCCTCGGATAAGACGTGCGTGCTATTAATTATGAAAACAATAAATGCACATTAGAAAAGAAATTACAAACTTTAAAATGTAAGAATGACAAATATCATAACAAGAAATAGGATGGAGATACGAGGATACGACCCGACGGGTCGATCTAACGCAATTCTCAAGATTCACTTCAGTTTTCAGTTACCTATAGGGGTTAGGATATCTCCGCCAGAAGGCTTTCGCTACTTGGTCCCAGGTATAGATGAATATATTGGAGGCTTCATAGTACTTTACCATTGTGGAATAAAAACTGTCTTGTACTTTTTTATGGAATTTGGCAAGATGCCCGCTTCAGTACTGAGCTACACACCCAACGCGTCTTGTTTCAGCAGGAGGACCCTTGGACTTGGACCTATTAATTATAGAAAGTTATGACAAGCGTTAGGTGCTTGTGTAGCTCATGCTCAGCTCTGAGAGAGTTTCTTCGGAGGTATATAATTAATAAATGAACTCCAGCTCAGCAGAAGTTTATTACGTCCACAAGATTGTTTTTACTAAAAAATAATTTAATGGTTATCTCACCCTAATCTTCGTCGTACCCAGCCGCAGGAGAATTAAAAGTAGAGTTCACGATTGGACGTTAACCGGACATTAACACCAAGAACGACTTTATTTTCATGATGGTTCTGCTGGAGGGTTTTGGTGGGTTCCGGTTCC
>Ga0194135_10002065_pt1 | contig 12153 bp, 6 predicted proteins | sample LitLau_LLRF_2013_FD_134024 | JGI IMG/M metagenome (GOLD analysis project Ga0194135, IMG submission 134024) | Freshwater sediment microbial communities in response to fracking from North America - Little Laurel Run_MetaG_LLRF_2013 (version 2) | ecosystem: Environmental > Aquatic > Freshwater >... | reverse complement strand
CTATTAAATTTTCCACCTTTACAGTAGTACTTTTCCTTATTTTTACGGGGTCAGGTCAGAAACATTATTTGGGAAAAAACTCATTTCTCATAAGGGACACTTTCATTTCGAGCTCGTGCCTTGGTATAAATTTCGATAGAACTATTCCTAGATTTTGTAATAAGACTAAACCACCTCCATTCAAAATTTCAATAAAATCGAACAAATCACATGGCTCTAATAATATATACTCTATACTAGGCACATTGATTGTCAAAATATTTTTTAATTAATTCTTGCACTAGTTGGTGTTTTAAGAAACACTAACCGTTGTTGGTGCTATGTCCATTTTCTATGGTTTATGGCCCAAAATTACATGATATTAGCGAATGAAATTTTTGAAAACGGGTTTCACAGTCCTTTCAGAGCGAAATTTAAAAAGGATGAACCAGTCGGCTGAAGTATAGAAAGTAAAACTTTATGCTAGTATTTTTAACAGTGCTCAAAGAATGTTGAAAAACAATTGCATTCAGTAGGTACTAGAACATAGAAAATATATTGAAACTTGGAACTCAACTATTAATGTTTATCATGATATTAAATAAATCAAAGGGTTTCTGCTGAGGGGAGGAAGTTAGCTGTTTTATTAATGAAATGTTGGTGATCTCCGGTTTTATGTGGCGCATGACCAGAATTAACAACTAACCAATGTCGAGCAGGTTTTGTTGAGTTGAATGTTGTAGAATCGTAGCATGCTTTTTTGGTTGCGATTCGAGAGGAGTAGCAAAATCAAATCTATGCAAATGGGAGAGATGCACAATACCACATTTAGGATTATTAGGCCTTACACTTACCAAGTTGACTTGTCATAGGTATGACATACCTAATGACACCTGATTGGCCAATTTCGTCGGTAGTTTGAAACGGTGCATCTACCCTACCCAATTCATAAAGTCGAAAGAAATCTTAATTTAATTCTCCTCAAAGGTAAGGTAAAAGTTTTACCCATGAGAGCTGTGAACAATAGTCAGTATACTTTTATGGCGGTAGGAGAGTGGAAATGTTGCAGCTTATGAAAGCTCTCTCCACCTAGCTGCGGTAAACCGCCAAAATAGGCTACCTACCTGAAATATGACTTTGCTACTGCCCTACGGTGCGGGACCATAAAAACTACCGTTGGTGTCACGCACATGTTTATATTGTTCTTCATTTTCTTTTGGATTAAAAACTATTATGCATCCATAGCCCAACACCTCACATTATTCTCTCTGGGTTTTTTTTCGAAACCATCCAAATGATTGATACTGTGATAATCATCATTATAATTAACTTGATTTACACGGACCTTTGCACTGGGTTGAGTCGTTAACGGATTACCATTCAACTTTGAACAAATAATTTGGTGAATCGTTCGTAAATGGCTCAAGCTATCGCAAAGGTGCAAATGGTTTGGCTTATGGTAAATGTTAGTAGTATGATAAAATTGTCGTTTATTGGTGGTTTTGGTGATGGTTGACGGTTGTGGTGTTGTGTTAGATGTCTGTGGGTGTGGGCTCATTCGGCCCCGTCTACCCACCCCATGGTGTCCAGGACCCTCTACAGCGGCGGCCATTGCTCTTACAGGTGAGCCTTCTTTATCATAAGCACCCTTCACTCAATCACCTCCACCCAATAGAATGTTATTATTTTTTATATATTTAGTGGAAGCCATAGAGTAAGTATATTTACTAACTCTGTGGTGGAAGCTTTAAAAAAATAAATACACTCTGGATGAATAATGAATAAAAATCTAATTCTTTAATGATATGTGTTGAGCTATACGGCTAAGTTACTTTTACTGTAGGCTTTTTTTGGAGCTCCACCTACCAACCTAAAAAATTAATTACCTGATGGAGGCGGGGCGGCGGTAGTAAAAGCGGAGCTTTAAAAAGCTCATGTAGCCATAGTTATTTAACCTTTTGGCCACCGAGTTGGACTTTCTTATGTAGTGGATAGTAAACGAATTTCTCAAACATAATAATGCAGACAAAGAGATTTTTGCGATTTAGAGCTAGAAAACGTGATCTAAGCATTGTATTGACAACGGGTACGCGACCATTTTTTAAAGGTTTGCCAACATATACCAAATGGGTTTATGGGACGTCTTCTTTTCATATATCAACCCATGTTTAGCATGTGTTACATTGGGTTTTCGGGTAACTCATCGCTTTATACGCTTGCCTATATGGATACGACGCGAAACAAAGTAAACAAACACAATATGCCGACGTATCCCGCTATATATAAGCAGATGAAATAATAGTGATCAATATTATCCCGCTTATGTTCAGCTTATGTATAAGCTTAGCTTGTAGTCGTGACACCTCCATTATGTACGAGTACCTCGATGCTTATGGCCGATCGAAAGCGGTAGGCCGGTACATACCAACAAAACAAATCAAAACAAACATTGCGAGAAGGCGATGGATAATGGCGCTACAAGCTTGGTAAACCACCTTTTTAAAACCAACTGTTTTATCAATTTCATTCGTTGTTTAAAATGTCTATATACAGCCATATACATACATGTTCAAAAGTGGGAAGTAGACACAGAATCCCAAACGTTTACTCTTCACGGATAGTTAATTTAACTATCACCTTTAAAAGGTGCATAAATGGACACGTGGCCACTCCAGTATGTATGTATATCTGTATGTAGCTCATTGGTATTAAAGATAAGAAAAATAACTATTTTTATTTTTATTTAGTTCAAACCTTATTTAGTCCTTTAATATTATTATTGTAGCAGTAATTATTATTCACCAACTTGAACTACCCACCTAATCCCGTAAGTAGTTCACGTGCACTCGCGAGTTTCAACCGTATGAAGTCTACACTACAGCACGCTGTAAGCTGTGCATGGGCTTGGTTGCTTGTTAATTTATTAGTAATTTTTAATATAACTGTTTTTTTTTCTGCTTCCTAAACGAAAAGCTTTGCTGTTGGAGCATCTACGAAAGTAGAAAGAAACAATGAAGGCTCTGCCAGCTGGATAGTTGACGTAGTTGCATGATCTCGTAATGTTAAAAGTGTGTAATAAATCGGAAGCTATTAGTTAATATCTAATATATGAATATGAAAACAAAACGTTACCTACTCCATACAAAGTTGGTTGAATAGGTTGCTTTTGTTTCAGTAGAAAATTATTTATCTAGAGTAACCCTGGCCAAACCAGCCAGCTAACCACTATCCGTCAAAAACAATATTAAATGTCCTGACGGATTCTGGCAAATTTTACCGGCGACCATTCGCTTATTGTTGGAGGTTTCGGTAGCACTTCCAGATTTTAATTTAATTAAACATTCAAGTTTAAATGATGACATTATCAGCTATCACAAACCGGGGTTGTCATAAAATATGGTGATTTTCTTAAAGGTAGCAGCTATTCGTTTGTTTACTCTACCTAAGTGTAAAAATTGTCTTTTTAGGAGCAACCGCTTTTGTTGGAAGACTTATTGGAGCAAGAGAAGCGGGAGCAGGAGAAACAGCACCAAGTGGGGGACCATGTTCCGGAGATGGACGTCCAGTCTACTGGGCTGTCCTCTATGAGCCCTATCAACCAGATTCCTGGGTCTCAAATGGCTGCTTTGCCAACAATGTCCACTATGCCTTCTATTCCTTCTATGTCTCCTATGCCAGCATCTGGTAAACAAAATTTCATAATTTTATTTTCTGTTCCGGTTAATGAATGTTTTTTGCACTAAAAAGAAGAGGGTGACTTCAGAAAAATCTAATAATTTTATATAATCGTTTTATTGTGCTGGACTGTAGGCCCAATAGAGAGTATCTACAGTCGAACCCCGTTTCTAAATAGTCCTGGGGCCGGGACCAATTTTTATTAAAAGCCGGGGTTTCTTAGAATCGGGGTGATCCTACTTTTGGGCTGGAATTGCCCATTTTGGGGTATGTACCTACCTAATGCCTATTTGTAGGGGTGTGGACAGTACACGGTGCCTACGTGTTTTTCCCCCATAAATTTCTAAAACCATTAAATTTAAAAAATTCGTCATTTCAAACAAAGACAAAGCCAAAGGTCAAAAAAAAAAAAAAATGAAAATTCGCAAACTCCACGCAAAGAATGACAGCCTTACTACATAGGTATATAGGTACATCTTTTTTTAAAGGATTCGAATTATTAATGGGCACTGTCCATGCTGTTCAGAAATTTTAATTAAAAAGAAGCCGTTTCGGGAGATTTATATGGTGAAACCTTGTCTTCTAATGATGCGTTTCCAAAAATACAAAATGGTGGTTAACCCAAAGAAAGGACCTGTGCCTACCTCCAGGAGTGCAACAACTCGGCTACATATTTTTTTGACTGGTATTTATGTTCTGAGGTATTGATGAACAAGGTTTTCCGGGAAATATAGCAACTATTTGTCATAAAAACTGTAACCGGTCTGCTTTACAATTGGAATTTGAATGGTTTTCCAGACCTCATAGTTGTTAATGACCGGGGTTCCTTGAAAAATGCTATTTAGAATCGGGGTAAAATCACATGCTGGGACCGGGAACATTTTATTTAGAAATAAATTGAAAAAGTTTCCTGTGGTTTTAGCATGGAAAGAGGTTGCCTTATGGGACTTGGTCTGGAAATCATGATGGAGATTAGTCAGTTAGAGAAGACTTTTAAGTATACAAAAGTGAAAGCAGAAAACTAATATTTTTTATTCATGCAAGCCTTTCTTTTAGGTGCACAGTTTTAGGTAATGGTGAACATAAAACAGTTTTTAATAGCTGCTATCACAATTATTACTTCATTAGGTACTGGTTTCATGAATATTCTGCCTGTAAGGGTAGCAATAGAACGGCCGAAATAATTCTACAATCATTATATCAAGCCTTTGACTTTTAGGAGTGCCGCAAAATATGGTACGGCCGCAGTTCTCTCGACCAGCTGGGACGACATTTTATCGGCAACCGGCGCCCCCGCCCGAGCCTGCGCCTTCTCCACCCCGTATCCCGACCTTCAACATCCCTGCGACCCCTCCGCCACCTCTGCCGCCAGACGTCATCGCCAGTGACCAAGATCGGCAAATTGCTCACACTTATGAGACGTGGCTCAACCATCACAATCAAATGCTCCAGCAGCAACTCAAGTATTACGAAACTGAGGTTCAGAAGCTGCGCAAATTAAGAAAGGTAGGCGGTTTCCGAAATTCACCGTAATTGTGCACTATTAAGTCCACTTTTCCTAAGAATTAACCTGGTTCTGGCCTAGGGATTCCGAATGTTATACTTATTTCTTTCCCAAACTCACATTAAGCCAGTCAAATTTAGAGCGTCCCTTCGATTCATATTACGCGGCAAAAACTAAGATATGAAAGTTAAAAGCGTTTTGCTGGGCAGGCTCAGTAGTTTCTATTGATATTTCCACCTATGAAACGCTGGAAATCTGTGACGTTACGCGTCAAATCGTCAATAGACTCAGGACATCCCAGGAATCCATTGTTTAAATAATTGTGTTTTAAACATAATCTACGGCGACTTTAGGCCCTGCCTAGAGAAACTCTTATAATTTTCCAATCGTAAACGTGTTGAAGTGAGTCATTAATACACTCGGTGACGTCACGAAATTGCTTTGTCCATTACTTTGAAACATAGAGAATTTAAGCCCTGCACAGTAAAACAGTTATAACTTAATAACTTTCCTATCGTAAATTCCTCACATAGACGTGTCAAAGTAAATCGCCATAAAACTTGTGACGTTACGAAATTACATTGTGTTTTAAAACGTAAACTATGGAGAATTTAAGCCCTGCACAGGGAAACGGTTATAAATAATTTTAAGGGTGGGAAAAAAAAATTGAAAAAGGATAGCCTAAAATAATACCTTTAATAATAATTACTTATTTAATAGGAGATCATTCTCCTCAAGATGTTTAAAATAATTGTTGTTCTTAATTCGCAATGTATTGTGTTGAACGACTTGAATGCGAGTTGTTGTCGATTAGTGTCAGCTAGAATGTTGGTAATTTTTGCAGAGTTTGAATAGCAAGCAAAGGCAACAGCGCAAGAATGGAAATGAGCTAAATGAGACGGATGCAATGGAGCTGCAGCGTGTGACTACCGAGCAGTCGGCGTTGCAAAAGCATCTGGACGCGAGTCGAAAAGCGTGCCGGCAGCATGGAGTCCTCATACAAGAATATCAAAACAAGCAGCAGAAGAACCGGGGTCAAGGCAGCCCAATGAGTCCAATTACTCCCCATCCTTCACAGAGCCCACATCACACAATGTGTAAGTCCATCAATTATTTACCATCATTTAATAGACTCTGGCAATGTTATTAGTTATTTGCCCGAAAAAATGTTTTCTCTCATCACTTTTTACAGGGTAACTTACAATTATTGTCTAAACATTCAGAAATATGTACATTCATTTATCATTATTAATATTATTATTGTTATTTTTACAGAATCAGATTCAGCATACAAAACTAGGATAGGGTAGGGAGAACCATTTTTCTCAATTCGCCCTAAATTGTGTTGAAAGTTATCCAAAAAACATGGCCTTTTGCCGAATTATACAGAATTCGTGACTTCACATAGTTTTATGCAATTTTCAATGCAAACTACGCCGAATCGAGGTCCTGCAGAAATGGTTTTCACTACCCTATCCTAGTTTTGTTTGCCAAATCTGATTGTGTAAATAATTCATAGCAGTGGAAAAGTCCATTTAAGTGGTTAACTTTCATATATAATATATGAAAATATACAGTATTCTAGCATTTACCATTTCTTCCAGCTGGAAGTGGATCGGTTGGGTTCCGAACATCGCCACATCCCAACACACCTCAAAGCCCTATGATGAGTCCCAGCCCGTCGCCGCTGCACAGTCCAGGGCCTGGGTCAAATGTTCCTCTTCCTCTACAACAGAGCCCAATCAGTCCGCACAGTCGACCTCACTCACAGCCAGGTCCAACATCTGAGGAGAACCCGTTCAGTCCCGGTTCGCCGCGAATGCCTTCTCCTGGCCAGGGCATGCCAATGGCTCCCCGCTACGTGCGTACACCCGCACCTCCTGGGTCGCCTGCTCAACAAGCATACCAACAGCAAAGTAGTCCTCAGCGAATGGTATATTCTCCTAAACCTGGGACTCCTCAAGCTCAAGTAATCCAAAGAAATATACTTGTCCAACAGAGAACGCAGCAAATTTTCCAAAGCCTAACACAGCAACATCCAAACATGACTGTTGAACAAAAAACAAAACTCTTTCAACAAATAACTCTCCAACAGCAACAGCAACAGCAACAACAAGCGTTGGAACAAAAAATACAAGTAGTTCAGCAAAGTTCTAATCTGTCTCCAGAACAGAAGCAATCCATTATTAATCATCTGACGTCTACTCCCTTGAATCTCACTGCAGACCAGAAACAACAAGTCGTTCAAATCATGCAGAAAAACCCTAACATGACTAAGGAGCAGAAACAACAACTCATTCTTCAAGTGCAACAACAATCTAATCAGCATCAACAGAAAATGTTGCTAGGCCAGCAAATTAACATGGAACAGCAACAACAACAACAGCAGCAACACAAGCTATTACTTGTTCAGCACAGTCAAAATCTTAGTATGGAGCAGCAGCAAAAAATTTTACTTAGTCAACAAAGTCTAAATCCGAACATGGAGCAACAGCAAAAAGTTATGCTTGGTCAGCCAAGCCAAAATATCAATGTGGAGCAGCAGCAAAAAATATTGCTTGCTCAACAAAATCAAAACATTTTGAATATGGAGCAACAACAAAAAATGTTTCTAGCTCAGCAAAGTCAAAATCTCAATATAGAACAACAGAAAGCATTGCTTGGCCAAGGTCAAAACTTAAGTATGGAACAACAACAGAAAATGCTGCAGTTGCAGCTTCATCAGAAAAAATTGCTCCAAATGCAACAGCGTCAACAGCAATTGTTAGACCAACAAATGATTCAGCAGCAACAGCAGCTAGCAGCTCAAAATCAGCAACGTTTGTTAGGCCAGCCACATACTCCGGAGCAGGAAATCGGAGGTCCTAGTAGTGTGGGAAGCAGTGGTCAGAGTGGACCTGGCAGCGTAGGGCCCGTCGCAAGCCCCGCGCCTTCCCCTAGTCCCGGCGGAGGTGCAAGGAACGCACCTATTCCTGGACCATCTTGCCCTCTTCCTGGTCTACGAGGCGGCGTTCCTGACTGCGAGAGGCATTGGCCACCGTCAAACAAATCATGTCCATTGCCTGGTCTTCGGGGTGGGGCTCCTCTGGGACCTTCCAATAAAGTAAAACGACCCAAAAGACCTGAAGAAGAATCGCCAGTAAGACCTCATACAATGCTACGTCAGCGATCCGACGGTTTTTTGAATGTCATGCAGTTGAATGCTGATTCTCAACAAGTAGGGAGCGGTCCGCATCAAATGGTGATAGCAGGCCCATCGTCTCAGCGGTCCTCTTCTCTCGTATGCGTTGACTACGATAGCATGGACGAAACTCCTCCTGTGTCCCCGTCAAAACACGAATTGCCGGGGTCAATTGAAAAGCCAGAAGAAATTCGACTCGCTACTGACGCTGAAGGGATCGAGCTTCTTGCTCAGGTTGGGTCTAGTTCATTTTACTATTCTATATTTGTAGTCGTTAACTTTATTTTTATTAATAATGTCGGATTTGCTCATTGTTTTAGGAGAACTTACTAAATCTGGAATTGGAGGCTGAAGATGAACCAGAAGATGGGCGAGTTATTATCATTGATCATTCACCAGAGTCGGAAAAATCGGAAGGAATGGAACTTGTAGATGACGGCGATGACGTTATGGTTTTAGACGGGGAGGAGGTAGTGGTACTTGGTGAATGCGAAGTACTCGAAGCGGAGTTTGATATTTCCAATTGCGATGTTATGGAACTGGAAACTCTGGAAGACGAAGAGCCGACTCCACAGCCAAAACAGCAGATTATCGTTAGGCATACTAAAAAAGGCAAACAAATTGTTATGGTTAAGAGGGGAGAAGAAGGGAAAGATCAAAGACATGTTGTTTACAGAACAAATTCGAATGAAAATGAAGAAAGTGGAGAAAACTCCAAGTCCCCCGATTTGCAGCCGCAACCTGGTCCGTCACGTGTACCTACACCCCGCACCACGGCCCAGTTATCACGGACCTCGACTCCTATTCCTACAGCACTAGATCCAGTGCCAACTCCAGTTTCACCTCCTTCACGACCTGCGTCTGTACCTGCTGCCCCGATACGTTCTCCTCCATCTACCCCTGTACGAGTCTCCCCTTCGCCTACCACCAGTAGCCCAATGTTAAGCCGCCTTGTATCTTCCCCTGTCCGTTCAGTGCCCTCTCCGACAATAACACCACCCCCTGCAAAGTTGACTGTTTCACCTAGCTCTACTGCAATACGTCTCGTTGCACCATTAGTGAGATTATCTACACCAATGCCGCTTCCGACAACAACAGTACATCAAGTTCCCAGTCACGTTCGTCTTCTCACGCCATCTCCAGTACCGACTTTACCAAGTAAGACTACATCTACATTGAGACTGGTAACACAATCCTGTGCGACAACTAGTTCTGCTCCCATTTTGATGCCAACGTCCTCGCCTAATAAAATAACCCCCAACGCTGTGCCTCTTCTTACTAAAGCTCCATTAACCGCTGTAAAGACGTCAGTTACTGCACAGCCTCCTCCCAGGTTGGTTTCCGCTCCTCGAGCTGTTGGTCCACGGGCGGCATCACCGATTGCTGTAGGACCCCGAATGCCGCCAATGACACCAATTATCCACCAAAGACCGCCGTCCGCTATTAGTAAACCATTGGTCAGCATGCCCCCTCTTATTCGTCCGGTAACGTCGTCTGCCCCCAGTTCCACTGTTGTCACAAGTGGAGGAGTTTCACTAACCCAGCGTCTAATGACAATGGGGGGACCTAGTGTCATCATGCCCTCATCACAAACGCCCGTGGTGTCCGCCCCCAATATGGCCGCCCTGCTTGCTTCTCCATCAGTGATCTCTGTCGCTCCTGCCGACTCGCCTTCGGAACAGCTACCAAAAGATGATAGTAAACCTGTGATACCCACACTCTCCTTTCCTGACTTTCCGGAAGGACTGGCATCAAAGTTTATGTCAGCAGAATGTTCCGTAATTAAAAAATCTGAGGTAACGGAGACGACACCTATTATTAGAGCTGCTAAAACGTACGAAAAGGCTCGTCACGGTAAGCAAAAAGTGCAATTGAGTGAACATGACTACACTTCTTCCCAAAAACCACCAAAGTCTCACTTGGACGAAACCGATATTACTTCCCATATTGCCAAAATAGATCCAAAGGTCCGCGACATCATCAGCATTTCTAAAATAACTCAGGATACTAAGAAAATTGACCGTAGAAAATCTATGGAAACCATAAGTAAGCGAAAAGCTATTGATGAGAGAAGGAGAAGTTCAGAAAACAAGCGAGAACTTGAGCAAAGGCGTTTAATGATCTTGGAAGAGATCCAGCAGGATAAAGACAACAAACTCGCCAATATAAGCGCCACTTCTTCAGGCCCTCCTGGTCCGCAGCAACCGACATCCACTGCGCCAGCCACCTCCTCTACTTTGAGTGAGCCTGCTTTTCCCCACTCTTCAGATGCAAATATTAAGCAAGAACATGATTTATCAGACGTCATAGATATCCTGGAAAACATTGACAGTACTACTCCTACTCGACTACTTAGTTCGTCAGAGCTTCAAAATATGGAGAAAACGACATTATTTGAGAACGAGGAGTTCGATAAATCCCCCGTAAAAGCGAAACCTAACGATAAAATTAATATACAAAGTCTGCTAAACGAGTCAGGTCAAAGCGATCTTCAAATGAGTGATCTTGCTCGGGGCACTGGCAAAGCTACCACACCTGAACAGCGGCCTCCACAGCCGCCTGCTAACAATCAGTCGAAATTAGCCGCTCTCCTAACAGGGGGGAAAGTCCCTACCCTAGAGTCATTGTTGGAAAAAGATCAAGAACAAGAGGAGAAGAAGCAAGAAGTAGTGCCCGAACAGATCAGGGAGCCGACTCCACCTCCTGCAGTGACCCAGTTCGCTTCATCACCAATCAACACCTCTGGCCCAGTCCGCATTTCAAGTGCCCCTCCTACTCCGATTCCTCAGTCGCCCTCCGAACGTGTGGCTGAAATTCAAAGAGAGCTTATGGCTGGGCAAATCCACCAAATGGATAACTTCAGGCAGTCTGCTAGTGTAGCTCAATCAAATCCAAGACTTGTGCCAACTTCTACTCTGGCGTCTACTCCAGGTGCAATTCTCTCTCCTGTGGCCACCATCAGCCCTATGCCACAACCTCAAATCCAACATCAGCTTCTTCAACAAGCCCCTTCTCATTTCACATTCCATCAAGTAATACAACATCCGTCAACAACGCAAGAGCAGCAATTTCAACTGCAACAAGCTAGTCCAATTCAAGCTCCGCAACAAATGCATCCAGCATCGACATTAGCACCTCGCTTCCACCTAGTCTCTACTAGCCAAAGGCTATCTGTACCAACAGCCGTAATGACGACAGCGGTGCATCCCTCTCGTATGGATGAATCCCAGAATGTACTTCTCAAGCAATTGCTGCAAAACACTGGTTGCGCCCCGGGGGGAGCGAGCTCTCCCGGTTTGCCCCGATCTCCCACGCCATCAACCCCTAGTCCAATCACTAGCCCAACCATCAAGAAGGAAGTAATGGATTCTACTGAAATAAAGACAGAATCTGCCGAAGAGTTAAAGAAACTAAAAAGACGGCAGTATCAGCAGAAAAGGCGTCAGAGTCAAGGGAAAGAGGTGGGAACCCCTAAGAAACGGGCTCGAAAGGGCTCTCGAATGGAAGAAGATTATGAAACGTATGTGGAAGGACTAATGTCGCAATTAAAACAGCTTCCCCCGTTGTCAGTAATGGAGCCATCCCTCCAGCAGAACCTTACCGTTTGCCCTCCATTTGGTTGGAGTGATTCTCCCCTTCCTATGGCTGATTTCTACTCCATTCAACCTTTTGGATTGAAAAATAAGCCTCGAGTCAAGAGTCCAGTCACAACACAAAGAGGATTTTACGACCAGGTAAGCTAGACATTTCTTTACAACGATTTCGGCGAAAGCGCTGAATGAGGAACCCTGGTAAGAAGATCATTTATATATAT
>Ga0194135_10002064_pt1 | contig 12155 bp, 13 predicted proteins | sample LitLau_LLRF_2013_FD_134024 | JGI IMG/M metagenome (GOLD analysis project Ga0194135, IMG submission 134024) | Freshwater sediment microbial communities in response to fracking from North America - Little Laurel Run_MetaG_LLRF_2013 (version 2) | ecosystem: Environmental > Aquatic > Freshwater >... | reverse complement strand
CTTTATTTCTCAGCTGACATTTCCTTAATTGCGGATTCCCTTCTTCCTTTTCCAGTCTTCTCTAAGCTAATTTCTATTTCAGCTTTGTCCATCTCCTAGGCTAAGTTGAAGTCTACATTTTCTTTATCATCTTATTTTCCTCCTTTTCCTCCAAGCGGGTCACGGCCACACGTCCTTCACGCCCGTGTTTCTAATATTTTACTTAATGGCGGCCCTGATTCAGGTAATTCTTTCAGTCTAGCCTAACCTAACCGTGCTACCCAATCAGAAATTCAGGCTTCAAATGCAATGATTTCAGGTGGTGGCGCTGTTGTATATTGCGGATATCCTAATAAAAGTTCTTTGGAAGCGAAAGGTAAATTGCTCTCCATTAAGTTCCAATTGTAATATGATTTCTTCGCAATCTCAATTGTTTAATGATTTCTTAACGACTTTCCGGAATAACTAGGTCGATCCAGATAATTCTTCTATCCCGTACCTAACAGGTAAATTCTTCTCACTCAAATCTCAGTCCTCTAATCATTTCTTAACTCCAATCTCAATTGTTTGATCAATCTTAACTGCTTCATTTTTTCTATCCCGTACGTAACAGCCCTCGGTGACTTGATTGGGACGGGTCTCCTCGCCTTGGCCTTTTTACTTCTCTACTGGATCGGTGATAGAGACCAAGATGTCGGAGATTAGTTTTCCAAGTGCACTTATAATTGAACAAGACTATCAGATCCCTCAAAGGACTTCCACATGAGATCAATTAACTGAGCAAAACGGGCAGGGGAAAACGTTGCGACTTTTTGGAAATACGACTTAAGCCACACGGTCTCAGAATTAAGTTTCCATGTATTTTCTTTCATCTCCTATTACGTAATTACTAATTGTATTCCTTTTGAGATTAAGGCTTTACAGTACAGTGTCATCCGTTTGTGAGGGTGCTATTGTATGGAGGCTATTGAGTGCACTTCTAGTCTTTCAATGCTTAAGACCAAAGAAATAGTAATCACAGAGTCAAGTCATGCATGGGAGGTTAAACCAAGTTAAAAGTCGTCAGTCGTGTGTTTCGTTTACTTATTTAGTTCAAGTCCAGATGGGTTTTGCTGGATTATTACTTCCATACTTCTGTTCTCTCCTCTCTCTCACTTTTTCCTCTTTTCTTTGTCATTACATTTAAATTTCAGCAAAATTAAGATACGGTACGTTGCTCCTTAAAATATTTCCAGAGATGATTTTTACTTGTTAGGATGAGAAGTGAGTTTGAGTTGATTAAACTTATTCTGAAGGAAACGCGTGGTTTGTCGTTTTAAAAGTTAATTAATTATCTTTCAACTTTTAATTACAAGTTTTAATGGGAGTCGGGAGAATTATTCCCAGGAAATCCAAATTATATTATACTTGTTTTTCAAATAGGTATAAGGTCGACCAGAGTCAGACTCCGCTCGACACTGCCTGCTTGCTCAATAGACTGATTTGGTAAGAAGCATGGATGGACGCTCACGCTAATCATCCTTCTGTTACGTTCGTCTATGCATTCCCTTTGCCTTCCTTGCGTGCCGCTCGGATTTGACATAATGACAAACTGATTTCCAAATTGAATTGGGTAGTTTCTAATCTTGTACCTGAATGGTCAGGGCCACATCTGTAGCTTCTGGTGGGCTCGGGTCAACTGTTTTGTAGAGTGGGTGGGATTCCACGAGACACATACGTTGTGGAGGTTTGAGCAACAACGGTGATTCCAATCATTGGTGAAACGTGACAGCAGGAGATTTTAGTTTATTTTATCTGTTGACAATTTTGCGTGTAAATTACAATTAATTAGGGAGTCTCATGCATTGCTGGGTTGGACCTCATTAGTGGTCATGGAGAATGATCGGACCGGAACCCTTTTTGTTTAATGCTTATTTGCCTTTTGCCTTACATCATGAAGTGCAAACGGACCCTTCTTGCCTAAAACCAAACCAGGAAATCCCAGGGCCCGAACAAATGACAAAGGGCAACTGACATGACATGTCACGGAAAGACTAACTGCCACCATCCTCTCCGTCTCCACAGGCCGCACATTCCCAGAACTTTCTCATCCCATCCGCATCCGCGTCACCGAATTGGGAAAGTCTTCTCTCTTGTCTGCCGTTTCTCTGACAGACGCTTCCGAAAACTTCTTTGAAGAAGAAGGTTCAGATTGTCTCTGGGAAAAGCCAATTCCGAAATCTTGACGAAACGTATAGGTAGGAAGGGGGAGGAAGGAGTAAAAGTTGAATTGTGTAAACCTAAGTGATTTCCAACATTACTTGATTATCATTGTTAGGAGTTAGCTGGCTGGTACAGCTAGGCTCCATTTCGGCTCATCGGGGTTAATTACTACCGTTCCAACCCAGTTACCATTAGTTCATTTCCGTCCTTCATCAATTATTATTCCTGTCGTTAATCTACTTGGACATCATCAAGTCCAAGTCCAAGCTCACAAATATTTATTCTCTTACGAGCCATAATTCATTGAACCCAGGTCTTGGAGCAAGAATTTAACCCGTAAGTAAGATTCACACCACATTCGTCAATCATTAATTAGTAGTAGCTTTTGCCCTGCCATCACGTTTTAATGAGTAATTCCATAAGCGTCCGAAACCGACTTCCTAATTATCTCTTATTTATTTTCCATCACAGTAAAGTTTTGTGTGTTTTCCGAATTTGTTTGATGCTTTCCTTTGAAATAAAAGCGCTTGGAGTCAGGATCGTCATCCCCTTGGTTGAAAGGGGGATTGAATTATAATAGGAATCCAGGTGAATGATGGAGAATTATGATAATTGGAAGATGATGCATGAGGGGACGATGGGAAAGGGGGATGGATGACTTGGGAATTTTATTTCTCATCCAATTTACATTTGACATTGAATGTGGTAGATGAGGATAAGTTCAAGTTCAAGGTTTCTCAGGCTCACTCTTTTATAGAAATGGAAATTGATTCAATTTTGAAAGGGGTTGGATTCATTGGATTATTGGCTTCTCGAATGGACATGGATTTCCAGCTAGGAATCAATAAGACTTTGATGTCAATGAGGCAGATTAAATAAATCAGAATTGAACTTGAACTTGAACTTAAGCCGATTAGGATTCAATTGTTATAAATCCTAGTATAAATCCTATCCTATCCTATAGATTTTTATGAACGTTGGTCGGTTTCCGTTCCCATGCTCAGCTCATCCTTTGTTCCCTCTCTCTTTCCAACAATGGGATATGGGGAGACTCGTGAAAATCCCAGTGACATGTGACAGGTGACATGGTCATGTACAAAAGTCAGGGTGACGATGCAACAATTGTCAATCCCCAACCAGTAGGAGAAGCCTACAGTTGGATCGGTAGTCGGAATGGACTAGATTTGCAATTCTTTCAGAAATTAGCGTGGGACGTGGCACGTGGAGGAGGATTGATATTATTAATTGTTCTCCTCGGCTTTGGGTTTCATTCTTTCGACTTTCTCCTTTCCTACTTTCCACTTCTCTCGTTTATTTTGGTAAGAACAATATTCTTCTGAAAACTTCTGAAAACAATAATTAGCTTATGTTTAATAAAATTTAATTGCATTCGAAATCGCTTAAATGTGCTCTGCCTTTATTGTATTTTACCAATATTCATATGGTTTACAAAACTATTTGCTTCGCTTTTATTCTCCCTTCTTTACTGCAACACATCTTAAATTTATCAATCGCATCTTTTCTGCTGCCTTCTTTCTTCATGACTATTTTCTTTAACAACACAACCTAACATAACGAAATCTCAGGGACGTATTCAATTTTGGCCAAAAGTTCTACATTTCTTTGTTCCAAATTTTCCGATTTGCTTATAGGAACTAAAACTGGGCTAACTGGTGATATTTTCTTTGGAAAATTTATTCTTGCCCATCAGTTCTGCGTTTACTATGCTCACACTCACATTCTGCCTTTTATTGACAAAAATTTCTTGTTCATGACAACAATGGGGACAGACGTGACTCCAGTCGAATCGAAATTAAGAGACCTTGAGCAACCGGAGGATGAAGCAGCAGCTGCGCTCAGTTCATAAACTGGGACAGTTTTCCAGGAGGATTTTTATGGGATTAATAATTCCATAATTCCAAGGCTTTTTATCATTAAATCCTGAACCCTACATATTTCTAAAGCATTACAATTCCTTTTCAATATATTTAAAAACGAAATGTTCAAACACAGAAGGATGTGTGGAAGAGACGGATCGACCGTAATAAGCCCCACCCCAAACCGACGTTTCATAATTAGTTTAACAAGCGTTCAGAAGTTCACACGGATCCGCATACGACGTGCAAAGATCTGTCACAGGTTGTTCTCTTCCCGGTTCGTGTTCATCCTCGTTTACATTTCTCAGAATTGATGTTAGTTTATAAGCATCGTGTCCATATAAAATTAAGTCGTGGAAGTGGTTGGTGATTTTTGTCAACCTGCGGTTAAGTTTGTCAAAAGTTCCCATGAATTGGTAATTCCTCCCCCGCGTCTCTCCTTATGAATTCCCGGTTTGAATTAATTGTCAGGTACAGATATTATTGGAGCTTGCGCTGCGGGAAATGGAGCTTATCGGGTCGGGAGCTCTCACGGCCACCACCTACCGTTTCAATGATGATAAAAGCTTCGGTAAATATAAAGTCCAGTCTATAAGCTACGACTTCTGACCTTTATTCTTTGGGTATCTTCCGTCAGAATTAAATTGTGACTTCATCTGGAATGACTCAAACCATAGTGCAAGTTGGTATGGTCCCTGTCAAGTCTCAGTCTCAGTGTCCTTCCAGTGACCTACTATTTTAATTCAGGAATAGCTAAAGTAATTCGGAAAGGAAAAGTTGTTCCTGATAGCAGCACAATGTAGCCGATTTACCGATTCTTACATTCTGGGAATGCAAATACAAACCGTAGTTTGTATTTCCATATATTTGCAGCCTGATTCATAATTATTCGACTCGTATCGAATTTAAAATCATGGTAAGCTACTCATTCACTTTTGATCAATTTTCATTCTAAAGATTAGAAACTCATGGGAATCCACGGTTAGCGGTTCTAAATTATTGATGGAATCAACTGCATAAGCGGAATTAATTTCAATTCCCACTTATCTTTCCCTTGGGAATTTTACTGGGAGACGAGTCATTGTGAAAGCTAAGCATATTGTATCATACAGGAGGATTTTCGTACAAATCAATAATGCTTTTAGGGTAGACTGTAGTGGGTTTGTGAAAATGCAGAGTATAGTAATAGTGCGAGATGCAATCCTGGTAATACTGCAATTTTAATACAAAATCTACTACACCATAGTGTAAAGAACTCAACTGGTGTAATTACCAGCAATTGTCAATTTGTATATTCCAAATTTCACAAGTTAATTTTAAAATTAAAAACATGAAACCTGGAATTAATGACTAATGTCGTTCAACTTGTTATTTTTGGTTTCATTCCGTCTTGACCTTTGTGCTGGGTCCAGTCTCAGTTTGACGATTTAAACAAAACGGATTGGTGAGCCTTTGTTGAAGAGAGACGCCTTACATCTTTTTGTAACTGTTTGTCACTGTCACTCTCACGGTCCATGTCCATGCACCCCTGACCAACTTTCCTATTTCATGGAACAAACTGTGCTGAAGAATATAATTCACTCTTTCTTTCTCATATTTCGTCTTAGTTCATCCATTTGACCTATGTGTGTGACTCTCCATTTTAATAAAGACAATACTGACTAATTTCAAAAGAACAATGAGACAATTGAATTTAGATAAGTAGAGCATTTAACGGCTTACTTCTGTCATTATTATTTCCCCTTGCACATTCCCTTCGCTTAATATTATAATTACTTGAAGTCCTGTGCTTTCTTCTAATCCGTATCTGTTTGTAAAGGGTTAAGACCACAGTGTTGGAGGATATGCTCTTAGACATCAAGGGATACAGCAACGAAGGTTTGGACGTGACCGACCCGGAGGGGACCTCTAGGCCCGCAACCCCAACAATGGACACCCACAATGGTAATTCTGATCTTCCCAACCACAATGGGAATCGACCACTGTTCAAAATTGCACCACCCACATCGGACGGAGCCTATGCCATTCAGGGAGATGGGAATGGAAATCCAACGGATCTTGTCATTGGTCTTCATGGATCCAACTCTACCCCAAAGTTGCAGATTAATGGCATGCGTAGTCGAGACTCTCGGGAATCTTTGATTCCGGAAGAGGACAGTGAGCAATGGTGGCATATTGCGACCCAAGTATGCATCCCTCTTCTTGGTAAAAAAAAAATGGATTACTTTCGAGCAGTTAAGGTGCTAAATGGTGATTAATATTTTGGATCTATTTAATTACTCAATTGCAAAGTCGCTGGTCTGGGCATGGTTGGCGCAGGGTTGATCTTGGAAACAGTCAAGGTAAGCTTTCCTGTCCTCGATCTTTTTTAACGAAAATCTCGTAATCTTAACAATGCGCTTTCTGTTTGTTCCTAAAAAGGACTGGGAAGTATTTCGAAGGGTTCCTGAGTTTTTGGTGTTGGTGACCCCTTTACTTGGGTTGAAGGGAAATCTCGAGATGACCCTCGCCTCACGTCTCTCCACGCACTCCCATGTAATAAATTTTATAGCTTGTATCGTAACCCGTATATTAATTTAGATTAATTATTTTAGTTGGGTAACATGGATACCCTCCGGAATCAATGGTACATTTGCTGTGGGAATTTGGCCTTGACACAAGTTCAAGCCATTGTTGTTGGATGCCTGTCAGCCGTGGTAGCCGTTTCAATTGGGGTTGCATTTGATGGGGTGTTTAATCTTGATCATGCGCTCCTACTCTGCGCATCGAGCATTCTCACTGCATCCATTGCCTCATGTGTACTTGGTAAAGTAACAATTAAATCTCCCAACAATCACAATTGAATCCCGCGTAGTACATGAAATCATTTATTTTTCAGGCTTCTTGATGGTAGCTGTTGTAATTTTATCCAAAAAATTCAGGTTGAACCCGGACAATATTGCGACTCCAATTGCAGCTAGCTTAGGCGAGTAAGTTTTCACTTGACTTGGTTATACAAAAGATTGGATTCTTGAATTAATTTAAGACATTTTGAATTGAATTTGCTTTGCATTTGAAATGTAGTGTTACGACGCTTGGACTACTATCATATCTTGCAAGCATCTTGTATTCACACCTTGGTAAGTTCAATGAAATAACATTAATTTAATCGTATTAAGCGATGCTTTAATCTCTTAATATTTGAAAATTGAATCTTCAGACTCATCAGCGTGGCTCTCCCCTTGTGTCATCTTTGCATATTTTGTGATCACTCCTCTCTGGGTATTCATTTCCTACAAAAATACCTATACAAGAAAAGTAAGCTTTGAATTTAATTTCAGCCTGGACTTATATGTTATTATGACAAAGGCCATTAGCCTTCATGATGCAAATATGTTTCCTTTAGATTCTCTACACTGGGTGGGTTCCTGTCCTATGCGCCATGGTTATAAGCTCGTAAGTTCCCTCTCAGGGCATCCAAGGTTCTTTTCAAATTACCTTCCATGACTTTGGCAAATTATTTTGGAATAGGGGAGGGGGTCTTCTTCTGGATATGGCTGAGAGTCGGTTCCCACGGATGGCTCTCTTTCAGCCTGTGATTAATGGAGTCGGTGGCAACTTGGTTTCTGTCCAAGCAAGTCGAATATCAACTTCGCTTCATAAGCACTGCGAGCCTGGGACCGGAACGGTCTGGCTTTCTCCCTGGAATGTTTTTACGAAACAAGGTTGGTAAAAACGCTATAATAAATAAAAATTTTCTAATTAACTTTGTCAGCACCCCGCCCGCAGCGGCGCCCGAGGTGCCGTTTTTCACTAATTTTTTCTAATTTGTAGGCGTCCATTCCGTTTCTGCTCGGGTTCTTCTGGCCATCGTGATTCCTGGGCACGTTATCTTTTGTTTCACTTCTTTCGGCCTCTCGGGTGACACGGACCTGTCCCAACTTTCTCTCAAATTCTTTGCTGTGTATCTAACTGCAGCTCTTGTCCAAGTAGGCTCGAAGAAATAATTCTGGAGTTAGTTGGAGAAAGCACCTTTTTCTGATTTGTTTACAGGTCGCCATCCTCCTGTATTTGGCTCAAATAATGATAAATTTCTTTTGGAAAAAGAAAATGGACCCGGATACCTCCTCAATCCCATACTTGACTGCATTGGGAGATCTCATTGGGACTGGATTCCTGTTCCTTGCCTTTGAACTCTTGTACCGGAAGTAAAGTGTCCGTGCCTGCATGATGGAAGGTGAAAAGTCTCCAATGCCCATGTCAATCCCAGTTGACAAAACCAGAGAAAATGAACATCCCAGTTAATTTTTATAGGTTAACACAGTGAATATGGTTAACAATAATTTCTTAATTTTAATATTACGGAGAATTAACGGAAACCCTGCTGTTACTGTGATATCCGCATGCAACTTTTCCAGTGGTTCCATTATTACATAGACAGCACAAAAATAACACAATTTGTATAAAAGTTCCTTCGTTTTCTCCATAACTTGACCTTTACTTCCAAAGAGAACGAAATATGCTGGGAAAGTATTCCATTGCCTAAACTGCCCAAGCCACGCTACAGTGTTCTCAGCTAGTATTAAAATATAATTGTCGAAGGACGATGGAAAAATGGACCAAGGAAATCAACTCAATACCATTGGTCAGTTTTAGGCAAGTTATATATGACTGACGCTGCAATAATCAAATCAAGTAAATCAAGCTTATTAGAATAAGTACCATTCTGACCTTCTGTTATAATTGGAAATCTAAATTGATCAACTTTTAAGCTTTTATTTAGTGCGATCTAAAATAAGTCATGGAGCAAAACTATTAACCCTGGACTCTGGACGTACGAGCGGATGTTCCTCTATGTTAAGAACTGCATTGTTTTAATGAAAATAAATCCATCGTTTCTGACAGTAAAAATGCCCATGAATTTTATTTTGTCAGGATAAGGCACTTAAGTGTTAACTCTTTCGAATCAGTTTCTTCAGAGGGGAAGACTTGCGTCGTAGGAGTCATCGTTGTTAATTTTAAAATACACTTTCGTGATTCGTTCAGTTATTTGGACGGCAGTAAGTTATCTTCGTTGACAAGAAAAATACAACTAACAAAAAAGTACGTACGTGTGGGGTAGGTAAAACTTATTCTGTCCAAGAGAGTGGAATGTAGTATGAGAATACTTTGAAAATACTTTTCGTTGTCTTAAAACTACTTGGATTCGATTCGGAACTTGCAACTTTTAGCATAGTCATAACATTCCTTTCTTACAATCTAACGGTAGAAATTACGTTGATCCTTAGGTTAGTATTACTTATTACTCAAGGTAAAGTTATCAACTTCTGGTAAACTCCTTGAACTTTAACCCTTGCATTTAACCCTTCATGGAATGACCTTATTTCAAAAATCCCATGCACTCGATCTGTGTAAACATTTAATAAAACAATTAACAATTATAGCAATTGGAAGTATGAATTTAAGTAATAATTAAGGACGAAAAGACTTACTTCATGCTCAGCCTATCCCCAGTAATCCCCTTCCCCATGTAAGGGATCTGCAAAATCGTCGGGCTCGTATCAATGACTCGAGCCAATACACCATCCATGTAGTGTCGAATTTCTTTATTGACTTCTGTCTCCTCATCCAATTTTGCTTGGAGTCCCACGACCATCTCAATCAAATCCTGAAACAAAATTTTGAATAAACATTAAGATTCCAAAGCAATCTTTCATTGTCTACTACCAAATCACCGAATTCATTTACCTCTCTCGATTTTCCTTCATACTTCTTCAAAGTTTCTCGTGGAAGGCGACTGACGAGAGTTGCCTGACTTTCTGTCGTTTGCCGAATGGGATTCGTGACACCGACCGGACTTCCTTTCTGATTCGGACTACCAACCCCTTCCTCATTCCCTTCTGAAATGGCCAAAGTCCTTTTTAGAAATAATACGACGTACAATTACGACTCACATTTTAGTTAAAGGTCGTAGTTTACTGGATTTTGGTGTAGACGAAAAGAAGGATGAGAGCGTCTTTGATTTGTCCTTCTTCCGTTTGTCATCTCTGGAAAGATCCTCGAATGAGGTACTCTTTAGCTTCGACTCTACGTTAAGTACCCCCTGAACCTGACGAGGGAGCGGGACTGGTTCCACAATGATGGGTTTAACAGGTGACACCATATCGGGCTGTAACAATATGAATCAAAATCAGTAGGATGAAGTGGCACTCATTCAAATATAATACTTACATGACTAGCCTGCTTTTGCTCTAGCTTGCGGGTAACAAGTATGGGGGATTGATGGGCACTCGTCACTCCGGTTGCAGGAGGAGATGTATCCCTTGGTGCAGATGATGACAAAGACGGAGTTGCTGGAACAACGTTAAGACTAGAGATAAGATTCTAGCTTTCCAGCATAGGTTCAGCGGCTGGAGTCAAATTACCTCTGTCATTAAACACTGGCCCCTGTCTTCCAAATAGTTTTGACTCCCAGTCATCAATATGATTCGTTTCCTTTCCAGATGTTGTCTTCGGTTCTTCCGTCCTCGCAACCGGCGGTGGGGCCTTCAACGTACGCGGGGGTGGGGTTGCATAGCTCTTCCTCAGAAATTCGCCACCACCAAGATTTTCCAGGGAGCCATCCTTTGGAGTTGACATCGCCCCGTGTTGTGAAACACTCAAAGAACTATGGCTGCTTTTATGGGAAAGCTCATCAAACTGTAAAATGAAACTCATGTTTCATTCGTCGTTCCAGCCTCGTTGACCAGAAACCTCAGAAAACTTACTCGAAAGTCATCTTCGTCGTCACTGATGACACCCGGATCCGCTTCGTGTCGATTCTGTTTCATACCCAAGTTGCTGTATTGCTCCGGGATGGTTCCAAACGCATCATCCTTCACCTTCTTCTTCCGTCCTGGAAGGGTAGCAACTTTGTTCCCGACTGCTTTCGCGAGCTTCTTTAGTCCCTTCTTCTCCTTTCCCAAACTTAGCAAACTTCCACCTAGGAAAATGTAAAAGGAAATTGCAGAAATTAGTTGAGCCCATGGTACCAGGGAATTCATTGTCCTACGTGGCTTACCCACGAAATTTCCAAATGAAGACTTGTGGCTCTCTTTTTTGCTCAACTCGCTCAAGCTCCCAACACTAATCGCACTTGGTTTAAAGATGAAGGCAGTTTTGACCTCCAGTTCTCCGCGCTTCTTAGTATTGTCCTTGCCTAACTTATTTTTGAGTGGATAGATCCTGGTGAAGCTGGACTGAGATTGGGTAACATCAAAGTCAGATAACGGAATCCGAACTGTTCCCAAAAAGTCATCGTTAATAAAGTTCCGATGAAGGGCCGTTAACACAATTTCGGAAGAATTCCCTTGTTTGGGTATTGACCTGTCAATCATTCATCACTTAGAAAGATGAAAGAGTCAATTCAAACTGCATGTAAGTAAGCAATAGACAAACTCTTACAGCTCGCACTCTTCGTTCCATTGGATAGGACCCGTGGATTTCTCTTTAACTGAAGTTTGGTAGCGTTCTTTTCCAAGGCCAATTGTTACAAAGGCATCGTTTGTGTCTAAACATTAGAACGTCATTATACTATTATTATTTTTTGTAATTAGTTCGCAAGCGCAATCTCATTACTCATTAGAGCTATAATTGCCTTACCATTTTTCCCCTTGTGTAATAGATTTGAAGCTCGAACAACTAAAATGAAACGATCAAGATTTTAGCTCAGCTAAGTGCTAATTAGAGAAAATCTCCGTCTCCGATTTACTTATTCACTTATTGTACCATGGACTTACCAGTCACTTGGACATGTGTTGGCGTCCACATGGTTGGTAGTCGTGCTAAGTAACTTATTACCAATTAGCTGACTGAATGAAGATGAGACCTGAAAATCAAGGGAACAAGTTAGATTGAAAATTGAAAGTGAAATTTCAGGGAAACCCTTTATGTGGAATAATTATTAATGTTCTTCTTCACCAAATTCCTGTTTAGAACTTGTGCGATAAGTGGGAAGTGAGTAATCAAGTTATTACGTATAACCAATTGAGTAGTTAATCCTTCCTAAAGAATACCTGTTTAGTATAATCTGAGTCAGCAGCGGCAGAAGTAAATTCCAACACAAAAACTACTATAGAG
>Ga0194135_10002063_pt1 | contig 12158 bp, 11 predicted proteins | sample LitLau_LLRF_2013_FD_134024 | JGI IMG/M metagenome (GOLD analysis project Ga0194135, IMG submission 134024) | Freshwater sediment microbial communities in response to fracking from North America - Little Laurel Run_MetaG_LLRF_2013 (version 2) | ecosystem: Environmental > Aquatic > Freshwater >... | reverse complement strand
TTATCTACGTTGCCCCAACTGCATATGGGCAGCTAAAAATTGTCAAAAAGTTTAAGTTAGGACCTGCTTGAGTCACTATGAGTGTCTTTTTGCCAATCCCAGGAACCCCACACGAGTAGTTGTGTTGTCAGTAGAAGCGATCAAGTTATGCAAGCAAGACTAATATTATTCACTTAAATGATAAAAGCAGTTAAAGTTATTAAATTTAAATTTGTAAATTGTTTGCACTCTGATTTCACAGAAAGGAATAAAAATCTGATTTTAAAAATCTGAATCGTAGGATTATGTATTATCTTTCCAAATATACTGATGACATTTGGGCCAATGGTGGAAGTTTTATTTAGAAAGCAAATCTTTGAGTGTCGATTTCTCCACGGCAATGCTGACCCTTTTGGCTCTATTTTGTTTTATGGTTTGCTTTGGCAAATCTGTATTGTCATTTTCCCCAACAAGAACCCAGGTAGAATTAGATTGTGATTTCCGGAGTTTTACAAATCTAAGGTAAAGTTTGTCAGGTACGAGAAAGCCAATAATAGTTCAGTAATGAATGAATCCAGTTTTGACAGTTTTGTAAAGACTATGTCATTATATTTCGTATTGTAATGATCGATGTGTTCAAGGAGATCAACAATAAGGAAGTATTAAAGTTTGAGGTGTATAAAAGAAATGAAAAATAAAAGCTGGGATTTTTCTTTACAGCGATTCTTATTGTTTTTTACTTCTTCATTCCAAAGCTTTCTTCGTCCAATTATACATTCATTAACTTGTTTTTACAATCCTGGCAAGTTAATAAAGTTTCAACAGCTAAATTCTCCATTACAAAATTTAGTTAATTAATTAATTAGCTCAACTCGAATGTTCATTGTGGCTTAGATTGAGGATGGTGAGCAAATACACGCGTTATGGAATACGTACAAGAACGAGACATGCAAACAAGCACAAATGATGGACATAGTCGACCTGGTTCCTTCGCAAAATGGTCCGCTGAATCTCGAAGAAGGTCGGCGGAGTCCTGCAATGTGATCGCGAGGTCGGAGATATCTTTTGGATCAGAAGTAGACGAAGGAGATAAGAGAGAAGACCTTTAAGAGGAAGAGAAGTCGTGAAAACTATTGGGGATTTTTCCAGGCAGCCAAAATGAACTGGAAGAAATTATGTCGAGGGCTGGACTTGATTAATTAATTAAACGTGAAGATAAGTTGAATGTAATGAACTAGTTACAATTTTAAAAACATAAAGTGTAATTGAACGAAATAATATTTTTGAAAATAGTTGTGTACTGAACATAATCTACCAAATAAGTAACCAGATTTTACGGCTTTACTGTGCGGAATAATATTCGCTCTCAGGATAATAAAGCGAGTCATTATTTATTTATGTGTACTATTTTGTATACGTGCTTTTAGCGAAGTAACTGAAAAAACAAAGGTTTATCTTGCTTTTTAAATGAAATTAATGTTAACTTGTACGAACAAAAGTACAATCAGAAAAGTTTTCATTAAGTTAATTCTTCATGTGTGAAGTTTAAAAGCTTTGTATGCACAGTAAAAGCATAGAAGAGAATCTCAATGTGCCTTATACCGAACTGAAGTAAGGAGGCGAGAGCGCGAAAGAGCTCAAGCAATTTGAATTAGTGTGTGCCTATAGACCATAGCACGTGTTGTTTGTTTCCGCAAGGACGACTTTAATATATCAATTAATTCTTAAGTCATTTACGAGTAACTGCAAACCACCGGTAAGTTTAATTGACTTATTAATTAAATTTAATTGCCCTCATTAACTTTAATTCTCTTGTTGACTCAGATAGTAAAATAATTGTTGTATGTATTTTATTGTTTTAGTTTTGTAATGGGAAAGCAGCGGAGAGAACGCCAGAAAGGACCAAAACAAGATCCTAAAGTGGGGTCAGTAGCGGAGCGCAATGCGCTTGACCTTCTCTCGTGGTTAAAGCAATCGTCGTTGGACTCCTCCCCTTCGTCCACGAAGGGAACGAAGAAATGTTGGAATGACCGGTCAACAACTCCTAAGAAGAAGACAAGTAAGTCTGGTAAGGTAGAGGAAGAAGAAGGGAAGATTTCAAATGGAGCGACATCGGTTCTTCCGTTCACACAAGACAATTATGATGATAACCTTCCTCCCCAAGTGAACTCTATCCAGTTGTCGTCGGTGGACTTTGATCGTTTTACTACCCCGGTGCATTCGTCCCCTTTTCACCCCTCTCTCCCTCGTAAAAGGTGAGTGCATACTAAATAAGTTGACGTAGCAATTAAAGAGTCTTGTTTCATTTGGATTATTTACTTGAATTTGTTATTTCTTAGGGCAAACGGGACTAATGATAAGAAGATTAAGGAGGCCCACAAGAAACGAAGAAAGTTAAAAGATGATACGATACGACGCTTAACATCATCATTGGAAGCCCTTTCAATTCAAATCCCTACTAGTCTCACTAAAGTCCAACGGAAGAACAGCAAGAGCAAATGTCACGACAAAGGTACTCACTTGATTACGAATTAATAATTATATTGCTGTTGATGAAGGTCATTCAGAGACAAACTTTGACCTTTGTATTATTATTGTTCTTTCTTTAGGTTCGAAAGTATCCAGTAATCGGACACTAACTAATACGCGATTTGGCCTTACTGGGAATGACATACTATCGACCACTCCCCTTCTCATTCCTCGAAAGAATAAGAATAATAATAAGAAGAGGTGGAGCGGAAGCGGACCTCCACCACCATCAGCATTACTAGTCATTCCATCCATTTCAACTACAACTAAAACAGCATCGGCCACACCACCACCGCACCCTCCTCCATTAATTACAAAGGTCAAGCAATCACCAGAGGAGTCTGTGAAGAAAAGTTCCACTTGCTCCACCCGAAACAAACTGAAGAAATCAGCAAAGAAGCAGCTTAATTCATCCTCATCGTCATTACCTCATAATGTCAAAGTGAAAGAAGCCAAAGCAAAGGATTGTCATCGCTCTCCTCCAAAGGAGACTCGACTTGTACTCAAAGGTCAATTACCTCTTACGGAGAAACGAAACAAGAACTCAACCGAGAAGAAACCTAACTCATCCCCATTTACCACTCCTCTCAAAGGAAAGGAAGACGAGACTCCTCCTCCAAAGTTCAAACTCCAAGCTAAAGAGGAACCACTGTCACGCCTGAAAAGAAGACAAGACCCACATTCCGTACCCAACCACCAAGAGGTCACGATCCCTAAAGGTCAATCCACTACTTATACTTCTATAATGAGAAAGGGAGAATTGAAGCTAAACTCATCGTCGCAGTATTATTCATCCCCAGTGCTAGCCAATCGTCATCTTGTCGGGGCTAATGTCAAAGAGAAGAAAGGTCATCATCAGCCTCTGCTGAAGGAGTGTCGTGTCATCATTAAAGGTCAGGATTGAACGACCTTCCATATATTATCATTACCACCAGAATATGAAGATATTTCCCATTAACAGTTGGTCTTTCTTTATAATGCAGATTTGAATTCCGCGCCATGTTCTTATACCGCGGCCACTCCCACCGCCCCACTGGCCCACATTCAATTTTCTGATGATGATGAAGACGACGACATCATGGTCATTCCTCTCCTTATGGAAGGAGACAAACCACAAACCACGACAGTCGCCACCGATGACGAAATATATGAAGCATTGATAGAGTTCCAATTGAGGGAATATCTGGAGTCTCCCAAGGTCACTCCTCCAACAACTCTCCCTTTCCCTGACCTATATTCAGATGACGATGAAGACGAAGAAGACGGGAAGTTCTTGAAGGAGAGTGTGCTCCGATATTTGACCTCTACTGAAATCAATCCCACCCCCAACACTGCAGTTGAAGAGGAGGAAGAAGAAGGGGAGGAGGATTGGGAGGATTTTGAAGAGAGTGGGTGGGAAAGTAGGTCACTCAAGTTGTACGAGGCAGATTATTCGCCCAATGATGATGAAGAAGTGATTGAGTCAAGTTACGCCACTGACGACGACGTGGAGGAAAGTGATCACATCAAATTCAATGACGCTGACGAGTATCCTTTAGACCAAGACGAGGATATCTTCTCAGAATGCTACTGGAACTTGCTTGTTGACCTGAGTAAGAAAGGGAAACAAGGCAAGGATAGCAATTTGTTTTCTCCGCCACTGCTTAAGGATCCCCACACTCTGTCCCAAGAGGTCAAAGGTCACTCTCTTAATGGAGAACAGAATGAGAGAGTACCTTATGAAATCCACCCTATTGTTTTACCATTGAACACCAATGAGGAGAGTGTCCCTAACGAAGAACAAGAGGAGGAAGAACTGCCGTTGAGGGTGAAGAGGACAGAACTCGGAGATGACGTTGACCATTCGCCAGTGCCGTTTTTGTCACCTTTCCACTCTGAAGAAGGTGAAGATGCTGACGCTTCAGTATTAATTAAGCCGATGATTCAGGACGAAGATGAAGAAATTGACGTCACCACTGAAGACGAAACAACTACTCCTCTTTCTTCTCCTGGACCAATCACTGGAAATGGAAGTATGGCAGAAGAAGACTTGGTGTCAGAGAAAGGCGATTGTGTCCAAAACAGATTTGTTGAAACCTTACCATCACCATCATCTTTCTCGTCCCCAGCTGTGGAAGAACTCCCAGTCATTCAGTCAGGGCCGGCGGAAGAAGGAAAAGAATCATCAAAAGAAGAGTATTCTAATCCTCCTTCTAGTGTCAAGGACTTAATTCCGAGCAGCAGTGACTGTGAAAGTAGTAACCCCGTCTCTCCATCTTATACCCCAGAGGAAGAAGCGACAACAACTGAAGTCACTTGTGGAGGAACTTCTTCTTTAGTTGGTGAAGCAACAGTGGCGGCGGTGGGTGACATGGACGAAGACACGACGGCAGTCACTCCTCCTTCTTCTTCAGAATCAATCGTTGGCACCTTCGTCACCCTGTGCAAGGATTCTTCGTCATCCATTGCAGAAGAAGATATGAAGACAAAGGCTGATGTGAAGATGGAGGAGGTTCCGGAATGTTCACCTGCCGCCCCTGCTAATTGTCACGATGATCTCGCGAAGAGTTGTGATGACCTTATGGAATCTATTCTGACGAGAATAACTCGACAACGAACACGGAGAGAGGAGGCCTCATCACTTGCACTTCAAAAGCATATTTTTCATAAGTGCCGATATTTCATTTCCTATTAAACACTATTTATGTCTCACTTCTTGTCAGAATTCAGTTGATCCAATGTTGGCTATTGATTTATATTTAAGAGTATGGATTTGAAATAATAATGGTTGGTAGTAATTGTTGATTCAGCTTTATTCATTTATCTGAGTTTACATTGCATTAGCTTCGACGCACAAAAAATATAACCCAGTTGGGAAATGGCGAAGGAAAGATTGAAAATTCATGTCACAAGAGAGAGAAGTTCATATTCAAATGCATAACGTCATTATTATATTACTCTATACAAGGGCGAAGAAGCATATTTATTCCAACATTTCTAAATGATTACGAGAATACTGTAGAGATGAGATCTTCAGGTACACTTCATCGTTGACGATCGCCATTATTACTATGTTAAGAGTAATATTCTACATGAAACATTTATGTAGCTTTCTAATTGAATTTAAATTCATTTGTATCTGAAGTCATCGTCAAAGCCCTTTCCCTTCGTTCAGTGAATCAGAAATTGGCAACACTCACCACGGTCATAGAATGCAAAAACAATTAAGCAAAAATAAAATTGAAAAAAGTTGCACACAATGAGGATCGAACCCGGAGAACGCAGCCCAAAAATCTAATCTGTTACCGCTTGGGCTATGGTGGTCCGCATTAAGTACAAGAGAGTTTTCCTCTCCCTTATACTCACGGACTATAATCAAAGTTTCAGCTTAACTGGCCAGCGGGCCAGCCTGTAATGCTTCTTATAAGTTGTTGAATATTAAATGCCAATAATATAGAAAGTGTTATGCACACTTTGCTGCCAAGTTTCACGTTTCATTGTTAGTATTCATCTAGCATTAATGAAAGGGTTTTTAGTAGTGAATGAGACTTGTGACGAAGCAGAGGTAAATGTGCAAAAATAAATAAAGAATTAACTAACAACCAATTAAAATCAAAAACTATTTATTGGAATTCAAATAAATTAAATCATAAACAGGAAAGGTTGCTCAAGTGGAGAATTCGCTTAGCTGTTTACTCTATTAATAGCACGTGTTAATTAATAATCACTGGAATTCAAAATTTTGGCGAGCAATTTGAGGATTAAATTGAGCATTTGCTTGACTCCACGAGGAGGTCGTTCGACACTTCCAACGTCTTCTTCTTCGTAATCATCCCTATTGACTCGACGCTTATTTGACGTTGACGTAGACGTAGAATCCACAACGTCAGAGTTATCACCACGAAGTCTCGCTAGCAATTGTTCAGTCTCGCGTCGATCCTCTCTTTCACGTTCCAATCTATCGGCGCGTAATTTCTCCAAACGCTGTCGCTTTGCTAGTTCTTCAGAGTCGTCGTCGTCTTCTCCAAAGGAAGACGAAGAATTGATCTCTTGGCGATCTTCTTTGTGACGACACTTCTTGCTTTTCTTTGATGACTTTTTGTGGTGGTGGTGGTGACGTCGACGAGATTATTCTTTGTCTTTTGTCTTTGACTTTTGTGAGTTTGGAACTCTTGGAATCTTTCTTTTTTCTTTGAGTTCTTCTTGTTTGAACTCGAAGAATTGTCTTTGGAACTGTCGTTGGAACTCTTGCTTATTTCTAGCGTTCTTGGAACCTCCTCATTCTTTGATGTCTTCTTCCCTTCCAGCACTTTCGCAATTGACGGAGTCTTCATACACTTCCGTATATCTCTCAAAGGATCGGAGAAGGTTTTGAACTTTTCCAACCTTAATTCCTCAATTTACATTCCTGGAATAAAATAATGTTCAAGTTAACGTCTTTTACACGTCATTTCATGTATGTAGTATTAATATTTTCTTTAAAGTTGACGTCATACCTTAGGTAAACCTTCGAGGTAGCCACTGCTCTCAAACATCTTCAATTTATCCCTTTCCTCCCTCACTACGTCAACGTCACTATCTTGAAGACGTCTTCTCCCTGGTCCAGCGTCAACGTCAGCGTACCACGATTGACTTTTCTTCAGTTCATATGAGTCCTGACCAAGATAAACAAGATATCCAACTTTCTCTTCATATTCCTCGGCTTCCGCCTTCTTTTCCCGTTCTGCTTCTTCATTGACTCCTTCTTAACGTCGTCCTTCCTCCACATCTTCGAAAAAATCGACGTGGCCGTCTTTTCCAAGAATATGCGACGTCAACTTGACTCGTGTCTACTTGGGCCTCCTTTGCCGCTCCTGCTAGACGTAAACTCGCCCTTTCTCTCAGAACTGCCGTCCGAGCTTCTTGGGACTGCAATTTCAAATAAAACAACACACGTCAAATTAAACTTAAGCGTAACGTCAACTGCCACGTCAATTAATAATAATAATAATAATAAAGGAACTTACGGCAAGTGCGACTTTGCGTTGGCGCTCCTTCTCTTCTTCCGCCGCTTGCGCTTCGTCCTTCCTCATCCGCGCGATAAAGCAGGATAATAATTATTAATTACACATGTCGGATTTCGATTTCAACTTAAAGCACTCCAGTAAACTTTAAAATGAAGTTTACTATTTACTCACCCTGTCGACTTATCTTGATAACCACCAACGGCGACAGGACAAAAGTAGATAAGCACGGAAATAGAGTAATGATCGAGTCAAAATCAGAGTTTTCTGTGCACACAGCGAATCCAAAAGCTGAGAGTAATTATTTATGAATATAGTTATTACAGATGATCTGAGATCTTAGACGTGTGTAGTGTGTGTTAGTAGAATTTAAATTCAAGTTTACTGTGCGCACATTGAAGTTATCACCCATCACCCAAAACCGAATATGTTAAAGTTGCCCGACCGGCCAACCGACCGGCTTCCAAAAGTAAATGAGTTTTAATACACAATAATGCACGATAATCTAAAATAAAAAATTTAAAGTACAGAATTTTCACTTCCCCTCTCTACAGCTGCATAAAAACACTCAAAATCCAACTAAAAACAATGAAATACACAATATACACGATACTCACTCAAAAAAGTTAAAGGTCCGTGATAAATACATGAACAGTGTAAATTTTACAGCGCCAGAAAAACATTTTCAAACATTTAGACTGTAGAAATACCTTCCACAATACTTAAACAATGCATTTACAAAGGTAACACCCTGTGTAACTCAGTTGAAAATTCATAATGGTTTTTGGGTCTTTTATGAAATCTTGGAGATTTCACAGCCCCTGGAAACTTTTCTCGGGTTCCCAGAGACTAGAAAATTATTACGTACACTCTCCATCGTCTACTTATAAGATTGAGAGCGATCAAACCCCGTGCACTTTCAAAAACAAGCCCGTGAAAAATTCCCAAAGTTCCTTAGGTCATGGATGACATCTTGTAAATTTCAACCTAGGGTGGAAATTTTTCTCGGGTACCTAGAGACTCGGATATTTTTAGGTAAACTCTCCTTTGTCCATTTAAGAGATTAAGAGTGGTCAACCCCCGTGCTTTTTCAAAAACAAGCCCGTGAAAAATTCCCAAAGTTCCTCAGGTCATGGATGCAATATTGGAAACTTGAAAGATTTCCGCTATGACCTTAGGAAATTTGGGAATTTTTACCGGTTTTTTTTTTAAAGTGCACGGGTCTTGATAAAGCCGAGAAAAGTATCCAGGCTGGGTTGAAAATTTCCAATATTTCATCCATGACCTGAGGAACTTTGGGAATTTTTCACGGGCTTGTTTTTGAAAGAGTATGAGGTTTGACCAACGTTTTTCTGTTCCTTAGATAGTAGGGAGTCTACATAAAAATTTCCCAGTCTGTCGGAACCCGAGAAAAGTTTCTATGCTTGGTTGAAATTTCCAAGATATGGTCCAAGACCCTTGGAACTTTGGGAATTTTTGACGGGCTTGTTTTGGAAAGTGCACGGAGTTTGACCACCTTTAATCTGTTGCTTAGATAGTAGGGAGTCCACATTAAAATTTCCCAGTCTGTCGGAACCCGAGAAAGTTTTCTATGCTTGGTTGAAGTTTCCAAGATATGGTCGAAGACCTGAGGAACTTTGGGAATTTTTACCGGGCTTGGTTTTGAAAGTGCACGGGGTTTGACCACCGTTATTCTGTTTTTTAAATAGTTGGTACTCTACATAAAAATTTCCTAGTCTGTCAGAACCCGAGAAAATTTTCTATGCTTTGTTGAAGTTTCCAAGATATGGTCCAAGACCCTTGGAATTTTGGGAATTTTTTACTGGCTTGTTTTTGAAAGTGCACGGGGTTTGACTACCCTTAATCGGTTCCTTAGCTAATAGGGAGTCTACATAAAAATTTTCCGGTCTGTCGGAACCCGAGAAAAGTTTGTATGCTTGGTTGAAGTTTCCAAGATATGGTCCAAGACCCTTGGAACTATGGGAATTTTTGACCGGCTTGTTTTTGAAAGTGTACTGGTTTTGACCACTTCTAAACTGTTTTTAAGATGATAGAGTGTGTACACAAAAAATTCCTAGTCTCTCGGATCCCGAGAAAATTTTCTATGCTTGGTTGAAATTTCCAAAATTCTCAAGTACCTTTCTCGATGCATTGTGGTGTTGTGAGTGTATTTTTTAAGTCTCAAGCGTCTATCCTACATACCCAAGGATTTTTTTATCAGGTGCTCTTATTTTTTAAATTGGTATTTTTGATATATTTACTTACGACTTGAATTTTTTGAACTTTTGTTGTGTATTATCATATGGTGTATTTTTTTAAATAGGATTTTTAAGAAGCGTTTTAACTTTCTATTATTTAAGGTTACGGTGTTTTGGTTTGTACGGTTTTACTTTTATTGGATTTTGAATGAGTTTAATGGTACTGTAGACAAGGGGGAGTGAGAATAATATATTTTATGGGAGTCGGTCGGTTGGCCGGTCGGGCAACTTTAACATATTCGGTTTTGGTTGATGGGTGATAACTTCAATGTGCGGTTTACTGTGCACAAAAACATTTTTGTTAGATCCAGACCACCCTACTATGGGAAGTGCAGAGGAAGGGGGAACTGCAAGGAAAAGGCTACAAATATTGATCCTATTCTAATGCAATGTAGGTGTTCAGCTCAGAAGAATGAAGTTCGGGCATCCGCTTTTTGCCCTGGTGCATATGGTGTAACGTAAGAACAATGATATTAAATACATCGGATGACTTGCATGTATACTTTAATGCAAACCACAATGAAAAAACAATCAATGTGAACAGTTTAGTTGTCATGGCCTGGAGAATGGACACCTTAGTCACGGTAGACAGAATGGAGAAGTCCAGGGTCCCTGGAAATTAATCAACACAAAATTATACATAATGATTTATAGACACGAGCAACGACATTACATGAAAGAGAAGTGGCCAAAATTGACACAACTTGCAATAAACTCACTTTAAGAATGTCGTTTGCAACTTTTCCAGAGTTCTCTTGAGATTATGTCGATTGGCCAGGGTCAAGATGTCCCGTACGTTGTCTCTCCTGACGACTCTGTGGAGGTGGACGTCACACAGATTCATAAGATCATTCACCTCGTACTGAAAAGGTATACAGATCTTTGTCAGACAACAATTTTTACTGGAAACAGATTGTGATTGTTTACAACAAGGCAGTGACCTTTTGGGCGAGGTGAACGAGCTCTGGGAGTTTTTCTATCCACGTGGGATCCACGTTATCCTCGTTCTCGCGAGCCTCCTTGAACTTTCCAGAGTACAGGAACGTGAGAAAGATATCAATGACCTCTGAGGTCACGTCCTCTGTCAGCTTCAAAGTGACCTTGCCATCCTTCTTCTCAGTTGACTCTTTCAACTTTCCCCCAAGCACGAGGCTACGTCCTGTAATCAATCAATTGAACAAGTAAATGTTTAGAGCTCATTCATTTGGACGATGTCGAAATGTTCAACTTGTCAAAATAGATTGCGAGTTTACCAGAGAGTATTGCCGAGTGACAGAAGAACGTGCCAATCTCAACGTCCTCCGTAGTGCGGACGGAGACAATGACGTCCGACGTGACCTCGTCTCCCAAGAGTGAAGCGACTTGGTCCAAAATCATTGTCTTCCGGGTTTTCCAACTGTCCAGTTCACTTGTTTTAGTTGTCTCGTCATCTTTGTCTTGTATTGGGAGTATTTCAGCGCTCCCATCAGACTCGACGTAGAAATCCGCCTCAACCTTCAAGTTCAATGATCCCTCGTCATCCAGATACTCACAAAGGTCAGAGAGGGTACAGATCATTAAAGGGTCACGCCACCCCAAACCCTTATCTGGAGTGAACCTTTCCAAGGAGTAGGTTTTATCAGATAAGCATTCTCCCGTGAAAAGCTTGTCCGGGTAGACACCCATGAATAGTTTGGCGTAAAATCTAAACGGCAAAGGTGTCTGGAGATAGAGATACAGGTCGACTCCCTTCATTCCTTTCACATAGTCACGATTTACTTCTAATTTCCAGGTCAATTTAACCTTTGGGGTTCCTGGAGGAAACAACGTCTCCCTCTGTCAATTGATAAAATTTAAATATTAAATGTATACGTATTAGTATTTGTAAATTAGCATGAGAGTTTTAGACCAACAGAATGTTTGTGTTTACCAAATTGAAGGAAAGCTTCGCGATAACTTTCTCGCCCTTTTCTACAGCAGTGTTGAGGACTGCCTGGAAGTTCTGGACACTCCAGTTGAACTCGACGTTCTGGTGTGGGATTGACGACACCGCAGACAATTCCACTCTATTGAAGGAGGCGGTCATGATGACGACGCTGGTGAAATGCTTATCCGCGCTGGGTCGAACTAATAATGACGTGAATTTGAAGAGGACTCAGGTCACTCCTGACTTTATGAGAAAGGAACGTTGACGTTGAAAGTGGTGAAATCGGGATACCACAGTAAACAACAGTAATTATAAATACTACTTTGTTTTCAAACTGGTTTATGAAGGAGTGGACATGAGGGGAGTCAGAAAGCGGTATTAAATGAACACGTGATTCTGGTTCTCAGTTGAATTGTGAGGATTTGGTTCGGGCGTAAATCTAAACCTGCAGGGAAACGTGAGATTCTTCTTATGAGGGAATTGTGAGACAGTGAAATCTTGCTC
>Ga0194135_10002062_pt1 | contig 12160 bp, 15 predicted proteins | sample LitLau_LLRF_2013_FD_134024 | JGI IMG/M metagenome (GOLD analysis project Ga0194135, IMG submission 134024) | Freshwater sediment microbial communities in response to fracking from North America - Little Laurel Run_MetaG_LLRF_2013 (version 2) | ecosystem: Environmental > Aquatic > Freshwater >... | reverse complement strand
GTTCCTTCTTCTACTCGTTCTGCCTCCAGGATTCCAATTTCACTCTTCCATCTTGCTCCACCAACAAAATAACCTGGAACAAGAATCCAGACGATGCTTTTCTCACATGAAAATAGCAAGATAACCCCATTCTTCTTTCGTAGCTTCACTCCTTTCCTACGGGTTTCAATAATTCAAAAATTTCAAATAAAATATTCGCTGCCAAGTCACTCGCTTGTACTCTGCAAAGGTACTTTGGAAAGAATTCCCAACAGTGGAAAAATAATGCAACGTAATAAATTTTGGAAGGTTGGAGAAGATCGGAAACTACCCGAAAGTTCTGCACAGGAACCTAGTGGATCGTCGCAGTTTTTGATGTCATTGGGGAGTTTATATGCGGAGCAACAGGGATATCCAGGGATATTTGGATTTTATATCCCTCCGATCTCTGGTGACCTTCCGTCAATCAATGTCAAATCTCCAAGTCTCACTACGGGAATATGCCAGGCAGGCTCAATTTGTTTCATGTCAACTCTAAACTCCACCCGAATTCGGTGCAGTGAGGATACGAAAAAATTAGATCCTGTTACAAAATGAAATGAGGTACCGGGAATGAGAAAAGTTCACTTAGGATTTTCAAATTTGAAATTTTATTGATGCACTATACTCAATTTGTACAGAGAAGCTTTATTGGTTAAGAAAAAATATGATAATGAATCTTCCATTGTTGGCGGTGCGTAAGAGCTAGCGCTTACATAAAACGAGATAAGGTTAGGCAATTACTTAGTTAGGAACCACAGTTTCTTCCTCAGGGAAGCCTCTGCTGGTAATTCCAACAAGAATTTTCTCATGCAAATCAGGAGCACTGCCGAGATAATAATCACAGCCCCGATAACGCTGTAACGTAATCCACAAATCAATCAAGTCAGTCATTCAGAATCCCCCTTGTTGCCTGATTCCTTCGCTTACCTATACCAATCCGGCATTGTCCCCAAGAATATAAATTGGAACACAAAGGCAAAGATAACGTCAAGACATCTTACTATATATGGAGAGGATCATCTCAAATTAGTATTCGATTCTTATTTGAGCATTTGGAACATTAGAAACGTACCTAAAGACACAACTCCACTCTGTTCGTACTTGAGGGCAAGGGTTAGGCACGTTTGACCAAAAAATGTGGCAACTGCTAAGCAACCAATTAGCAGCCACTCGTAGGGTCCCTGTGGCAGTCGAAATGAATCCAGACCAAATGAAATGGAAAGACTTAGGAAGCATCCCCATACGCCAAAGACAAAAGTGATGAGAAGGTAATGCGTCTGCCGGAGAAATCTCAACAGAATTCTGCAAAACAGGAAACAGGTCTTCTATTTAATGGAAAAGGTGAAAGCGATTCTCATCTCAAATGCGCAGACTCACAGTACAACGGCCATCAGCCCCATCGACCCAACTGCAAACCCTACTCCGATCTACAAATTTAAATTTAAATGACTACATTAAATACTCTGAAAAACTTGGGATCAGTATGAGGTCTTACTAGGGTAATCATATCGAAGCCCTCCGCACCAGTCAGAAATGGTGGCCTGCAAACGAAAATACTACTTGTTATGACTTGTTATAATGAAAACCTAAACTAAATTAGAATATCTTCCCACGACGTCCAATATTACCTTGAAATTATAAAGACACCAATTAAGGCAATGAAGCAGGTACACAGTTGCACAATGGAAAGAGGCTCACGGAGTATAAAATATGCCAGAAATACTATTATGATCGGGGTTGAGAAGCCTATGGGGAGTTCATACAGTCAAATCATAAAACCGTCGATAATCTTTGTAATCTGCCCGTAGCATATTTGTGTACTTACCAAGCACCGAAACGTCGGCAACCGAAATGTATTTGATGGAACAAAACAAAAGTATGACGGATGCTATTCCAAATGAACCTCTCTAAATCGAGATTATATTTGGCATCATTTGATACTATGTACATGAATTGTGAAACTTTGGAACACTTACCATGCACAACCAGCCAGTCGTCACCCATCTTTCTTTATTTGTGAGAGCAAGAAACCCGGTGAGTACAGTGCTCTTTTTTACACAGGCGTGATGTAACGGGATGATTATTAGAGAGGGTATTAGGAGCCCTGAATAAGTAATTACAAATGTACAGGGTCACGAAAATTTATAAAGTATGTATTCCCCTATGTTTCTCCAAAACGCGTAAGCGCGGCGGGAACGTTATTGATACGCCATTTTGAACTGAATTTGAATTTACCTCTCTGGGCAATCGCATTCTGGTGGTCTGGCGACTATTTTAGTAGAAAATATATGTCAAAAACCTTCGGAACTGAATATTTAAAACAACATTTTTCATATTCGTACGCAGGGAGGTGTAGTTAGAATACAAAAAAAATTCGTCAACATCCGAGTGATTGCGAGTGGCATAAAGCATAGCTTTTCCGGTTTTTGAATCATGCGCCTGCGCCTGGAGATACATCTGGAGACATATTTGGGACCCTGTACATTATAACACAGGTTTGGATTTAGATTATCATCCGATAATAAACAATAAACATACCTAGGGATCGGTAAAATGCCAAATTGACTGGATGCATGGGTAGAATTTTAGTTATGATTGTACATATTCCGAATAGAGCGCATGACAAAATCGTTAGAAAGATTCCGAGGTAACGTCTCAAAAAGGTTTGATGTTTTTCGTTTTCAAGTTTTCCCGGACCGGAGAGAGAGCCAGGGACTTCGACGTTTGCATGATTTTGAATCATGTTCACATCATTTTCCACCACAATAATGGCAGATATCGTACTCCATCTTCGAGGAATTTTCTCTGTAAGTGTTGAGCAACCATGACTCCATTCTGGTTTCTGGTCAACTTTGACCGGCTCACAGGGCTTCGGGGTTGGGCTAAAAGATTATTTCCTCAAGTATGAATTCTGTAAAGGAGTGTCAACTCTGTATAACACAAAACCAATTACCTCATTTTGATGTTGAGTAATGGCTATCAATATCAGTTATTACTTAGGAATACAGAATGACGTCTGCGCTCTAAATCCAAATTGAAAAAGACCAGGATTGTAAAAATGAAACAAAAATCTTTGACGAGTCGATTGATGTGGGTTGGAGAAAGTTGCGTGTATAACTTCTCGGAAGGACTCCCGTGAGGAAAAAGATCGTGAAATTATATCAAACGCAATCAAACGTTCTCAATCTTCTGGAACCTGGATTTGAATAATTACTCCTCATTTCCAAGATGAGAAAAGGAAAAATACAAATAAATCGCCTCTGACAATAAGATTAAAATCTCATCACGTAACTGTGATGGAATGGAAATGACATGCCCTTGACTTGGGAATGACAACTCCTAAAGACATTCCAAGCGGTGAGTCCTGCTGATTCTCAAGAAATCCCGATGAGATAAAACTTGGATGAATATTAGAGAATGGAGAATTAAATTGCGAGTAGCATTCCAGAATATTCTAATTACCAAGCTCGCCGATCAACCCTCTTTGTAATTATATCACACAACCAAAAGAAAAGTGATGGATCATGCAAGCATTTGGGTTTTATGGGATTTTATTTTGCGAAAAATTTAGAAGGGATTAAATTTATAGTTTACAATTGATGAGGTTTGGAATTTGGAGTGCCAGATTAAAATCTGGGCTTGGATAGTTCCTCGGGGCTCATTGTTGATTTAGTAAAAACGGAGATACGAACCGACGCCAACAAAGTTCAGCGGTAGCGGGAAAACACGCTTGAGCTCATTGAAGGGTTCATTGTGGGAAGCGAGAATGGGGCGAAGTTCCGGCACGTCCTCGGCGTGGAAATCTCGGAGGATTTTGAACAGGATCTCCTTGTCCTTGTCCACCATTCGAGCAAAACTTTGAAAGAGCTCAGTACACTTGAGGGTTTCCAGGTAGACGTCCCTCACTCCAGTTGTGAGCTTGATTTCCTCCTCCAAGTAGATTTTGAAATTGGCAATCTCATCCAATAATTTCGACTTTTGAAGAATTGTGCGGACGATGTCGGCAAAGCTCATACACTTTTTCGGATCAGACTTGAGGACATCAAACGGTAGCTCATGTAGATATGATTCCATGCGTCGAGCCCTTCGAGAAATTTCTGCAACAATTTTGTTCAGTTCCTGAACACGACTCAGAATGTACGAAATGGGATCTTCAGGGAAAGTGTGGGTATAAAAGCTCAAAGCCGGGAATTCTTCAGTCTTGCTCTTGTCGGGAAACTCGGATGCACTCGATTCGGATTTGATGGGTCCGTCCGTTTCATGCAGAATGGCGAATTCGAGCGTATTCTCAAGGCAGATGTCCTCATTCGTCAATTCCTGGACAACCTTCGGGATCACTCCATAAGCATTCCCATTTGGTCCAACTGGAGGAGAACGGGACAAGTGAGGAGGAACGATTGGGTTGTCGTTCCCAGACTTCTGCCAAGTCAAATCTTCTCCATGAACTACGGAAATTAAATGGAACGGGCTTACAAAGTAGGAATAGTGGAGGATTGCTGAGAATTATTATCCAAATTAGCTAGAATCCTTTATTACCTTGATCCGAGATTGGGATATGAACACCGCGGCGGAGCAATGCCTCCTTTGCTCCGTCATTCATTTGGCAGAAACTGCTGGAGTGTGACTCGATGGGATGACCATCGCAGATGACCGTGAAGCTGCCCGGATCCTCCTTGGAGCTGAGTGAGGAATCAAAGTCTGGATCTTTTCCGAAGTTGAGCTCCATGAGGTCGGTGACCTTGTCAGCATTGGGATGTTTCCCAACTATTGGCCCTCGTAGGATCCGGGTCTTCTTTCTCTTCGAACAGGCAAACATTCGGAGCAATGTGTAATAAAATCGGGACAGGAACCGTGGTCGGGCCAGAGTAGCAGACAAAGCGGTGGACGGCGTCAAAGCCATTACAGACTCCGACTTCTCGGAAACGATAGTCTCAAATTGCTTATCTGCGTGAAGAATTGGAGACATCTTATTTCCAATTTGATTAGATTCGACGCTTTTCATTCGTACCATAGGTCGGTGCAAATAGTGGATAGGTGGGCGGTGCTGTCTCGGAACCCGTACCACGTCGCGTCAGGCGAGGAAGCTGCTTCTTACTGTATTGGATCATAACTGGTGTGATTTCACTCAAGTGAGTCTGCATGATCCCAGCGAGTATGTCCATTTGACGGAACAATTGCTCAAGGTCCAAATAAATCGAAGCAAATTGTTCAGAAAGGAGTTTCCGCGTCTCCTCCGAATTCACCTTAACCAAATGATTGAGGACGAGACGGAGATTGTGCAAGGAGTCGGAGAAGCTGAGTCCCTTCAAGTGAACAATCTGGGCGGCAATGTCCGGGTCCTGGGGTCTCCCGACCCAAGTTGACATGGAAATGTACATGCCCGTCTGATTCTCTTTCATCAAGTGGATCAAGTCGTAGGCGGCCAGCAAGAACGCCTGCTCTGTCTCAATCACTGCCGTGTGCCGCTTGTAGAGGGCATTCCCAGTCCCGACGTCCTCAATGTCCGGTTTCCCTTTTGCAAGTTCCCGGAGTCTCTGCTCTTCCTCCTCCACAATGTCATACAATGATCCCACGGTCCCCCGCATCTTGGGTCCCCAAAATGTTCGAATTTTTCTCAAGATCTCTTTCGGTGGCATGATATTTGGTCTCCGAGACTCAAGATCTAAAAATCAAATTAAACAATTAAACAATTCAAGGTCCGCTTGATTTGTTTTACTTTGCTTTTAGACTATGGAGCCCAATATCTTACATCCCGAGAAATGCTGAGAAGGTGATAGCCAGGACAGGGCTCACTACCATGCAATCCGTGTCGCAAGTGACCTCGCAGTGACCTTTAAAAAAATATACCGGCGACAGTGAGTAATTATTTACTTTTAATTTTTTCATCCGTAGAGCCCTAAAAGGCGGAAAGAAAGTGACAAAGTTTGATTTTTACCGATTACAGCTGGAGCTACGGGGTAACCATGGGGAGGTATGTCAAATTCAGCACCCAAACACCATCACTCCGCTCCGGTGGTGGTGGTGCACCACTGCACCAGAGTGATATAATTTATCACGGATACACCGGTATTCGGGATAATTTTTTTTTCGCTCAATACCAAACTTAAATGCTGACAAATGTTATATTGACAGAAAGAACTCATTTCAAGCGTGAAAAGTCAGTTTCCTTATCCATCATTAGTGTTTCCTCCTTAGCCAAATTAAAATTAACGGAATAAATAATAAATAGACTTGATTAATGAGGCAAAAGATGCACACGCCAACATTCCATTTATTCTTTCGTTGGAATAATGTTGAAAGACATCACTCTTATTTAAAAATTGAATCCATTATCGGCTTATCGGGAATCAATTACTATATTCCCTAAGAGACTTTTCTTCTATCGAAAACGGAAACCGTTGTTTCAAAATCCTTAAGAAGATGAGATTACTTTCCTTGGGTTGAGTTCAGAGACTCAAGTACGCTTGCCAGACCTTGGAAGACGTCTCTCACCAATAATGCCTCATCCACCCTCTCTTCCTGTTGTTTCGCTTTCCGAATCTCTGAATTTTATACGCAGTTGAGTCCAGTCCCTCTCTCTCAGCCACTGCCACTACGACAGTAAAGACTAAAGAACGATTAGTCATTCCAGATCTTATTAAACTATTAAAATATTAAAGCTAAAGGGAAGACTGACTTCCATGTCACTATTCATTTTTCTTCCGTCTTCCTTCCCTTCTCTCTTCTGGGGCACCACTTAGGTCGTCCCGCATTTACCAATTCCGACTGCTAAAGATGACGCCGTTCCCTTCCAAGTGGGCTCTATTTGTTTTCCAGAGCATTTCCGTTTTACTGTCCAGGGTCGAAGACACGGCAGGCCAGAATTCTAGGAGCAAGAGTCCCGACCCTGTCATTACTTGGTCCACGTGTGGCTATTCGGAAATGACAGTGTTCCTCCATCAGTTAGTGGCCAAACACTCCAATATCGCCAGACTTTATTCCATTGGGAAATCCGTGGAAGGTAAAACGTAATCCGGATTCACGTATCCCCTTCTTATATTTAAGCTAAATGTCTAATAAATTGATAAATAATCACTAATAAATAAAATCAAATTTTTAGGAAGAGATTTATGGGTTGTAACAATTTCGGATCATCCCATTGAACGACCCCTACTCCGACCCCAAATTAAATACGTGGGAAATGTAATTGGGAATTACGGACCATCCTGCTACTTACTCCTCAGATTAATCACGGTGAGGGATTTAGACCGATTTGGAACGAACTTGAAAAAAAGGGCTTTTCCAACTTTTAATGAAAACAATTCGTTTCCGAATTTATTTGCAAAGATATTTCCTGCCTTTTTTACCTTTAAGAACCTTTAACTCCCAATATGCAATATATCCTCTACTTTTAATTTCGTGACGTTCATGATTTTCGAGTCATAATTTAAGACACAATGCACGGTACATTCTAAAACTCAATAACTCATTTCTTGAAAACGACTCTCAGTATAATATCTCAATGCAGTATGTAGTTGGAAAGTTCTTAGGGGGATTCTCTTCCGGTCTTCAGTTCCTCCAACCAACTGGAGAGCCAAATGTTCAGCAGAATCTTTCGCAACTTCCTGACAAACCAGATTTATCATTTGTTTCTGCAGAATTTTCTTGATAGGTTTCATTCTAAGCTTTTAAGAGGCGTTTTTCCTTTTTGATAACGAGGACAAAATCATGACCACCATAGGGAATCAACCATTCAAAAATAATTTTGTTGTATCCTACAGAATTTACCTTTGTGAAATATTATTAATTTTTAGTGAATACATAAGCAGAATGAAATTGGTTTATTTTGTTCGTTTCTAGCACCTGCTGACAACGTTCAACCAGGAAGATTCGCTGGAGCGTCGTTTGATAGAAATGAATGAAATCCATGTTTTACCAAACATAAACCCGGATGGCTTCATTCGTTCAATTCCTGGTGCCTGTAGTGGTGCTCATGGAAGGTTGAATAATTCCTAATGTTCTATGAATCCTTCTAATAAAGGGATCCTGGCTCACATCAATTTCAATTAACCTCAATATACTTTCTGTTTTTAATGCCCGGACAGGTACAATGCCGCCGGGTTTGACCTCAACCGTGATTTCCCTGATGTTTTTAACCAGAAGGAAGGGAAATCTGAGCAGCCTGAGACGCAGGCAGTCATGGCCTGGATCAAGACCAATTCATTTGTGCTGTCAATATCCGTCATGTCTGGGGCACTCGTCGTGGCATATCCGTATGACTCAATTCCCATAGGTAGGTAATTCCGTCAAGCGGATGCTTATAAGAGGGAGCCCTCTATCTATTGACTGTGCCCAAACATGGCATATTTCGGTCGCTCTTAGAAAAGCTGCTTTAATTTCCTGGGGTTTCCCCTGTGTAACCCTATGTGGGACATATATCCTATACATATACTTTCTTATCAAATAATTCACGTTTAGCAATTCAAAATTCTGCTCGTCCTAGATTCTTCAATTACCGGGGCTCACCCGACCCCAGATGATGACATGTTTAAGCATTTGGCTATGACCTACGTAGGAAATGTTAATGACAGCCGAAGCGAGGACGAGAATGAAGAGAATGGGCGTTACTGCCCAGCCATTCAACGTACATTTAGAAATGGAATTGTCAACGGTGCGGAATGGGGTCCTGCTTCAGGTTAGATTCGAATTCAGAGACTCAGTCCGTCAGTATTTCAATCCCGTTTGAATTCATGATTTATGCATAGGGACGATGCTGGATTTTAATTATGCGGAAGGGATCTTTGAGGTCATGGTCGGTGTGAGTTGCTGCCGAAATGAAAATAATCAAATCGCCCTGGAACGAGTTTGGGAAACTAATAAACAGGTATGGACGTGGAAGGAAGCGTTCCAGCGCAGCGGCAGGGTGTGGAACAAACTGTTTGAAAATTGGATTTTCTTACAAATATAGGCAATGGTGAGATTGGGGATGGAGACAGAGTATGGAGTAAGGGGACAAGTGATCGATGCCGAGACGCATGCCCCAATTTCGAATGCATCCATGATTAAACTGAATCCCAACGCAGATTTGGATGACCGGAATAAACCACCCATGGCATGGCACACGACGAGGAACGGTGAATTCTGGAGATTGATTCTTCCCGGGAAGTATACACTTGAGGTAAGAATGGCTAATCCGAAGACGAGTTTACTTTTTGACTATAAATTGGTCCGTTGTTCCACAGGTACGCTATGAAGGGTACGAGGTAGAAAGAATCCCAATTCAAGTGAAGCCGAATCACTTCAGCACAATCATAGTCGAATTGAAAATTAAGAAAATAGGAGGACCGTCGCAAGATTTGAAGGCCGATGAGGAACTCTCCTCCCTCGATTTTAATATAAACGGCGTAGACTCCATGTCACTCAATAACACGCATGCCCTCATTAACGTTTCCGAAAGTAAGGCAAGGATTGAGCCCTCCCGCTCATACTCCACGCACAGTTTAGGAATTTTGAGTCCAATCACACCGTCAACTCCCCTGATCCTACTACTGGTCATGCCCACTCTAATACGCACACTCACAAGACGGAGACTGTAAATTCCATAATCTCCCTTTCATCGCACAAGCTCCGAACGACGATAAAGTCGAAAAAGCATCTTCTCCTAATCAAATCAACTTCAGCTCCGGAACTCTTCGTTAACATTAAGTCGCAGCTTCACTTGTCCTCGACAATAATATGCGACAATTTGTGGAATGCCAAGTCGATTCCTCACCATTCGTTTTCCGTCCATACTCAGGAAATGGTCGTTTCACTTTATTCGGTTCGACAAAATATGTTAGAATGTACGGAGTAAAATTGCAGAATATCACCACCACCACTAGCATCAAGCCTTATTAAAAACATAGAAAAGAGGGTATTAAACTCACTCATCCGTCACCCGCTTAATTAGCTCAGATCATTATGTTTTAATTATTTACCGTGATATATAATGTTTTCGGTGAGTGTTGATTGATGGGTAGCTCTATAGGTTCCAGCACTGTTGTTCCATTCGGTGGGATAGAAAATGATAATTTAGGCGCATCGACTAGTCCAGTTACCAGTGGGAAAAGAATGAAGTTAAAAGTATACGTCTCTCTCCCGAATAATTTAACTGAAAGCTAATCAGAAAGTATGAATCAGTGTGTTTCCGAGTTTAATTTTTGCTTGATGAGAATGATGCGGGGAATACCCTCTTTGGTCCGGCATTCATGAAGGATTCAGTCGATTCCATTAGAATGGTAAGATCGAACACAGTATTGCTTCGGTTGAATAAAGTATACACTCCAACCTAAATGGAAAGAAAAGTTCCTAAATCTGTTTTAAGTTTGAGCAAAACAGCTTTCAGTGTAAGTTTTAAATAATTATAACTAGCTAGTAAATTTTAAAGTTTTAAAGGTTTGAATACCATTGGATGCTTCACTTTCCCATGCCCGTCGTTTGAGAATGTTGCCTTGAGGTAAAGGGAATGATCAATGAGACAGGAAATGGGGTTTATTGGGATGGTGGATGTGTTCAACCCTTCAACTCCATCCTCGGACTCTCTAAATTGGTTGAGTAAATGATCAATGATGGGAATTTAAAGCAAACGGAAGGAGTTGAGGGCCTAACCTCCTCCATGTAAGTTCAAGATGTCCAGGACAGCCTTCTCCAACCTCGGACGAAGAGAGCATGATGAGGTAGGTCGTTTCCTCATCCGGATTCAAAATAGAATCATCCGAACTTCCAATCATACCGACTTGACGTTTCAGCTCGTACGGAGGAGACTATAAATTACACATAATGTAGAACCGTGCAGTAATTAATAAAGTAGGAAAATCGATTGTGATTTTCATGAGGAACAGCTTACATTAATAGTCGAGGTGCAGTTCCTAAGCCTTAGTTTTCTAGTGGAAGTGTTTCTAATTCCACACTTGAGCATAAAGTCTTCATTGATAGAAACAGAGTCCAATGCCACATTGTGAAGATTCGTGACTTCTTGAGCAACTTCAAAAGGAAGAATCACTTTGAGGTCCACGTAATGTTCCGAATTGAGCAACTGGCCATAGTTATCCATATACTTTATCTAGAAGATACAAATAGCGATACGCCTTTAGGATTCGGCTACTTTGGTAAGCAACTTGACAATGCTAATGTGGCTAATAATGCATACTTTTAGGCAAACTTTAAAGTCTGACGACGGCAGTACTTGTGTCTTCACGTACACAACTAATTCGGAACTTTGACCGGCTTCCAACTTCGACAGTTCACTGACATGTAACAGATTCGTAGAGGGCTTCTTGGGGTACGGCTCAGGACTCAGAAATGCACCTGTCAAGCAGGATAAGAAATGTGGTTGAGATTTTCACAACCGAATATGAGTGAGCGGTGAAATTACTGTGACTATCTGAAGTTTGGAGTTGACAAGTCACCGAGATCTTGTCATAATCCCGGTCGTCGGTGTTTGTAATTGTAGCCGTCAATTTGTACCACTCATTGACGAGAACAGGTTCGAGGCAGTTGGCGTTGATGAGAACTAAAGGCTTTGACTGCTCGATTCGAATGAACGAGCCTCCACTTTCCTTGGTTTTACCCACTTCGGTACTCCTGTACAAGAATTTAAGAAAATTAGTCAAAGAGTAGAAGGAATAATTGAGAGAAAGTATTTTACCATAGATAGGCATTGGAGGCAGTCAGGGATGCGTAGTGAAGAAGTACGGATCTACTTCCTTTCCCTATATCCACATACGCCACTTGTAACTTAAACAAAAGGGAAAAACAGAAAATAGAAGACGCACATAAGCAGATAAAAGGGATTCAGAACTCGGAGAAAAGCTAACCTGGATTTGTTTCCCGATATCACGAATAAGTGGCTTCAAACTTAACTTCAGTTCTTGGGTTCCATGTGGATGAATTGTAAGATCAATTTTACTTTCACAATTGTAGTCAACCGGGATCATGCGTACGCCGTAATTTTTCACCGTCAGCACAAACTCACTCTGGTTCCTGGAACAATACAAAATTTAAATCCTACTTTTGACCACAAAATGATCCTAAATTGTACGTACGTTAGGATGAATCGGATTTTGGGATTCTCTCTCACGGATGTTACTTCGTCAACGAAAAAAGCTTTGCAGTCTAGAAT
>Ga0194135_10002061_pt1 | contig 12161 bp, 15 predicted proteins | sample LitLau_LLRF_2013_FD_134024 | JGI IMG/M metagenome (GOLD analysis project Ga0194135, IMG submission 134024) | Freshwater sediment microbial communities in response to fracking from North America - Little Laurel Run_MetaG_LLRF_2013 (version 2) | ecosystem: Environmental > Aquatic > Freshwater >... | reverse complement strand
GTACATAAATCTAACTATCAAAAGCACTGACATTCTTTTCATCTCAAATATTCTAATGCAAGCTGAAATACTTGACCATGATTTGGATTTTCAAGTCATCAATTAAGTAAAAGACAGTACCTCAATCTCAGTTCAAAACTCATGCTCTCAGCTTTGAAGCTTCAACTATAATTGGAAGGCAGACTTTACGTGCTTTAACGTTATTTAACCTCAAAAGAACAGAAAATCAGAAAAACTAGAAAGGCTCAGTTATTCCCTAAGCTGCCGGCTATATGCATATTCAGATTTTCCATGATTATTCTCTACCAGTTCATGCAACACAAAAAGTCCTTACCTTAGTCGAGTGGTTTATCTTTGGAATTCAAAATATTGTCCTGGTGTCTTCGGTTTCAGTGCGATTGATAAAATTCCCCAAAATTTGTAGTTTTCAAAATATATGATAGTCCAAAATAATTAAAATCAGTTTGTGTCCAGGCAGAGATAGAGGTGATCGAGTGATTTAGTAAATCCACAGTAATCCTTTTCCGTCAACTTCTGTTTCTGTAATGGGCAGAAAGTAGAAGACAATTATCATTAAATTCATGCAATGTCGTCGTGCCAACTTCTCATAGTGATTACCGCAAAAGCTACCGTTCATTGAAATTGGGAATATCTTAAAATTCAACTCACCTCAAATCCAAAATGATCGCTCCTGCAACTTCAGTAAAAATCTTTCTTCTTTACATCAAATGTTTGAATACTGTGGTAGATTATTCAATTGTAGAATCTTAAAAACGCGTTAACCTGAGTCCTTCGGGTAGCTTATTCTTCCAGCAAATCTGCATAATATTGATAAAACAATTAACATCAATAACAAAAGTAACTTTTTTTAGATAAGTAGATTTACGTCTCGCCGCTGTCTTATTACTATTATTACCTTATTTCCTATCATGGGTCCTAGGTTCTTGTCCTCCGTATCTGTGGTCTCTCTTCAGTTTCAGCAGGTCCTTGTCCGTTCCCTCCTTCTTCGAAACTGGTCACTTGGTCGTCACTTGCTCCTTCAAACCTAACAACAGTCCTATTAACTGCTGTCCACCTTCCTCCAACCTAAAAATAAATCCATACAATCACCAACCACTCTACCTACATTACACACCTTCACCACACTGTTATTATTAACGACTTTCCTTTCTTAAAGATAAGCCCTCCAAATAACAATAAAATATTTAATGCACACACACATACCTATGAAACCTAACGACGATAACACAGTCACACCGACGATACCACACTGCTGCTGACAACTTCGACGAAACCACAGGCGGTAATAATAAGCTCTTATCAATGGAGTTCAGTGTGCTATGCAAATAAGGGACTCTACGAAGGCATTCTCGACTAATAAAATATGCAAGTCAAACGGTCGACTTCTAGTGTCCAGTATGATACTAGTACCGTATACTATTGAGAAAGTCGTTAATAAGCGTTCCCTTCCTGACAGTTCCTACATTCATGCAGTGCAGTATTATTGAATCCCTTTCGCTACAAAACAATTTAAAATCCAACGGTCCTTTTTCGCTCATTGGCTCAGGGAGCTTGGCCAGGTGGAGTTTTACCTCTGGCCGAATGGGACTCTCGTGAGGGCTTAGAACTCTCCGTAAGGCGGAACAACCAAGGTGGTCTGTGCAGACGAGTGCCGCCTTTGCCTCTGCTCTCTGAGAGGGAGAAGGTGCACTGTAGTCAGTCAGGTAGTCAGTAGTGTTCTTTATCCTGCGCGCGTGGGAATGGAACTTTGGGTGGGGAATTCAAATTGTCATTTAATTCATCTTCAACAATAACACAATGGCTGGGATTGGGATTGGGATGCCGATAATACGTGGAATCAATTGAATGGAACGGAAGTGAAGTACGGAAGTGATCTCTGTTCTGTTTATTGCAGTGATAAAATTTGAAGTCGTACGACTCGTAAGGTTAGGAGGAGCGTTGGAAAGAGTGGAAGGTGAAGTCACGTAAGTTTTGTTCATTAATAGATTGCATGTTTAACAAAGAGTTCATGTAAAATTGTTAAATAGCGTGGTTTCGTTGTGTATAATAAAATATAAGTAGTGTTAGATCGATCGCTTGCTCATTCAGGTGTGATGTTGGGTTTATTGATTAATTGATGATGATTGAATTAATAAGGTGGTATGCTTTGTATTTTATGTAGAGGTGGACAGTGATAGCCTGGTTAAACACGAAGGAACTCGTGCATTCGTCGCACTTCAACCGGATGCTTGTTGTGGTTATGTATTAAAAGGAGGAGTGATGGATTGACTGATTAAACCGTATAAGGAAGGAAGTTATACTTAAGAAGTAAGACAAGGTTTGCGCCTTTGTCAATTTTGGTGGTACTATTGGTATGCGTGTGTATTTTGTTAATATTTTCATATTCATATTTATCGCTTGGATGAGTTTTGTGGTGAAGTGATTGAAAAATTAGACCATGGAGTATAGCAAATGTTTTGTTGTACAGGAATTGTAATACGGATATGTCTGAGCTGAATTATTCAGCTATGGCACAACAACCAAGGGGAATATTGAAAAATAGGGAGTCGAGGTTTTCTAACTTACTGGATACAACGGCATCACCAAATGACCCTCGACTCCAGTCCAGTATGCAATTAAACACTGGAGGGTCGGATGCATCTTGGATGACTGGTGTCTCAGGAGGAATAAATCCTGTTGCTCCGCCTGGCTTAAGAACTGGAATGACCCTTGAAAGTGGATCTCGAGATAATGAGTGAGTTGCCTATAACCAAGTATCATTACAGAATTATAGTTTTAAACTGCAAGTTATGTGTAGTACTTTTTCGGAGGTTATGTACGTAAGTGTAAATGTGCTTACATCCACTAGCATTAGATGTTATGCTCACTATTCTGTTTTGTCTTTCTCTGGGAATGTAATAGATAAGGCAAGGAAAAAGTAATTTGATCCTGAATGGATGAGATAATATGTAGTAGTCAGTTGCGTTGCAATGATGAAAGGAATGAAGTCATGAGTAATAAGTGTTGTCATCAGCATCGGACTGTCCAATTGTCCAGTCTCTCTGCAAATCTGCACTCACTCTCACGTTTCACAGGTATTTGCTGTGTATAGACACACCACTAAATTTATGTTTGACCGTGGCTCACGATCATATCATATAGTTGGAGAAACGAACTTGCTTGTTGATGTGATTATATTGCAATCACAGACATTGAAATGATGTTGGAGAATATTTTTAAAATGTAATTGCGTTATGACTAAATGAATTGCTGAAAACGCATCTTCATCATCTGACGAGATTTGAGTCTGCTAAGAGAGAACAGGCGTCACAGTTGGTAACGTTCTTTAACGTTTAGTAATGGAATCTGGGATTAATGGAATTATTGTTTTAGATACATAAGCAAAAGTTAACCGTGTAGAAAAGAAGTGATCCATCTATTATCCCCACTTTCTGGCTAGATTGGACCAAGCTCTTCGTGCGAAAATAAACGACTTTGCTACTCGGAAAAGAGATGTCATTTTTAAGCCACTGGAAAAAGACGAACTACCTATCCCTGAGGTTCATGGCGTAGGAAAATCTTCTGAAGGTATCTCGTTTCTCTTTGGTTCAAAATAAAACCGTGCATAGTTTTCAAGTAAGTGTTTTCTATAGACCATTATGGATTGGTTCCATCCCTGGATCATTACTTAAGAGCGGATGAATCAGAAATTCGACGCTACTTCTTTCAAGTATTAAATTGTTGCTTCATTTTATTTTCTAAACCAAGCGAACCAAAAGTGAATGTTTTATTTTTAAATTAATAACTAGAATACCAAAGTTGGGGATATCTTTGTCGCTTGTGTCTCTTCCAAAAATCAATCAGGACTATTTTTGAGGCTAATCGCTACGGAGGGCAAGCGTCATATAGTTTTAGAAGATCTCGGAGTGAAGGCTTTTTGTCCTTCCAATCAACTTGTTCCGTTTCGGGATCGAAGTTATGACTATGAGACTGGCACTTACGTTAGGATTGAAGCACTTGAAGTCAATACTGACGCAGAGAAACTGGTTTGTGGGATGAAAGGAATAACGCTCACTACTGAACAACAACATTCATATACTTTAGGAACGATTTCTGCCCGTGATTTGCCACGACAATACACGTAAGCATAAAGAACTGGAGCAAATACGTAAGTAATTTGTAAGGGTATAAACCTTTTATCTGTATGAATAATCAGGCTTGCGAAAGCTGAAGGAGAAAGTCGACGAAGAAATTATCAAGAAGCTCTAATCTCCAGCTTGGGCTTCAAAAACCCGAACAATGTTCAGCACTTAGCGACTACAATGGGATTAATAAGTGGCAACAATAATACGAGCACTTTATTGAAAGGATTAAGGTATTAGTTATCGAGTTAATAACCATAGGGTCCGGCGATCCCCAAATTTAAGTTTCACTAGCATGATGCACATATGTATTGCAGGGGGTCTTTTCCAGCGAAAGAAATGGCAGCCAATTTACGTCGTGTTCAAAATGCAAAGTGGGCTCATGAAAATGTGGCACATGGAATAAAGTATTTCAAAGCTGGGAAGTTTACTGAGGCATTCCAATGTCTGAACAAGGCACTTAGCATCGATGCCGAAAATGTTGAAGGGCTAGTAGCTCGAGGCGCATTGTGAGTGAAGCTTTCAGTTGATGTTGTCCTTTTTCAGCTACCTTGAAGCATTTGCATTTAACCCTATTATCATTCCCTAAAAAAGCACGAATGTTAGGGGCACTAACGGTATATTTTGTACACGCGAAGTGAGTGTTATCTAAGTCTGCAACAGGTGTTTACAAGTGTGTTTGGTGTGTCTAACAAATTCTGTTAGTAGCTTTTTATGCTTTATTGTTAGTATTGTGGTCTATAATGAGAATTGTTTGTTTCAGATACGCCAACAAGGGAAACTTCGAAAAAGCTATCGAAGATTTTGAAACAGCTCTGAAATTTAATTCCAGTCATTATAATGCTCGAAAGTACCTTGCTGAAACCTTAGTTGCTCTTGGAAAACAGTAAGTGCAAGCTAGTGCAATTGAATACCCTTTAAACTTCTAAATATTGACTGACGGCAGGTACTACAAGTTTGTACTTCGTCTATTTTCAGGCAAGAAGAAGGACTGAAGTTGGAAGATGCTGTCGCATCATATTCGAAATGCCTCGTGATTAAATCTGATCACAAAGAGGCAAAAGAAGCTTTGTGGTCTGTTTATGAAAGGACAAATAAGTTGGATATTTCTAAACTAGCACCACCAGCTGCCGCTAAAGCATCCGAATTGAAGGATAAATTGAAAGCTATTCTCCAAACTGAGCTGTGTATGAGAATGGAAGCAAAAAACGGAGTGAAAGAAAAAGAGAAGAAGTCAAAAAAGAAAAAGAACCGCAAATCTTCTGGTTCAGAAGATGAATCATCATCGTCGTCTTCATCATCCGACTCGGAGTCCTCTTCGTCTGAAGACTCACGAAGCCGGAAGAAAAAGAAGAGCAAAAAGAAGAAGAAGAAAAGTAAGAAGGGAAAGAAGGCAAGTAGAGATGACTCCAAGGCCCGCGCAGTTTCATTAAGTCCTTTTTCGAAACGTCTTGTGGATCCACAAGAAGCTGCCACATCTGGATTGGCTGGCTTTGGACAGTCCACATATGAGGAATGGGGCCAACAATTGGGATTGCCATCTAAGACAGATAGAAAAGCGGGTGAGAAGAGAAAATAAGGAACTCCAAACCTACGTTGTCTCTTAAATTAATTTCATCTAAATAATTGCTTTTGTTTTCTTACCTTTCTCTTCCTTCCAGAAGAATCTGATGAGGAGCCCGAACACAAAAAGAAAAAGGATAAAAAGCGTTCGAAGAAGAAAGATAAACGTAAAAAGCGTAAAAGAACCTCTTCATCCTCATCGAGTTCAGACACAGATAATTCCCGGTCAAAAGATAGGAAAAAATCCAAAAGTGGAACTGCTGACAATTCTATAACTAAGTAAGGAAAGAACTGAGCTATACTGTAAATGGGCAACCAAGTTTGGACTCAATTTATTCAAGGGCTTATTGACAAAAATGTTCTGTCTTGTTCTTCTGTTTCAGCCGTAGTAGTATCGAAGGAATACTTCCTGATCTTGGGGACTTGGAAGCTAAACTTAGTGCATATTATTCTAAAATTGAACAAGTTAAAATGGAACCAGTCATTCCCCCAGAGGCTGTGAAAATTACAGTTGACAGGTCTGGTGGTAGCTTTTATCCGAGGGATGCTTACAATGAACCTTTGCGAAAGATTGAAGTAAAGCCTAATTCTGACGATGAAAGAGAACGGAATAGTCGAGATAGATCGAGGTATCTTGTTCTATTCCATCCAATTTTGTGTTGATTTAATAATTTACCATACTAATAGCTTGCGAATTGTTTTTGTATTAGGCATCATAATGTTGAAACCTCGAGCGGAAATTGGCAGGATCCTAAATTCTCATCAAAAATTGAACTGAAAACGGACGAGTATGGAAATTTTCTACACTCGGAACATATGTAAATGCTATTGATTGTATCTTTGATCCTCTTAACGTGTGGTTTTCCTTTTATAACAACTATAATTTTGTTTTAGTGTAAGGACTGTACACAATGATACTACTACATTACCAGAACAAGTGGCAGGACCTAAGCCGATTAAGTTTGAGATGAAGTTTAAAACAGCACCGAACCCGCCGCAGATTTCGGATCATGCTTCTGGAGGTGACTCGGGAGGCACTAAATGGAGACCCTTAGGGACAGGACCACAGAAAGAGGATGATGATGAAAATGACAAGGAACCACAAAAACCTTCCATCAAGAATCCATTTGAAGTCCATAAGTACGATCGAGATCTTGGTGGAAGAATGGGCCGAGATCAAGATCGAAACTATCGAGGAAGAAAATCCTTTCGTTCTAGATCTCCTTCTGTTGGCCGTCGTCGACCTCGTCGTTCACGGTCATTTTCTCGATCACGATCGTCGTCTTATTCATCTCGATCCCGTAGCCGTAGTCGATCACCGAACTACCGCGTGAGACGGAATCCCAGAGATCAAAGATTTGATCATAGAGACCGAAGAGACTTTGGTGGACGAGATAATTATCGTGGTAGAGGTGGGGGCAGATTCTTTCGAGGCTACAATCGAGGTGGCAGACGCCCATATGTACCACAGCGTGGACGAACTTATCGACCCAATGGACCAAGTCGAAGTAAATTTCGAAATAGGTTCAGTCGCAGTCCGTCAGGATCTGCGTCTAGATCTAGATCCCGATCGAGGTCTAAATCAAGGACGAAGAGGAGTAAATCCAGAGGCGCTGGTACATCGAAAAGCAGAAGCCGATCGCCTGGTATCGAGAAACGAGATTCTCATCAGGATAAAAACGTACGTTAATAGGATATAGATTAAAGTTTTCTGGTTCCGTGGACAAAACTTTACTAGTTTTAACTTTTAAACGGAATATTTTTTTCAGGATCAGGGGTCGTCTTACGTTCCCAAAAGTCCTCGCAATCAATCAACCACATCACAAAAGAAAGTTGGTGATGACCACAGCGCACCTATCCCCCACACTGGTGAAGATGCTACAGGTATTGCTGACAATGAGATTCAAATCGGAACATTGACTACTACAAAGGCTTCCGAAGTGGAAGAACTCCTTGATAAGCGAAACGCAGAGAAGAAAGAAGAATTGCGAAAGAGCAACCCCGACTTCTTCAGAACTAATTAAGCAAGCGGAAGCTGGACATAATATTATTATATTAAAGATTATAAATACTACACACACATATTTTCTGTTTTGCCCACTGTTATATGTAATACTTCAGTTTCGATGTAATGTTTACTCATTTGTAGCTCTGCAGATTATTTTTGTTCCGAACTTATGAAGATTACGTAGTTTACTTTCTTCATTTTCTCTTATAATTAAACACGCAACAGTACATTTTTTGATGGCTGTCAAGCATTTAAATGTACATCCACCTGTTTAAGTATTGTTATTAAATTTCATTTTGTTCGTCAAGTTGTCAAATAAAATATTTACGTGTCTATTTTATTTAAAATATAGCTTATTTAGCCGAACGACAGGTGAACTTTTGTTAGTCTTTCATTTTGTGCACTAAAACTTGTACCAGAAGGATGGTGTCATTGATTGAGAATTCCGATCCAGAAAGCCGGGATCGAGTGTGAGTGAGTTTCTCCGCAACTCCTCAATTGAATCACATGCACGAATTGTACGATGTAAGATTCTGACTACATTGCGGAGCAGGCAGTCTTGAACTTAACTTTCTAAAGCTCTAAATTTTTTTTTGATAAAATGCAATTAAGCTTTAGATTGAAGATTACTGACTTATTAGGGTTTTAAACTTCTGATGAAACGAAATGAGTCTTGATTCAAAATACTGAACTCATTTGAAGCTCATTCGTGATGGGTTTAACAGATCTTGTGGGGGGTTTAGCCGACAACCCCTACTTCGGTGCGGGTTTCGGTCTCTTTGGGGTCGGCATGGGTGCTGCAGTCCTACGGAAGTTCTCGCAGGTACTTTTATCAGCTAAAATGTTGAACATCGTTAATACCGAAATACTACACTTTTGAGACTAATACTGAATTTGGCTTCTTGGTAATATGTCTATTATAGTTTGGCATGATTTACTTCCGGAGACATTACATGGTGACATTGGAGATTCCGTGTAGGGACAAAAGTTACTCGTGGGTTCTTAATTGGCTAACAACAAAGGGAGCAAAGGGAACGCAACATTTGAGTGTCGAAACTTCTTACGAACAGAAAGACTCGGGGAAGATTTTGACAAAGTTTGCTTTCGTTCCCAGCGTCGGTACTCACTTCTTCCCGTAATTTAACGTAATTTCAATTCGACGACTCATATTGGCTTAGTTTTTCGTATTTGATAAGTATAAATTATTTGTTAGGTACAAGAATAACTGGATTCGAGTCGAACGGACGAGAGAACAACATACGTTAGATTTACACATGGGTGTTCCATGGGAAACTGTTACCTTCACAGCACTAGGCACAAATCGGCAGATGTTTTATGATATGCTTGAAGAAGGTACTATATGAAGCTCTCTTAAAACTAACTACTAAAATCTACGTGCCTTGTTGGCAAATTTCTTTGTACTTTATGATAATCGTAGCCAGAGTTATTGCCTTGAAGCAGTTCGAGGGGAAGACCGTTACTTACATAGCTGTGGGGTCGGAATGGAGACAGTTTGGACATCCCAAAAATAAGAGACCTCTCAAGTCTGTTGTACTTGCACCGGGTCTCAGCTCCAAGATTACTGGAGATATTAGCGAATTTCTCACGAGTTCTCAGTGGTATCATGACAGAGGCATTCCTTACAGAAGAGGGTATTTGCTATACGGACCTCCAGGTATATTTTAATTTACATACACTAACAATACTTTCAATGCTTCAATACTAGACCAGAAGTTTAATACTAATATGGTGTTTTTAGGATGTGGGAAGTCATCGTTCATAACTGCTCTAGCCGGACACTTAGATTTAGGCATTTGTATTCTCAATCTGTCTGATAGAAGTTTATCAGATGACAGACTTAATCATTTGCTGTCTTCTGCTCCACAACAAACCATTGTGCTTCTTGAAGATGTTGACGCTGCTTTTGTGTCGAGGGAGGATACTGAGCAAGGTAATCTGGAGGAACTAACAAATTCACGTACAAGTACAAAAACTATAAGTGAAGGTTAATTATATTGTGGATAACGTTTCTAGTGAAAACAGCGTATCAAGGACTCAACAGAGTAACGCTAAGTGGATTTCTCAATGTGCTGGACGGAGTTGCTTCCTCGGAAGGACGTATTTTATTTATGACAACTAATTACAAGGACAGGTACTACTGAAGATTCAACTGATTTCAGATTTATGAAGTAACTCAAGTATTAATCCAGTTATTTGAATTATCATTGATCTGTAGGCTTGATCCAGCTTTAATTCGACCAGGCCGGGTAGATTTTCAAGCCATGATTTCATATTGTACTCCTGAACAAGTCAGCGACTTATTCTTTAACTTCTATCCTGAGAGTTCCAAGTCTGAGCTGGAGAACTTCCTTAATAGACTAACAGAGTTAGGATTAAGCTCAAAGTTAAGTCCAGCAGTGCTTCAAGGTCACTTTTTGATGTACAAAAATGACCCTGATGGTGCAGCATTGCATGCAGACTCGATCTCGGAACTTCTACCGAAACCCAAGATGGCACAGAAGAGTTATACTAGTTGAAGACAAATTAAAAGTAGAAACTAACAAATTGAATCCCGTTAAAGTCAATAAATCCTATGAGTATTGTTACAAATCAGTTTTAACAACAGAATCTCGCCGCATATAACCACGACTTTATTTTCTTGTTGGGTTTACAAAGGTCTTTAAAAAGTAGAATGTACTTGTCCTTAGATTCGGCTAGGGTACATCATCTGTAAGCAAAGAAAACGAATTAGCATCTTTCCGATTCTTTTCCTTTTGGCAACTCCAATACTACAATAACTTACAATTCTGACACGATGGCCCATAGCTTGACCAGGGAGATTTCTACGGAATTTCGCCCTAACGCTGCCAGAGCATCCGTGCGTGCGAGTGACCTTTCCCCAAATAAGTCTGGTGGTAGTCTTGGGCCTGTCTTTCTTTCCGGGAATACTCCTCTTCACCTTAGCCTACAAATATTCCAAACATTCCAATTAATAAAGACTCCACAAGATCATCAGATATGAATGTTAACTTTATCTTATGTCTCATACCCTGTAGACGTAAACCGCACGCTTGCCGATGTAGAAGGCAGCTTCGTTCTGGTCCTTGGCACCCTCGAGCTTCAGGAGCGCAGTGTTTTCTCTCTGATTACGAAGTCCTCGTTTGTAACCCGTGAACACGGCCTTGGCATAAAGTCTTCCAGGCTTGTACATAGGTCGAGGAGTAGAGGGCTTCGCAACCTTAGGCTTCTTTGCTGCGACTTTTTTCGCTGCAGGTGCTTTCGCTGCTGCCGGCTTTGCTGCGGCAGCCGCTTTAGGTGCTGCTGCTTTCTTCGCTCCTGCGGCCTTTTTTGCTGTATCCGCCATTGTATTCTAAGTTTTATCTGATCCTACGAGATCTGAAGTACGCAAGAGAACAAAATCAAAAATCATTAATATTAAATACCTCAATGATAAAAATCGAAAACAGTTCTTCCAGATATTCCTACCACAATAATACACTACGAATCAGGTTAACACTTCATCACAATTCACACTAAATTCCCTGCATTCTCTGGCTCTGGGAGGTCCCATAGCGTAGGTACAATGGACATGATGAATATTTCGAAACCAACAAGACACCGAATATGATGATAAGAACTTACCGAATCGTGGAATCCGAGATGTTGCAGTAGTCTGCTTAAAGACGAGACGACGGTATGGGAGTCAAGTTGGGCACATGCCTTCTTCAAAGGAACTCAAAAGACCTCTCTCCGCTTGGAGGCGCTCCTTCCCGCCAATTCCCCCGAGAGGTGGCGCTGCCTCCTCCGCTCCCAAACTCCGCTCACTTCCGCTTTCACTGTTTCACTTTCGCATTTGACTGCCATCAAAGTATTTCATTGTTCCGTATGAACTGATGAATTGCATGATAAATACAAAATATATGAAATTATGAAATATCTATGAACGAGGAATTTTTATGCAATAAATAAGTAACTTTTATTTGTAACAGTGTGGAAGACTCCGAGCTTAGAGAGTAGTTTGGGTAAATGAAATATGTAAATGAAACTGATGGTGTGAAATGCTGATTTGTGGTATATATTGATCAAACTGTTTTCCCCTGACAAGGAGAGAAAGTTTTATAGATAATTTATTAATATTTTAATTTTACATGATGTAATAAATAGAGGAATTAGGAGCTACAAAAAGCAATTGACGTGAAAACGGATACTGGATACGCTGTGGCTGTGAGATATTTCAAGAAAGTTGTTCGTGCAAGAAAAAGATTTGTGAATGAGAGACTTCCAGATGGAGAAACGAACAGCTTCTTCTTGTAGTCATGTACTATTGTACATTCAACATTTGTCCCTGATGTGTAACAAATTGAGGTTGCTTAAGCAAATGCTGATACGAAAAGAACTGGATAGAGATGCAGATCTTGGTCTTCCCTATTCATTTCCGAAAACGTAAT
>Ga0194135_10002060_pt1 | contig 12163 bp, 5 predicted proteins | sample LitLau_LLRF_2013_FD_134024 | JGI IMG/M metagenome (GOLD analysis project Ga0194135, IMG submission 134024) | Freshwater sediment microbial communities in response to fracking from North America - Little Laurel Run_MetaG_LLRF_2013 (version 2) | ecosystem: Environmental > Aquatic > Freshwater >... | reverse complement strand
GGAACAGGTAGTGGGTAAGCCTGCCTGCTGCCTTGGGGCGAAGTTAAACTCACATTTATGGGGTTCATTTTAGGATAAGCCATTCCTCGACTAATATTGTCTGAATCAGGAATATACGGCTTGTTGGAAGAGTGAGAATTCCATTGAGGTGTGTGTCTGCTCTCTTTTTGAAGGTGATCTGTGGATTGCACAACCGATGTGCGCGTGTAAGAGGAATGGACACTTGACGGGGCAGAAGTAGGCATGGGTTCTCTGTGTCCGACATGGCCATTTGCTTTACTTTGAGCGGGGGACTGATATGCTTGCTGAGCGTAAATATACCGTTTATCAGAAGGTGGGCCAGTTGCGGCGTGAGGACTGTAACTGGGCTGCAGACCAAGAGAATGCTGCCCTCGAAGACTAACGGAGGGTGTAGGAGTTTGGGTTGAAGGAAACTTGTCATGGTACTGAGCAGGAGGGACCTTGGCTTCTGGAACATATCTATGTCTATCAAAATTTGCTGGGTTAGGCATAGAGCCGCTAATTGATGTTCTGTTATCATGAGTAGGTTGAAGGCCAAGAGGATGCTGCACTCTGAGGTTAACGGTAGGGGTGTGCGATGGGAGAAACTTTTCATGGTACTGCGCAGAGGAACTATCTTTTGCTTCATGGCCAAATTTAGCCTTATCATAATTAGGGTAGTTTTGCGGTCCTGCTGAGTTACTATATGACGGTCTATTATCATATAGCCCAGGCGGAAATTGTTTAGGACTATGCGTGGAAGCTGTTTGTTGTCGTGATGGGGTTTGCAAACGAGGGTTATATGCTGGTCCAGATACTCGGTACGCAGTAGTTTGAGATGGATGACGCTGATATGATGATGAGGCGGGTGGTACATGGGATGACATGGATTTTTCGATATGAGGTGATTGACGAGATTGAGGATGGTAAGAATCTACAACTTGTTTGCTGTGAGATAGAAAACCAGCTGACCTGGAGGGATGTTGACTAAAATCTCGCGACGGCTCTGCTTGCGAAGGCGTTAGAGACGTCTGACTCCTTTGGGGAGGGCCAGAGGCGGGCTTCGTGTACCAGACATTTTGCGAAGGATTATCAATAGGTCTACCATCACTGTAGTATGTTTTTGAATTATATGCAGAAGGGTGTGACTGATAAGCTGAATGAGTAGATGAGGGTGTTAATTTTGGCGGTACAGGAGATGGTTGCATTTGAGGATAAGAAACATTGTCGGCGTGAGGTAAATAATTATGGGGAGGGCGATGCGAGAGGGTAACTAATTTATCATGCGTTGATGTTGGTACTTGAGAAGTAGTGTGTTGTCTTTCTTGAGAGAATGGCGGTAAGCGAGCAGAAGTGGGTAGCTTCTCCTGAGTATAAGACGGAGATGTTTTATTTAATGTTGGTGCATGTGATTGAATGGGCTGAGAAAAATGGGATAATTGGGTGGGGGGAGTCGGTTGCTTTCCAAGACTGAAAGATGGTAAATGCAAAGGCTCTTTATCTTGAGGAAAAGATGATAATTTTGTAGGAACGGGTTGCTTGTCACTTGCCAAAGGGGGCGGGGACCTTTGAGTGTGAGGATAAGGCCAGGCGCAGTTACCAGAATTTGGCATTGTGGAAAAGCCCGGGGAACTGATGGTGACAGGGCTTTTTTCATCATTGAAACTAGGACGTTGTCTCTTGTCTTGGTGACTGGTATGGAGTGGGTGCGATCGCGCGGGGTGACTTTCAGGACGATAAACGGGTGCTGTAGGAGAAGGGGTGAGAGTGACAGAAGATGGTAGCTGTGAAGAAGGGGTGAGAGTGACAGAAGGTGGTAGCTGTGGAGATGGGGTGAGAGTGACAGAAGGTGGTAGCTGTGGAGAAGGTGTGTGAGCAGCAACATCCCCCGGATTGGATGAAACAGAGCCAGGTGTGCCACGATCACTACTTCGCCCAGACTGATTTATAGGAATAAAATTGTAAGAACTGGATGAGCTTTCGTTCCCACCCATTAAATTTGAGCTACTGGAGACGTCATCCACTACATTTTGTTGCACTGCAGCGAAAGCACTTTTGAAATGAGTGGGACTAGCCCTAGGAGATGGGGGTTGCAGTCCCATCGGCAGCAGACCAAGGCTATTAGGAGGATGTTCGGGGAAAGGTGTGGGAGGTCTCGTCACAGGTTGAACAACACGAGGCGGATTGGGCGGCAAGAACACATGGTCACCATTAGGCTTGGTAAACGTCGAAGGACTAGCTGCTCCTTGGAGAACTTCTGGTTTCGTGAGGGCGGCATCACAGTTACTTAGCATTTTTTGATGATTGCCCATTACAAGGGAGGATTGGGGAGCGTTGATTGTAATGCGATCGGATTTATTTCTGTAGTCCGCTGTAGATTGGGGCTGGCGATGCGACGTAATTGCAGCTATTGGAGGGAGGCTGGTATGGTGCGCGCTCTGGCTGGTCACATTCGGGCGACACGATGTAATCGCTGCGATTGGTGGCAAGCTGCGCTCTTCTGTACCATTCACATGTGGCCACACTTGTCGGTCCATTTTATCTGAAACAAACATATGCTCAATTTTGAAAATGTCCGACTCGCAGACCTCATTGACTAACATGAGCCACTTTTTAGCATTTTTAGAAGAATTTGCGATTCGTATACTGTTGGGATTTCATGTCGAGATGAACGTGACAGATGGAGTTCGAGATCAAAGCACGGCCAAGGACCTCGGCAATAAGAAATCCCCAAGTCATTCTCTAACAACATCACCCCGCTAAAAATTCCATAGCATATAGAGTACCTTCCCCAGTATTGGCGAAAGTGTTATTGTGATGGGGTCAGACACCAGTAAAGGCCAACTGCTAACCGTCAGCTTGACATCAGATCCAGGTGGCGTAAACTGGCGACAATGCCCAATCACAACACCCTGGCCAATACTGTGGAAGTTATTTCACCTCTAATTACAGAAGGTTATAGGTTAGGTTAGGTAAGTACATAGTAAAATTATAAATTTAACGAAGGTTTTGAAGGAACAATAATTTTTAGTGCTTAGGTGCCCATACGAGATTCATTTGTAAATTTGATTTGTAAAATAAAACTTCATTCGTACATTCATCCATTCATTATAATTTATGGGTACTATGAATAACAGAAATATAAGGATGGCGTTCCCTACATTTAAATATAGGGTCGGTACAGTACAGAACTACATAAAGGGAAAACGGCAAGCATAATATACGTCGGTAAAGAAGATGTACCTCTAGGAAAGCGATTCTCATGGTGCGTTATGCTTTTCTATGCTTTTCGAATTTTCCACACTGACCTAGTGTGATTCTTACAAAAAAAACATTCGAACTAAGAGATTTTTCTCCAACACTGGGCCGATGTGCAAAATTGAAAAAGCAAAAAGATAAAGAAATCGTAAAGCACCATGAGAACCCCTAATAAGGGAAACAAAACAATTTGGTTCGTCTACGGGGCAAGCGTGAGTGTTGAGTAGTAGCTGGAGCTGGAGAGTAGATTGGACCTGACTGGAAGAGTCGAAGACTCGAACATAACGGGACAGAATGACCCACTTCTCCACACAGAGCTACCTAACTTGTAGCAGTACTGTGACGTTTAATTTAACTTCCTGGGTTTAGGTTCAGGCACTTAAAAACATTTTTTTGAAGTTAGGTACCTATAAAACTCAACGTCCTAGTGAAAGCCTCACGTCGTGAGATTATCTAGATATCACACAGATAATTTTCTAATCATTGCACAATTTCTCATAATTTCACACGAAAACTAGATAATTTCTATTCATAGTAAATAAACAGGACAATGTGAATTAATGTATGAATGATGAGGATTTAAGGCCAAATAACTACATCTCTTCTATAAGAGATTGGAGTTGAACCCATTAAATTAATAATAACAGATTACGTACGGTACCTATAATAAGTAGTTTATACATGCATTTATGGCAAGTAGAACTTTACCTCAGCAACGTGTCTCAATAATATTCAACACTAAATGGAAAATAAATATGGTACCTAGGTACCTGCTTACTACTAATTACAACTTTACTCTTTCTTTGTATAGACCTACATATTTTATTGCGTGAGCGAAACTCCGAAATTCCACAGAAAAACTAATTTTAACTTCTTTGTGTGGGCATTATGAACCTAAGTAGGCATCTACTTTATTATCAGTAATTCATTTCTGCTAATATCTTTGGTGCTATTGAGTCACGTCACTTGAACCACTAGGTACTAGCGACCGACGATTTGTATCTTATGTAAAGAGGAAATGCTTCGCCTTATTCAACATGCACGAGAAAAACATAAAACTTACCTTTTATTATAATTTATAGTGAGTTTTACATTTGAGGTTCTGTTATTATGTTAAAAATAAATGTGTAGGCAGAGGTAAGTCAACTTGAAGCAGAGCACCGTTATATCCAAACAGTTCACAGTATGCCCCTTCAATACTTCGATCATCAAGTCAAAAATTAAGTTCCAGAGGGTCCAAATTAAACTTCAAAGTGTAGGCTTTTAGATAATTTAAACACAATTTAGTTGTATTACTCAAATTCTGTGAAATAATAAAACGCAGGCGTGAAATAATAGTGGAACAAACATGACACACTTTATGGCTTTCACTTCCCAAATACACTTCCCAAAAATAGGAAAATATCCACATTCACAATAAATAGATAAGACATGACTATTGCATTAATTATCTTGATTTTAGACAAAATATAACTGCACAAAATTTTATTTGAGTCATTTTTGGATTTTACAAGAAAATAGAGGACATTTTGAAATGTCTACTGATACGAAATCTAAGAGTGGTTAAAAATGTGATGTGTTGTTTTTTATTGATATGCTAGAAACATGAAACATGGAAACATGAATGACACTATTTTTTTAAGTACGCTAGCACTGTCTGCTAAAAGTGTTATACTCACAACAAAAATTCACAGGCCAAAATGCATGTCGAGAAAGCTGCATGAATAACAAATAACCATTGTAAATTCACACGAAATGACCACCGGTCTATTTTGTTTTTGTTTATTCAAAATAAATCAAATTGGCGTCTTTTTCTTTTTTTTTAAATGAAATTTACGAATATCTGACATGGCTAGTGATATCAGCACAAAAGAAAAGCTACTGCAGCTTATTGATGATTTTGAGCTAATCGCAAAGTGAGTAAATACCAGACTATCTATTTGTAGGTATTCGGTACCTAGGTAGGAAGGAACTCAAATTTGTGGTTCGGTTATTATTAATTAGCCTTCTAATTATTATTGGGCACCCTAGTCAATTTTTGTAATTTATGAATAAGTCATCTATAAATCATAAACTAGGTACCTTGGCCCCCTCCCCTGTCTCTAAAGCTGAGATCATTATAAACATGGACTATAATTGTGCTAAATTTTGTTTCAGAGAATTTATTGAAAACACAATAGCAATGCGCCATCAGAAAATGACAGTATCAGAACATACTCAGTTAACAGACCTTTTAATTGCCAAAGATAAAGAAATAAAAGAGACATTAGTTCTAGCTAAAAGCCAAGCAAGGATTGTTAAAAAAATGGAGGCATTAAAAGCTGAGGTAGACAGGCACGACATTGAAATTCAAGCATTGCAAAGACAATTTAAAGAAGCAGAGCAGGTTTTGTCGACAGCCATTTTTCAGGCCCAGCAGAAGTTAGCGTCTATAAATAAAGCAAACAAACGGCCGGTCTTGAGTGAGCAGCTCATTAAATTTGCGTACGGAATTAGTGCGTCGAATGCTGTATGCGCCCCTTTAACCTGGCAACCAGGGGATCCTAGACGACCGTATCCAATTGACATGAAAATGAGAGCTGGCTTCTTAGGACGCAGTGACATTTCTCACAACGGAGTTGGCACCTCTCAGAGTATATCTGAAATTACTCGTCCTGGGCAAGTTCCTGGAGGTTAGTCAAAACTGCTTTTTACCGTAGAAACGAATGCTAAATGAGAGGGTAGAAAAGTAGGTAAAGAACAACTTGGCAAAAATACTACAAAAAAGCTTACCTATTTGGTGACGGCCGTTTCGGGAGTATCTAATCTCATCACCAGACCGCACCTATTAAACTTTTTAGTAGTATTTTTGTAAAGTTATTCATTATTTCCTGTTTGGTAATGAAGTACTTACCTGCCTATTACTACTACGACGTTAACCGAGGCTGAGGCAATAGACTTGTTCTTTGTCACATCTTGACCAACTTGAGTTAACTTAATCTGCGGGACCCGACCGAGTTGACTCAATCACGAATAAACTGCACCAAAAACATGCTAACCTAATCGCTCTGTTCTGTATCATTGAACTCAACTCGGTGAAGATCCGACAAAACCCACATATTTTTCTTTGACCGATATTACAAGGTTGTTTAAAGTTACTGAGAAGACACACATAAGAGAATATTCTTAGTAAGGACTCAGTTCTCGCTTCATCTAACCCATCCTTTATAAGTACCTACCTACATTAACACATGAACTGCAGAGGCGGCGGGTCGGTGTTTGTTACCTATTTCCGGAAAAGCCGTTAAATACAGATGTTCCCGTCTTCACTATATTGTCTAGAATACTCTGTAGATAGTTTATAAGCAGTTCAATAAATTTATCTTTTAATCTATAAAAGTTTTAAATTTGGTAATAAAAGCCTGATTATAAATTTCAGCCGAGCCACTATTGCCGCATATGAATCAATTTGCTTGGCACCCTTCAGGAGAAATGCATATGAGCGTAGGGGGTCACGGGACAGTGGCGTTGGAGACGAGGAATCATAAAGATCCGGAGGACGTGGAAGTCATGTCCACAGACAGCAGTTCCTCATCTTCTAGTGATTCCCAATGATGGATATTAATTTATAAACATGTACGTAAGTACTTAAGCATAGGTAATATACGTATAGATGCATAGCTAAAAATTGAGAATTAAGTGACACGATAGAGAATGAATGGAAAGCGATAAACAAAAAGAGTAAGGGCGAACGGTACAGTACACTTTAACCGAGGGTTAACGATTTTGAGCCATGGAAAAGCACCAATTAAAATCGTTTACCCTCGGTTATTTATTTTTTTATTAATTTGGCGCACTGCCGAGTGGCTTGGCGCTGACCCTCGGTTATATTGTATTGTACCGTTCACCCTGATAGAAGAATTGGAATAAATTTTCATTGATTTTAAAAATTGCGATTGCGCCCCATGTCAGATTGTATGTATAAGTGGGCCGAAAGGCCCAAATTGCGCCCACTTAAAAATAAAGTTCTTCTTTCTCTAAAATTTTGAAGGAGTCGAATTTCCCCCACCCCAAAATTAGCTGCTGGATCCGGTTTATATCCCTTTTATAGATGAGAATGGATCAAACCGTGGATGTGACATCATATTCTAGGTTCATAAGGCCTGTTTTAAGTTGGATTTTGACCGAGTTGAGTACATGAACTCTGCCCATGAAGAACAGTGGTTGAGTCGATTGGGTAAACTAGGTCCCGCACAAAAAGTAAATTTAACTCGGGCAAGATCAAGAGTAGAACAGTCATATTATAAAACTTTGAGTAAATAAATTGATTAAATACGAAGAAGCCAGTGGTTTTAAAATCCAAACCGAAACAAAAGTAGCAAATCGCGGATCACAATAGCCGGAAAATTTTTTTACTTGTGTGTAAATATTGCGATATATGTCAATCGATATTACCAAAAAAAACAATTACATAGAAACACACAATCATGTATCTACTCTTTTTTTAGGTAATATATCGAAAAATGTACACAATGCACTAGCAGTTTCCTGGCTATTTTGATTACCTACCCCTATTGTACTCGTATCTTAAGTCATGTTGACTCTTGGATGAAGAAGTAATATGGGGATTGGTACATATCCGTGTATAGGCATTGGAAGACCAAAAATCGGGAATTTGGACATAACAAGTTTTTGGTTCGAAAATAGCGGCATTCCCGAATCGAATTTCCGGAGCCCGTGATGGCGCGCTGTGATTGGTCGTTCATTCTCGCTCCAGCATCAGTGTCAGTGTTATATGTCCCATACACCCCCTATTACTTCTTCACTCAAGTATTTAATAGCCAGTGGCACCCTGGGCACCGCAGCTCTGGCATGAAAAATTGGGATGGCCAATGGCCATTCGTAGGGAACAACTCTCTGCGCTACACTTGACTTGTAAAAAGTCTTATGCAAGCTATAGAAAACATCTGACATACTCCTGTATTAGGTCGGAAAAAAAGACAATATTCATTATATGCAAAGGCTAGGTATTTAATGCTTCTTTTGTAAGATATACAGCGGATAACATCTAAACATCTATAGCTTGACGTTTAGTAAATAATAATAGAAGAAACCTGTTTCGTGATAATTTCTTCGGTAGCATAAAGTTAGAGCTCATCGTCACTTGACTGCATGGATGTGTTGAAAGAAGGCGACGCCATTTCAGACCACCATTCATGGACTTCTGACACGGCCCCCGATGGACGAGCTGCGGTCGCTGCCGCCTTATGGGGCGTCGGTGTGTCCCGGGGTTCCGTGCCCTCCGTCACGTGCGGCAGGTTTTTCCCCGTACTCGATTGCCTGGTTGGTCTCTTTTTGGCCCCGCTACGCTCAGCGTCCTGTCTCACGGTGGGGTCTGACAAAGTAGGCGCCAAGAATTTTCGTTTTTCACTTCCCACGCTATCTGAACGAGGGATCATTCCTACCTTTTTATTCCTGCAATTAAATTATGTTTTTTAATGATAAGGAGGTAGGTGTAGATTTTGGTTTGTCTGAAAGTTTTTGATCTAAACTAAAATAATGCAGAACTGTATTTAAGTACCGAAAACTATGAGTGATGATATGAGCGTTGGGGTGGAGTATGTAATGGCTACAGTTCAGCCCCTAGTTGTCGAGTAAAATGCCAATCGACTCGACCCTGATTAGGTAGGCAAATAATTATTCTATACATGCTTGTTTAAAGTACAACCGTATGGAGAAATCTTACTTCTCTTCCCTCTCTTTCTCACTCTAAACTAAGTATAAGAAAATAAAATAAATATATGATTTTTGAACGCCACAAGGTGAATTTGAAACATAGATTCCCCAAAATATAATAAGTGCGAGAGATTCAGATTAGGATATATCCGAACGCTCGTACTTAGCAGAGCCAGACTATAGTGAAAGATTATGAACATACTTCTGTTTAGCGTCTCCGTCTTTTCCCTCTCCGTCGCTGTCCCCTTCGAAATGGCTTTCCTTCTTCTTGTCTTCCGAATCCATTAACTCCATAAACTGCTCGTTATTTTCTCGCAAGCCCGCAATTATGCTGTTCTGATGTTTCTGTAAACAATTTTTTAAAATGAGAATGCCCTCACTATTAACTATGACTTAAAAAACCTCAAAATAAGAAAAGACGTGTTGTTATTACTAACAAAAACGGTCTTTCAATAGACTCTTCCACTGATATTTAAAAGTTATTTAAAGAATCAGATTCAGAAAAAAAATAGGATATGATAGTGAAAACCATTTCTCTGTGCAGAGCCTCAATTCGACGTACAGTGTGAAGCCACGTCTTTTTTTACAGGGCGCGTCACGTTATATACTTTTGGGACAACTTTCAACAGGCCCTGCACAGAAAAATAGTTTTCATCCTATCCTGTCCTAGCAATTTTTTAATGCTAAATCTGACTCTGAAAATAACCGATACCAGTGAAAGAGCCCGTTGAACACAATGCAATAATACAGGATTGGGTATTAAGGTCAATGACTTGTTAATATGAAGAAAGAAAAATTAAATTAAAAGTTGGAAAGGACACTTCTCTATGCTACACATGTAAGTGCGTACTCGGCCTTCTAACAGGTTAGAATAACAGAACAGAAATATTCATGATAAACTTACGTTGCCGTTGCGGATTTTCTTAAGGCATCCTTCCAGCCATGTTCTTATTGTTTGTTTTGCTACCTCTTCTTCAATGATGTACTCAAACTCTTCTCTTGCCATTAATTCTTCAAGTTGCAATGCTTTCCGCACGTCGACGCTTCGGTATGACAACATGCTGAAAAAAATTTAAAGCTACAAGGTATAGACGAAAATAGGCAAGTATTGATATTGTCAGTAGGTATTCTATTTTTCTGATGGTGTTTTATTATTTATTTATTATTTTACATTTTAATATTATTTTTTTACGGAAGGACCCTATTCATGTTTAATTGAATTTTATTCTTTAATCTTACTTTAAGACATCATGGAAAGTAACATCTTCGCCATTATGAAGTTTTTCGAGTTCATAACACAAGTGTTTGAAGAGAACGCGATCACGGGACGGATCAACTTCGAGCCGGCCCTTTAGGAGACACAAAATGAACTTAACCCGGTGAACGGGAATCACTCCACGCTGTCCTATGTCCACAATGTTCCATGTATTCTAAAAAACATACAAATAACAGTTACCTACGACTGGTGTGTCTAGAGAATGGTCTGCCGCATAAACGGCCAAATAGCCAAGTAGCTGAGGCAAAAAAAGATACCTACGCTACGAAAAACGGCCAAATAGCCTAGAAGCTCAGGCCAAAAAATACTTTACGATTACGATGAATGATGGCTATAGTCCTGATTTTTTTCAGTAGCGGGTTGCGTGAATTCAAAAGTCTTTAATGACTAAGTGAGGCCTTATAAAGCAAAGGGGCGGCACTGACTACTAGAGATGTTAAGGACATTTATGCACGATTCCAGAATATGGTCCTTGCATGAAAAAACTACCCTTTAGCTTTAATTGTACGCTGCAGGACAGAACATAAACTATATGCAAATATAATACATTGATATCCAGAGTTTTAGCACGGGAGGTCCCATAGAACTTATTTCCCATGGTCAAACATTTTAAAAACGTTTAATTTCCTCAGACCTTATTATTTTGAATTCCTGCATACAATTAATGCAAAAAAGTAGATTTACTTTTCATGTAAGGACTCTCTGTTGCACGTAAAAATAAATAATAGGCGGAACATTATAGGCGTATTCTCGCCACAACTGTACCTGGAAATTCCGTATATCTGCATAAGACAAAAGCGCATCTTCTTCATTAGAATAAAACAGGGAAAAGTTTTCCATAATGATGGCGACCAGTAAATTCAGCATGATATACGTGATGATGACGTAAAAAGAGCAGAAGTATATGAGGGAAGCGGTAAAGTTGCCGCAGTCCGTTTCCCAATAGTTGTTGGCCGGCGTGCAATGCGGCGGCTGGATCATGCAGTCGTGCATTATTTTATTCCAATCTTCTCCAGTCACAATTCTGAACAGCATGGCCACTCCTGTCACTGGTGACTCGAAGTTAGCTCTTCTTCCGATACCTATAAATAACAGCAATAATAAAATTTAAATGATATGAATTTGGTTACTTTTTCTAATGCAGAAAGGAAAATAAAACAAATAATTTCCGAAAAAATAGACTTCGGTGAGCACTGGATATCGCAAGGATCCCGTTTTCATGAGTCAAGAGCTGGCGTTTGGCTTCTGAAACGGAATTTATCGGCCCACTGAATATAGTCAGCACTATAGTGTTAAAACTTTAGTTTGACAAAACACAGGGTATTGGCGAAAAAGCAAGCATTATACAAATGTACCTATTATAAACTATAACACACTTTTCCGGAGGAACTGGTTTTTGGCGTAGGTAACTGTTCCTGGGATATGAATAATCAAATATCAAATACAATATACCTAATCTAATACAATGCTATAATTTGTAAGAATAAAGACATTTTTATTTATTTCAAAGAAACTCACCTTCGCCGTATTTGACTGTGCCAAAAAGGATGGTTCCAGCGAGAGCGTAAAAGAATACCAGAAGGAACATGCCGAAAATAATGAAGAAACTTTTGCAGACTGATACCCCAACCGTCAGCATAAGCATTTTTAGTGTTGCATGCTTGCCAGTTATAGTGAAGAACCGGAAGATAACCACGGAATAGCCAATGGAATAGGAAAGTTCATTCTGAAAATCAGAAGCAGGAAAACAATAAATATTACCTTCAAATTAATGATTAGATTATATGCTATTAGGGGGTAAACGACCACCATTCATTAACTTAACCAACGAAGTTAGTAGCAGAGACTAGATCAAAAATAGATTGTCCAATCAACGATCCGGACGCCATATTGCAAATAATGTTTTCTGGACGC
>Ga0194135_10002059_pt1 | contig 12163 bp, 18 predicted proteins | sample LitLau_LLRF_2013_FD_134024 | JGI IMG/M metagenome (GOLD analysis project Ga0194135, IMG submission 134024) | Freshwater sediment microbial communities in response to fracking from North America - Little Laurel Run_MetaG_LLRF_2013 (version 2) | ecosystem: Environmental > Aquatic > Freshwater >... | reverse complement strand
TTGTTTACCTGTACTTGAGCCAGCCATTATTTTTTCCTTGCAGTTTTAGCAGATTTAATAAAGTCCTCTTTAGTAGGCGCACCCTTAGTGCCAACAGGACGCATCTTTTCACCATAGCCAGCTTTAATACGCTCTTGCTTCTTATGAATATTCTCATAAAGTCCTGTTTTACCACCCTTTTTAAGCAGCACAGCAGACTCCTTACTAGCAGGCATTTTACTTGGGCTTATAGCCCCCATGCCCCTAGAGGATTTCATTTCTTGCCGCCTTTAGCGATACCATAACCACGAGTAGCTAATTGACCAGCAACTTTACCACCCTTTTTCATACCTGGTGTAGCTTGTGGGGCTGGGGCAGCTTGTGGAGCAGGTTGTGGAGCTGGAGCAGCTTGTTGGGGTTGGCCCATACCAAGATGGCTTTTAATGCTATCCATAACTGCAGCATCGTGTACTTTAGAAGCAGCGATAGCATTTTCTCTATTCGCTTGCTCTTTAGCTTTTATTGCGGCTAGCTCGCTTTTAGAAAAAGTTGGCATTATTTTTTACCTTTAGCCATGCCGCCGCCACACATCTTCATAGTGGCTTCATGATGTAAGTCATGGCCAGCAGAGTGCGCTTTAAACATTTCATGGTGTGGCTTATGCCCACCAGCAGCATGCTTTTTAATCTGAATATCTTGGTGTGGGGTTTTCAAGTCGTCAAACTTTTCTACATCACCACTCATGTTTTTTGGTTCCATTTTAAATCTCCTTAATTAGACCATGCGGCCTTTAGTTTTACCACGCATTGCACAGCCATCACCTTTGGCCATACCGCCTTTGCTAAGGGTAATTTTAGTGCCTTTACCACCCTTGTGTTCTTGAGCATCGTGCTCTTTGAATGCTTTCTTAATCATGGCGATATCTTGCTTTTTATCAGCGGCCATTTCTTTTTTCATTTCAGCTTTAGATTCTTTATCAACCATACCGCCACCTTTCATTCCTTGATATTTCTTTAAACTAAAGTTTGGAACACCACCATCAGTATGGTGTGTTTTTGGCTTATTAATACCTTCAGTTATACCACCTAAAGCAAATTTTTTGCCTTTATCAGCAGCTTCGAAATCTTTTCCGACTGATTGTGGAATACCTACCTTCTTAGCCATCTTGGGATTATTAGCCACCATAGCCATAAAGTTGTGTTGTTTTTTAGATACGCTTGGCATTACTTACCCAAAAACCCTTGAAACAAATTTGCCAAGATAGCGCCAATTAAAGCAAACGCACCACCGACCATCATTAATGTTTTCCAACCGCCGTGCGCATGCGCAAGAGTTTCTTGAATAGATTTAAGGGCTTCCTTAACTTCCTTCATCTCTTCAATCATCTTATCCATATCATCCTGTAGATGTGAAATATCGCTGGCATGTGTTGCTAGTTCGCGGGCTGTTGAAATAGGGTCAATATCACTCATTTGCAGTTCCACCGTTTTAAACTAGCAGCCTTCCTTGTAGGCTTGCCGTTTTCGTCTTTCATTGGGCCGGGCATACCAGACATCCTTGCACAGAATGATTTTTGCCTAGCACCACCTTGGGGTTGCGGAGCCTTTAAATTAGACCCCGTTTTTGCATTATACGCTTTACGTCCAGCTGCTGTCATACCAGCACCTTCTTTTGTACTTAGGTAGTTTCTACCTTTTCCTTTAGTAGTTTTACGTATTGGGTTAGCCATTATGCGACCTTAAAACTATTATTTTTTGAAATATTATCAACACCACGCATAGCTACTAAGTTACTTGGAACATGTAGCCCAGAAACTAATTTACCCTGTAGCGGAATAATATGGTCTACATGCCACGGTTCGCCAGTAATTTTAGTCTGTAATGCCGCTAATTTGTATTCATTTTGAATGCGTTCTCTATCTACCTCAGTAAGCCATTTAGGAGTACGTTGGAGTTTTAAAGCTCTACGGGCAGCTTCATACGCAGCAATTTGCGGTAATCTAGTTTTTTGTCTATCTAATTGCCGTTCTTTTGCCTTATCGTGGTTAGCATAGTAATACTTTAACGCCTGTAATTGCCGTGCTTCTTTGTTACGTTGATACTCAGCAGCATGGTTTCTTTTGCTATCACTAGTAATCCGTTTATGGCTTCTAGAACAAAACCGTGCATCTGCTCGCATATGAGCAATATCTACGCCACAAAGTTCGCAAATACGGTTCACTGCAAGCGAGACACCTTTTTTCTTAGCCATACTGAATAGTTTGGAAGTTAATATTAGTCTGAGTTACATAAATACCGTTTCTTGCTAATACGCCTTCACCCGAAAAAATAACTTGAAATGGTTGAACTGCGGTGCCTGTATTGTACCCAGCCATCCAACGTCCAGTTCCAGAATATATACAAGCTGTACCAGTAGCAATCGTTCCAGAGTTAATATCCGTAATTGTAAAAGTATTAGCATCTACAACAGTAATTACATAGTTACCTGCAACTGTGGATACACCGCTAGCTGGGCTATAAGTGATACCTACATACTGCCCTGTTGTTAATCCGTGGGCTGTCGAAGTTACTGTGATTGTAGAACCTGAACGGCCGTAAGTGGCGCTAACTGGAGCTGTAGTAGTATCAAACAAGTCAATACCGCCGGCTGTACCGGTACCTAAATAAATTAGGTTTTTAAGGCGTACGCGCCCATTTACAGCAAAACCGTTACCACTAAAATGGGCCGACTTTATATCATATTGCATTGTCATAATTAATCTCCTAAATTGTAAATAGGGGGCCGAAACCCCCTGGGATTAATTAGTCAAAGTTACCATATGGGTAAGCAGTTGTAGAACCGATATTGCCATCAAGTTGTGTATAGCGAACTGTGATATAAGCCTGACCAGCTGTTGGGCCACCAGTCATACCTGTACCATTAATAGCAAAAGTAAATACAACTTGTGATAAGAGGCTTGGCTCTGGAACGTTAGTAATATCAGCAGAAGTAGCTTGCCAGTTACCTAATTGGGTAGCAGTTACAGTAATTGCATTACGGCCAGTAGTTAAAGTGGCAACGGAACCATAAGAAGCAGAAGAGCTAGTAGCAAAACCGTTAGAAATATACAAAGAAGCGCTAGTTGCGCCAGTTTGGGTAGGAACTACACCGATATCTACAATTAAGTCTTCGATACGTGAGCCAACTGGTAAATAAGCTACAAAGCCACGATAAACAACAGTTGCGCTATCCGCTGTTGGGGTAGCAGCTACAGGAGGGTATACAGTAGCAGATGGGCTATAAACAACAGCATTGTTATTAGGAATGCTATTTGAGCCAACAAACTGAGTAGATGCACCAGCATAGCCAGCGGTATTAACAGTTGTATTTGTGAAAGTTAAAGAAGCAAATTGTGCTAAGGCTGTATAGCCTACATCGCGCAATGCGCCAAAACGTTGGTCTCCCGATAGGATTGGACCGGAAAAAGTACTACGTGCCATGTTAAGTTTCCTTATGCAAAAGAACTCTTACCAATCGTTGCATCGTCTGCTGGGGCAGTCACGGTAAGAGAAATCACCCAGATATACGGAGTATACATCTTTTTTAAAAAAAGCAATACTTTTATGTAATAAAAAACCCCCGTTTTATGGGGGGTTCAGGACTACTTATTTAGCTACTTCTTGAGCATCGCCAACAGTAAAAGCTTGTTCTACTGCATCTACAGCCTTAGAAGCAAACTCAGCTATAGCTTCTTCGACTTTTTCTACAACAGGCTTTACTTCTTCAACTACTGGCTCTACTACTGCTTCGGCCTTTGCGACTACTTCCTCGGCAAAAGCTACAGTGCTCGATTTAATCTGGAAATTTTCTTCCATAATCTTCTCCTAAAATAAAAAACCCCCCAAGCTTTTTGGGCCGGGGGGTCTGGTCCCTATTTAAAGGGTGTTTGGAACGTTCAGATTAGAACGAACCGCTGGAACCAAATGCGCCCAATGGGTCAGACCAACCGAAAGAATAACGCTCACGTGATTTGTAGCGAACGTTACCTGTGTCGAAATCGCCGTCCATGCTGTTTTGCAATGGAGTACGTTCGAACATTTTCAATCCGTTTGGAACATCGGTCAACAAGAACCATGCATTAACGTCGGTCAAGAAGTGGTTAACTGTGTAACCTTCTGGAATAGTACCGTTGTTATTGATAGCGCTGATGTCGTTATTAGATGTACCAACACGGAGTTTGGTTTCTAACAAACGAGTAGCAACGAACATCAATGAAGGAGGTACAACCAACTTGCGTGGCTTAGCAGCGATGAGCAAGCTACGTTCATCAGTCCAACCAGCGATTTGAATAACAGCGGCTTCCAAAGAAGTCTCATTCAAGTCTGTTTGGGTTGTGAAAGTGTTGCTGTTTGTGCCACCAGAAACCAAAGGATGAGCAGTAGAGAACAAAGAAACGCCGTCGCCGCCGGTATAAGAACCAGAGAAACCGTTGTTCAATACAGATGCACCTTTAACTTGCTTGGTATAAGCCATACCACGAGCCAATGCTTTAGTGTAACGAGCAGACAAGCTGTCGTACAAGTTATCTTCAATCGCTTCTTCAGTGATTGAGAAACCTAAAGCAATAGTTTCGTGTGAGTAGCGAGTTGTCCATGCTTCTTGCGCATTATCGTAAGCGATAGCAGCGCCTTCAGACTTAACTGGAGCAGCAGAGAAACCAGAAAGTTTGGTTTCTTCTTCGAAAGAACGCTCAGAAGTTTCAATTTCGTAGAGTTCTTTGTGCTCTTCGCCATAACGTGCATATTCTAATCCGAACAATGCATTAAGACCTGGTAATAGCTCTTTTAGGAGCTGTGAACGTGAAATAGCCATGTTTTAGCTCCTTAGTTAGATTGTGCAGAATAGTATGAATGAACGCCAAAGTTCAGCTTAACGATACAGTCTGTATAAGCATCACCTGGATTGGATGGGTAGTTGCCACCAAATGTAGAAGACTCATTTACTAAATCAACAATACGTACTGCATAAGTAGAGTTGTTGTTAGAAATAGAGCTTTGTACGAGGTTAACAACAGAGTTACCAAAAGTGGTATTAACAGTAGTAGAACCTGTACCACCAGTGAAGTTACCCAATTGAGCGTTACTACCGATATTAGCTGCAGTCACAGAGCCAGAAGCTTGAACCTGGAACAATGCATCTGGGTCATCCATTACGCGTACGAATACGTTTGTGAAGCCAGAAGTAATTGCGTTAGCAGGCAAATACTGAGCATATAAAGGATAGCCGAGTTGCTGACCAGCTAACTGGTAACGAACACCGACGCAAACACCGACGAGACCTTTTTGTGTTCCAACTACAGGAGTAGAAGAAACTACAGTAGGTACGCCAGCAGTGATTTGAACCAAGTCACCATTACCGATAGGAGCAGAGTTGTTGGTTGTCAACGCGATTTCGCGAATAACACCACCATTAAACGACTGACCACCGATGAGGTTAATTGGCTTTAGCCCGTAGGGGCTTGATACTGTTGCCATATTAAATCTCCAATAAATTAAATTTAACTACCTTTTCCGAAAGTAACTTTAGTAGAACGCTCTTTGAAAAGAGGCATACGTGGGTCATTTTCGCGCATGTATGTATTATCTACCGACTCCATTTGTGAGCTGGCGAGCTTCTCGTAATGAGCTGCACGTTGTTCCATAAACTCTTTTGGGGCACGGCATAACACTAAACCACCAATTTCAATCGAGCCTTTAAACTGTCCATCTAAGGACGCGTGGGCCATAAGCTCAGGATAGTCTTCTGCCTTTACAGGTTCAAACCCCTCCCTACGCTTGCTAGAGACGTTCATCGGGTCAGCTGCACCTAAAGTGCTGGTACGTACCCAACGGTGAGTCCAACCTGGACGCTCATCAGGACTAGGCAACAACTGGGGTGGTGCCCATTGTGCTACTGGGCGCGCACTTGCGTCGCGGGATTCTAATTCACGTGTAATTTTGGTACTCATTATCTATCTCCATTCATTTGTTCGGCAACCTTCTTGGCATACAGTTCTAGTGGAACACCGAGGCGTTTCGCTATTTGTACTTGGGACGGCGTTAGTTGTATTTTCTTTGGCGCAACAGAACGAGTAGCGGGTGCTACAACATTTGCTGCAGGTTTGGCACGGCGTGGAGTTTCCTCTTTAACCGGAGTTTTTGCTTCTAAATCTTCAGTGCTCCCGAAATAATCGGGGAATCTTTTCCGGATTGTAGCATTAATTTTTTCATAATACTCATCCGACCCAACATATTTTTCACCAAATTCTCTGGCTAAACGATTATGGATAGTGATTGCTAGCCCTGTCATTTCATCTTCTTCGGGGGTTTCGCCACCATACCAGTCATTTTCATCAAGCCATTTTGCGAGTTTTGGGTCTTGTTCTGGTTGCTCTGGAGCAGCCTGTGGGACTTGGATATTTGATTCTTTTGGTTCTACCGGCTGTAGATTCTTAGCATGGTTAAGCTTCATAACTGCTTCAGACACTCTAATTTGAGCATCCGCCAAAGCATCAGAATCGCCTGCATCATATGCTTCCTTGTAGGCTTTTTTGGCCATAGCAAGTTCAGCTTCTGCGGTAGATTTTGATTGGTCAATGAGAACTTTGCTGCCTTCATGCAATGTAGATTGCAAGCGTTTGTTCTCTTCCATTAGAGTTTGGGCCACACGGATAGCCTCTTCGCGCATGCGCAAAGCTTCTTCCTTAGCCCGACGCTCGTCGTGGTAGCCTTTGCCAAGCTTTTTAATACGTTTTTGAACCTTAACATCGTAAGCTTCTAGCTCATCATCAGTTACTTCTTCTGGTGGTGAGGCCATTGGCTTCTTATTACGGTCTTTCTCTGGGGTATCGTCAACAATTTCAATGTCAACTTCCGGTACAGCTGCCTTTACTTCCTTAGTTGCTTCTGGTGTTACTACTTCATCTGGGAAAGTAAAAGACTCGGACTGACCACCCACGGGAATTACTTCACCGTTTTTACCAAATGTTACTGCTCCGAATTCTTCATTAGCCATTTATTTTTGCTCCTTTAAAAGGGTATTGGTATTACGCACGACTAATCCCCCTAGGGTCTTCGACGGTACACTCTACTGAGTCGTCGTTAATAATTCTGAACTCCTGGCCGTGAATCTTAAGACGTGAACCAGAATTAGGGCGAATCAAAACAAAGTCACCTACTTTGCAGCTAGGACCACTAGGGAAACGCTCTTTATCTGCATAAGCGTCTGGACCTAAAGCCATAACAAACAATACAGGTGTCAGCACTTCTTCATGTTGCATAGCTAATGCTGATTTGATAATGCCACTTTCAGAATACTCTTCTTCTGCCTTTGGGACCATACACAAAATATGGTAGCTTTGGGGTTTTGGAAGTTGTGTTGCTTTTTGTTCAGGTTTGGATGGGAGGGTTGAAACATTCCCCAATGCATCGCTGATTAGTAAATCACTCATCTGAGTCCTTTATTTTTTGCTCGCGGTCTTTGATAAAATCTACGGCAAGGGCAAGACCACGGATAATCCCTGTCGTATGTTTGTACTCTTCGTACGTTTGGCAGTTACCATTGGCAACGGATTGCGCTCTAGCTTCAATGTCCTTGTTCAGTTCATTCGCTAGGTATTCGTATTCGGTCACTCTTCGCTATCTCCTTGTTTAGTTTGTAGTGCCTGCTGTGCTTGCATTGCGGCAAGACCTTTATCATGCTTCTGTTTCATTCCTTGCTGTGCTGCTTTGTGAATCTGTTGTCTTTCAGCGATACGAGCACGTGCTGCCAGCTCGCTAGCCTTTTGTAGATTCTGACTATCTAGTTTCTGATGATTCTGGATAGCGTTGATAGCCATCTGGCCAGCTTGTACCTTAGACTGTGACTGGATGCGTTGCTCTTCAATCTCCAACTGCTTCATCTTAAGCTGAGCATCTGTCTGGTCTTTTTGGGCCTTACGTTGCTGTTCAGCCTGCTTGAGTTGTAGCTCTTGCATTTGCATCTGGATGATTGGGTCTTGGGCTTGCTGCTGAGCCTGTTGCTGCTTCTGTTGCATCTGACTTTGAGCCAAGAGTTTCTGAGCTGCTTGGGCAATCATCGGTGCTAACTGGGCTTCTTGCTGAGGAGTCATGTTCATATCTTCCTCTTCCATAGACTCTTCACCAATCTGTTGAACTGGCAAAGAAGTGCCCATTTGTTTCTCAATCTCGATACGATACTGGTAGCCAATATGTTCGTTAATGTGAGCATACATAGCTTGAGCGATTTGCTGAGCCTGTGGGTTGCCTTGTAACAACTGGTTGATGTGTGGGTCTTGCATAGCAGCCATGTGAACCATGATATGTGCTTCGTGGTCTTGGTATGCGAAAGCCTTGATTGGCTTTAACATCAGAGCGTTTTGGTTCTCTGTGACTGGGTCTGCTGGCTTCTGGTCATCGCCCATAGGTACCAGCTTAGCTGCGTTCTTAACACCTAACACTTCAATCATCTGACGATGTAAAAGAGGCAAGTTATATAACTGAGGTGCTTGTTGTGCTAGCTGGAGGACTGCTTGGTACTGGACAATCTTCTGCGCCATTGTGGACGCATTAGGGTCACTGACTGGAATAACTTCAACATCATCATAGTCACTCTTCTTGGCAGATGAGGAACCCTCAACAGGCTCATAGTCATACTCTTCTGGTGTGTAGTCCGCAATAATTACTTTGAGTAAGCGGAACTCTTGCTTCATCGAGTAGTGCAAACGAGCTTGGATTGCAGACATTACTTTGAGTGTGCGCTCAAGGATTGCCAGAGTTGTACCAACAGGAGCATTACCACCCATGTCAGATACTTGTAAGTCGCCAGCTGATACGAATGCTCGGCCTTCTTGTACGATTTGATTGAACAAGGCCATCAAAGTTTGGCTAGGCTCCTTGTATGGCAACAACATAATGTTGTCTTTAATAGTGCCAGATGGAACATCTACGTCACGGAATTCGCCTGGGCTAATCGGTGTATCGTCACCCTTAACACGTAAGCCACGGGATTTTAACCCACCAGGCAGATTAGAAAGAGTACCAGCATCAACAAGCTGACGAACAATAGTTGTTGCGGAGCGAGCATAACCGCCAATAAGGTGAATAAGTCCGTAGCCATAGAATCCAAATCCAGGCACATATTGGTAGTGAACGAAGTGCCTACGTTTAAGTTTGAGTGTGTCGTCCTCATACCAGTTACGGCGAATAGACAATACCTTGTTGGTGCCTTTTTCAATAGTAATGATGTAAGGTAGTGCTACACCATCTTCGTCTTCATAGCCTGGCAAGTCGTAGTCAACGTGCATCTCAAGAATACGGAAGCGGCTATCTTGGATGGCAGTAAAGCCCTGCTCTTCTGCTTTGCGCTTTTCTACATCGTCCAATACGTTCATTGGTTCGCCAAGTTCTATATCACGATAGAAGCCAGCTACTTGTAATTTCTTAATCTCGTTCTTGGTCTTACGCATTACGTGGGTAATACGCTCAGCGTTCTCTAAGTTTGAAGCGCCGTAAGGAACAACTAAGTCCTCAGCAGGTATAAACATTGCAACTTGTCGGCCAATACTTGGGTCATAGTAGACCTTCTTAAATGCGGAGCCAGCCAATGGTAAGTTCCACAATAACTTTTCATGCTCAGGGCGGTACTCTGTCATCTGCTCAGTAAGTTTGTAATTCATGTCCTCGGAAACACGGACAGACGCTTCAGCTTTCGCTGTGGTCTCTTTACCAATAATCTGTGTCTTAACAGGTCCCATTGCAGGGAATGTTTCCATAATAGCTTCTGATTGGAACTTAACAACTGCTTCAGCGAGCATAGGATGGTAAACGCCACATGCCCCAGCCCAAGGTTCAGTAGTCTCTTCGTACTTAAGTCCTAGTAGTTTTAGGCCATCAACATAAGTATCTATCCAGTCTTTGCGGCCAGCGATATCAGAATCAAAGTGGCCAACTAGTTCACTAGCAATAGTCTGTAATACACCTTCTTCAATATCTTCTGCTAAGTTCTTATTGAACTCATCATCTTCCTCTGGGGTAATGTCAATCTCAGCTCCGTCAGTACGCAGCTTAACTTCCTCTGGGTCTACAATTTCAATTTCAAGAGGAGCCTCTTGTGCGTCTGCTATGCCTTGTGGCGCTTGGTATAAACCCTTGTCGATTGCCATACTTATCCTTAAACTCTATAAAATCCAGCATTCCGCTTGGACTTAAAATATTTAACTGGGTCAGGTTCATCTGACTCCAACCTAATAAACCCACCTCTTCTAAACCGCATTAATGCCTGACTTGTCGAGTCAACTAAGTCGTCATGTTCGCCTGAGGGAAAGCTAGCTACTTCTTCTACCAGCTCATCACCCCAACGGGTATTCGGTACCCATACCAATCCAGATGCAAACATATCCGCAATACTATTTAGTCTCGCGATTTTATCATTGCCTTTACTCGGAGTATACTCTTGGACCGGTATTCCCATAGCTCTTAATTCAAAAATAAGTGGCGAACCAGAGGCTTTTGCCTCAACTATGAGCGCATCTGGGTTCCATTCTTGCCATTCTGTGAACGCTTTGGCCTTTAATTCAGGGAACTCCATACGCTTTTTGAACGAATTTAACAGGATAATGTTGGCCTGTGGCCGCCCTGTTGTGTCATCTTTATAGAACACACCCCACGTTGTACACGCAGAATAGTCTGAACGCTCCGTTTTTAAGAACGCAGTATCCCAAGATTGGATGATAAAGTCACAATATGGTGGGTTATCTTCCTCCCATACCCTCCACCATTCGCGTTTAATGATGGCTGATACAGATGAAGTGGGTTGTTGTTGGTACTGAGCCTGCCATTTTGACGCTGGCAACTCGTTTCGTAGGGCTTCTAGCTGTGGAAGGGGCCAAAACTCAGGCCATAAGGGGTTACCCGTAGGTAATATTGCTGGAAACTCAATTACTTTCCATCCTTCACCGCCTCTAGCGGCGTCGGCTTTAATAACTTGACCAGTTAAGTCCTTTTTTGACCACCTTGTCATAACAATAACGATGGCACCACCTGGTTGTAGACGCTGACGTGGTCCTGATGTGTACCATTCGTACGTTTTATCGTAGATATCTGCGTTTGTTTCGGCTAATGTAGCCTCTTGCTCAGAGTGTGGGTCGTCAATTATGAGTAGGTCAGCACCTTTACCAGTAACAGCACCGCCAACACCGATAGCGAAATAGTCACCACCACTGTTCGTGGCCCACCGACCAGCAGCTTTTGAGTCAGCTTGCAGTCCAACGCCCGGAAATATCGACTTGTACGCCTCGGAATCGACCAAATTTCGAACTTTACGTCCGAAGCCAACAGCCAACTCTGCCGTATGAGACGTCTGTATAACTTTTTTGCCCGGAAATTTACCCAGGAACCAAGCGGGGAGTAAGTAAGAGGCGAACTCGGACTTCGTGTGACGTGGAGGCATGTTAATAATAAGTCTTTTACATGTACCGTTAGCCACTTCTTCGAACGCCGCAGCCATACGAGCGTGGTGCCGACCAGCGATGAATGATGGCCAGACTTTATTGACGAAATCAAGAAACTTCTCCTGTGCTAGTTCTTTGTTCTTAAGCTCCTGGAGCTTCTCCAGTTCAGTGAGCAGCATCCTCTGCTCTGCCTCGGTAAGCTTGGGCAGTATCTTGGGGATATCTTTGAGAGATATGTTATTCAGTATCTCTTGGGCTGGCTTCATCTTTTTCTTCGTCGAAACTACCTTCAACGTTTGCATTTAACTCTGCGTCTAAGTCATCTACTAGCGGGGTAACATCGACAACCTCCGCATTTAGTAAGCGCTTGACTCGCTCTTTTATCGCCTCTTCAAGGTCAGCTGAGGATTTATGGTTGACTGTTATCTCTGAGCGTTCAGTGAACAGCGCAATATCACTATGCTTACCTAACAACTCGATAGCCTTTAACTCAAACTTAGGGTCGCCGCAGTTAGCAAGTGCTAACAATTTAGTAGTCAGGGCGCTACGCACCTCAGTTACATCGGCTGCTATCTGGTTAGCGTACTGTTGTATGAAATCTCTAGCGGCGTATGCTGCAGTACTGACACTCTGCATGGCCTTTTTGTTTTGCTTCTTTAGCGCATTCTCAACGAGGTTCTTCTCGGCTGCTGCTATCTCGGGGGTAATATCTGGGCC
>Ga0194135_10002058_pt1 | contig 12164 bp, 16 predicted proteins | sample LitLau_LLRF_2013_FD_134024 | JGI IMG/M metagenome (GOLD analysis project Ga0194135, IMG submission 134024) | Freshwater sediment microbial communities in response to fracking from North America - Little Laurel Run_MetaG_LLRF_2013 (version 2) | ecosystem: Environmental > Aquatic > Freshwater >... | reverse complement strand
TCAAAAAATTCAAAAAAAAAATTGGAAGATTTCCTATTTTAAACAACCCGCCCAAAACGACCACGTGATCTACCGGAAACAAAACAAAATAAAAGTTTGTGAAAAGGCGGTGGAAATAATTAAAAGTCCCATTTTTTTACCAGTTTTCTTGCATTTAGTGATTTTGGAATTACTTAGGACTGTTTGCTGAAAAGAAATCTTACCTTGGCCCATTAATTGCATTATAAGAACTTCTGGCAAAAAAGTTTGCAATTTTGCCCCTCCATTGATTAACCAGCACAGTCGCCATTTTGCTGCACTCATTCGGAGTGCAGTGCATTTTTATCTAAAATCGACCTTTATGGCTGTCATATTTTGTGTTTTTTACGTGAAGATTGGGAGCAGTGAAGTTTAGATTGTTTGATTGACCTTTTAGGTTCTTCAGTATTACATCAATGTTTTCTGGGACTATTAAGTTGAAATTATGCGAGGCGGGAGGGTTAAAACCTACCGATCTTCAACGAAGACCTATGACGTTCATGAAGCCAGACGAGCCATCTATTGACCCGTATGTTACCATAGATGTAGATGACATGCATCTGGCTCGGTCAACAACCAAGCCTCGCTCCTGTGACCCCGTCTGGGGTGAGTCCTTTGAGCACACTGTTGAAGGAGCCAATAAGCTCTACTTTACTGTATTCCACAGTGCAGCCATCCCTCCTGACAAATTTGTTGCAAATGTTGCCGTTCCGTTTGAAGATTTACTAAGAAGAAAAGATGACACTAGTGAATTTTGGGTAAGTTGACGTCCTCTTACTATAAAATACAAACGAGACAAGTGTTAGGCACCAAGGAGACCTGTCGGGGATAGAATGGATAAGAATATTCAACGATTCGTTAAAAAAACATCAGCTTCGTCAAGTGTGAGTAGTGTAATCAAAAAGCCCTATTCGACTTCTGATGCCAACTGACGTTAAAAGTTAACCTGTCTCAGCGTGGATACATGGAATAGAATGGGCTACTGGTAACCAGACGAGAAAATGTGGGAAAAAAGGTGCCAGTGGGTGCGTGTCAGCAAAGAATAATTATTCTTAAGTCTCCAATGGCCAATATTGAGGCGTATTCTCTTCAATGGATGGGGAAAGCCTGCAATTTTAAGCTAACAAAGTTTATACGTGTGTGTAACCTTTAGTTTCTTGTAATTGAGTTGAGATAAAGTGTTCAACCTTGTACGGAGTTCTGAAACACCTTACCTGCTTGTGTGCTCTATACAATAGTAGATATAAGATTTGATTAAAAAAAAAGTAGTTAAGGGTAGGCCTGCTGGTCCCTATTAAAAGAAGAAGTCAAAGGTGAATTTAATAAACAAATGCCAATATACCTCTGCCTATTTTAGTTAAATTTGGAGCCACACGGGAAGTTAAAGATCAAGTTGGAGCTGAAGATGAGTAGAGTATTTAAAGAGCGCGGAGAGGGTCTTCCCCGGCGCCGGGGTGCCATGCGTAGACGAGTCCATCAGGTCAACGGACATAAATTTATGGCAACCTACCTACATCAGCCCACCTTCTGCTCACACTGCCGCGATTTCATTTGGTATGTACCTACCTAAGTATACTTTTATTCCATGGCTCGAAGGCCAACTTTTAATGGCAGTTCCCATGTAAAGTCGACTCGATCCATATCGTAAAGAAAGAAAGGACGTCTATAGACTTGGACACAAGAAGAAAGATAAATTTTTAACCCGACCATTCCGTAAAATGCTAACTAAGTTTTTATGTTAAATTACAGGGGTGTCCTAGGAAAACAAGGATACCAATGTCAAGGTAAATATTATTGTTCAGCAAAGTTTAATAAACATACCTCTATAGTTTATAGTTTGTATCTTGTCTAACTCGCCTACTCTTTTTAGTATGCACATGCGTTGTTCACAAGAGATGTCATCATTCTGTGGTGACTACATGTACCGGCATAAGAGATGCAGTACCAGAAGAGGTATGTATCTTATATATCTATAATTTAAAGTAAAGAAGAGCTATTATATTAGTAGTAAGTATACTCTGATCTATATTAGTTGATATTATTTTGGAGCTGGAGCAAAGAGGTCACATCTACAAATTGACGACCCGAATGTGACCTCTTTGTTGTTCTGAAATAATATTAACTGAAATGGATCAGAGTATACTTAGGTTGTTCTTATGCGAGCCGCTGATTCGTTAGAGGGGAAATATTCAGATTCTATGGTTAATTCTGCTAACAACAAAATAAGCTTCTGGTTCAATAGTTAGATGTTGCGTTAAGTTCCTATTGACTGTCTTATTCAGGTTCTTAAATATACAAGGGAGCTAATTTTTTTTAAATAGGAAGATACTTGGGAAGTTTATTGACGGGTGGGAATGGGTGGTTGATTAGGAGTTGTGTGTTCGCAGCACGACAGGAGCCGCAGTGTCCTATTTCTATGCGAGTGCATGAGTTGCTCAGTTTGGTGCGCGCTTGCAGACAATGTGTTGCTCTCCTTCTGACGATGAGGACGACTTCCACAGCTGCCGGTCTCGGTCCCTGGGTTCTTTCACGTCGCAGTCCTCGTTTCTGACGATCCCTCTGTGGAGTGCCCGAGCCAGTACGTCTAGTCGGTGCAGTTCCCGTTCTCAAGACGACGAGGTTGGTCTCTACTGGGTGCGTCGGGCTTTCGGGTGTCGGTATTGGGTTCTTTTTTCTTTTTCAGGAGGTGCTTGGTGATTTATCTTCATCTGGGGTTGTGCAATGCGTCCTTTTATTTATTGGGAAATGTTGCTTGTTTATTACTAATAAAACAAACGGCGTATTTTTTTGGCTGGGTTGAGTCAACTCTGTGAACTCAATTCTGGGAAATTAACGTTAGGTCACGACTCAACACAGTAAAAGAATACGCCCATTCGCTCCTTCTAAAGCCATTTTTGTGTGTTTAGAATTGTTTAATAAGTAAGTAAGTGCCTGTTTCCGCGATAAATAATTTTTTTGAAATATATTTATATAATATTATATAATTTTTTTGTGAGGGTCGAAATTTAAAAACTTTAAAAGGAGTGTGCTTATTGGGTATTACTGTTAATAAACGGGTTAAATATGGTTTGTAATGTATAATTAATGAATAACATGAGTTTCACGTATGTGATAGGTGCCGAAAGGATTCAAGATTGACATGCCTCACCGATTCGTCGTGCACAACTACAAGAGGTTTACATTTTGCGACCACTGTGGGTCCCTGCTGTATGGTCTTTACCGCCAGGGATTGCAATGCGAGAGTTGCTATCGCAATGTGCACAAGCGATGCCAGAAGAACGTGCCGAATGACTGTGGTGTGGACGGGAAGCGTCTCGCTGAGATGCTTATTAATATCGGCATCGAACCTAACAAGGCGAAACCCTCCAAGCCTCTGCAAATGTCCGAGTCAACCGGTGCCACTGCTACCCCTGAGCCAGAAAAGGGCGATTTAAGCCGTGACGAACTCATGTCCGACAGTAAACTCTCCTTGGACCAGTTTCATTTCATCAAAGTGCTGGGCAAGGGCAGCTTTGGCAAAGTTATGCTAGCCGAGAAGAAGGGGACCGACGAAGTTTACGCCATTAAGGTATGGTGTCTTAGACCTTTCTTCTAGTGTGTCTTACGTGATCGATTACCGTCCACTGTGATCTGGAGAATAACTAATGCTACCCTGATCACACAGTTTACTGACAGGCAATGGGTGAGGCAAGCACATAGGTTGGGTCCGTCGTTAAAGTTGCTTAACGAAGACTGTACTAGTCATAGCCCTACTCTTGAACATAAAGTTGAGTATTGTTCCTTCTGCGTCGTACACAAGGTCATTTACTTTTTCAGGTGCTGAAGAAGGATGTGATTATTCAGGATGATGACGTGGATTGCACGTTGACGGAAAAGCGAATCCTGCTGCTAGCGGCCAAACACCCCTTCCTCACGGCACTCCACTCATGCTTCCAGACCAAAGACCGTCTCTTCTTCGTTATGGAGTACGTCAATGGCGGCGATCTTATGTTCCAAATACAGAAAGCCCGGAAATTTGATGAGGCTCGTGCCCGGTTTTATGCGGCTGAAGTCACCCTCGCCCTACAGTTCCTCCACCGCCATGGAATTATTTACAGGTGAGTCTTTTCAGGGGTTGACAGTAGGTACTATTGTACAGGATCTTGCTCCGGTTGGAGTTGACAGAAAATGTATATGCATGGCAGCCTCTGAGGTTCAGTTAGTCGTGACTTTGCCCATCATGCGGATGGTCATCAGTTCGAGTCCCGACTAAGGGCCTAAACGACCAACTTCAAGTTAGCGATTGAATTTGAGTGGTCACTTTAAAATGGTGAATCTCCTTCATTTTGCAACCCTATTTAGTGGCATTTTTTCCTGAAACTGAACAATTTCAATATCACTTATTTTATAAATTATAATAAACTCACTTGGATTATAAGTAATTATAATAATTGTGACCTACTTTTTAACAAGTGAGCGTTTTAAATTCAAATACTTAGTTTGTGGTCGGGAGAATCGCCATAAAGTTACCAGCCAAATTTTAACCGACGCTCTAACGCTCACTGGGAGTTGATCGTTTAGGCCTAAAATGAAAATACGAGTATTCTAACTTACCACCTATTGCTGGCGGCAATCAATACCACCTAGTATTGACAATATTATTGAACGTGGGCGGTCGGCTAATGACTACTAGTTAAGTGATACGAGGCACACCATAATCAGGAGGTCCGCTTTAGTTCAGCAGTTAGGTAATTGTAAGAAAGGAGCTGCTTAATCAAACGTATCTAAACATTATCTGTATGATTTGCAGAGATTTGAAGTTAGATAATATTTTGCTGGACAACGAAGGTCATTGTAAGCTGGCAGACTTTGGAATGTGTAAAGAAGGAGTGTTGGATGGAGTAACGACCACAACTTTCTGCGGGACCCCCGACTATATTGCACCGGAGGTGAGTACGATCACCTCCCTCCAATAGCAACTATACCCTGTTCGCAGATAGGATGGGACCATTATTAATTTTTTTCTAAAATTTAAAGGGTGGCAATATTAAAAAAAATACCTCACATTTTAAGGAGAAAATAAAGAAAGAAGACATAATATGATAATCCGGACGCTTCTACATGTTTTTTGTGGGTAACTCGGTCACCCTTGAAATAAGTACTTACTTAAACACATAAAATATAAACATAAAACCATAGTTGCGATGGCTGGATTGCTGATTTAACTGGTATCCAGTTAAAAATCGATTTTAAATTCATTTTAGATACTTCAGGAACTTGAATATGGAGCAAGCGTAGATTGGTGGGCACTGGGAGTGCTTATGTATGAAATGATGGCTGGCCAGCCGCCGTTCGAGGCTGACAATGAAGATGATCTATTTGAATCCATCTTGAAAGATGACGTACTTTACCCTGTTTGGCTCTCAAGGGAGGGTGTATCTATCCTAAAAGGGGTACGTATGATATCATTGTTTCACAGATTTAGCTATTATTGTAGATACCTAGAAGTTATGGTATATTTTAATCCAAAGCAAGGCCGAGCATACACCTCTCCCTTTTAAACATAACGTTGTCGGACGGATATCATTCTAATGTTCAGTATGATCAGTAGTCAGCATAAATTTCTGTTGGTTGTTACAGTTCATGATGAAGGAACCTGGTCGAAGGCTGGGGTGTATATCTGGACAAGGAGGGGAATCTGCTATAAGAAACCATCCTTTCTTCAAGGAAATTAATTGGGAGGCACTTGAAGCCAGAAAAGTCAAGCCGCCTTTTAAGCCTAAAATTGTAAGTAATTTGCAATATTGTCCCATTTTATCTACCTAAATCTCACTGCATTTTATAGGACAAACAGACAGTTAAGCTTTTTAGTGACAACTAATAAAATAGAATCGTTTCCTATCCTATTCCAGGCTTTAGTGCATGTTTACGACCAACGGCAACGCTAGGTAATTTAAGGCATGGAACGTCATCGGACACATGAAATGATAACAAAATCTAAACAAATTACCATATTGAGGGCAATCGCCGAGATATTTCAATAACATTAATCGTAATTTCATCGATATAATATAGATCGATGCCATGTTTGCCTTACGTAAAAAAATTCCATGTGTAAAAACAATTTCCCGCCGATAGCGTCTTAACCCCTTTTGTTAGATGGTCCGATAGACTATTATTTTGCGCCCTTTTCACCTTCAGTTATGATCTATGATATTACTGCACCCAAAACATGTCGTGATTGCTGGTTTCTATTTTAGAAAAACAAGCGGGACGCACTGAACTTTGACACAGACTTTACTCGAGAGGAGCCGTGCTTAACGCCAACCAATAGCGACATCGTGCGGGATATTGCACAAGATGAGTTCCGTGGATTTTCATGCGTCAACGTGGATTACAACCCTGCCAGCTTTACGGCTAATTAATGGGTTAAGCGTTTCTAAGCTGATTCAAGCGCACACATGCTAGTCTTATTGTGGGCATCCGTTGCTGGTGTACTCGTTCTCGTTTACTAATGATTGGTGCTGTATGTTATAATACCTACCTTTGTGTATGTAGGTATATTGTCGATTGTAAATAGTGCGAGGTTTCTCCTGTTTCTGCTTTAGGTTATTTTCCTATTGAAATAGGTGATTATGTCGAGTTTTGACATAGTATTTAATCTAGTCATCAAGTTACCAATGATGTGTTGGTTAACACCCGAACACCGATCAAGGCATGTGCCAATGGAAGGCCTACATCGGTTTATCAGTCTAAATAATTTAACTCATTGTAGTCAGTATATATACCGTAACGTATTTAAATTAATTATTATTTATGTAAGCTAAGAAATAATGGCGTAGCATCAAAAGTAACTTCTCAATTGAAGAGTTGTCTTGCATATTATTATTCTAATATTTCGTATTCGTTACCAAGGGCACTTGTCCTTGTCAATCAATCACAAAAGGAAAAAAAACAGTTTGTTTTATTTTGTTTATTATTTATCTGTTAGGTAAGATGTTGTTACAATAGATTCATTTGCATTTATTTGTTAACGTTGGTTCTTCTTGTTTTTTTTTACGAGTATTCTTTTAACGTAGCCTAGGTCGTTTACTATCGTGAGCTTTTTGTAACACGTACTAAGTAGAATGCTCCTTGAAGAAGAAGGCTAATTAAAAAGCTTAAAATCATTGGGGTTTCTTAATTAGGTACCTTTTGTTAGGAATTAAGCCAAACGTAACAGCATTTTTCTCTGACAACGGTGTTGTAGCTCTCCCCGGCGGATCATGGCGTGAATAACCTTATGCACAGCAGGCTCAGGATATTTCTGAAACGTAAAGCCAAAAACTAGGAAGGAGTATTGCATTTTGCTAAGATAATGAGGATCTAAACGACGACCTCCCCGTAAGGGTTGCCCATAAATTTTCTTCCATGTGAACATGTAATAATACCCACAATGTACTGCAAATATTAAATTATTATTATTTATATAAATAAAATTTAAAATATTATTTTTTATTAATTAATAATTTTGTTTAATTAATGTTAATGCACTTATGGAGAGGTCGTCGTTTAGGCCTTAAACTTTGGTAGGCTGGTAGGTACTTACTAAAATTAACGCTTTTTAAAATGCTTTGTACCATTAGTAGGTGGGCACCTACTAATACTGCCCATCAATCACGAAAGGTCTTACCTGCTGAGTGAAGCTATTCATAATTGTCTGCACTGAGATTTGCGAGCCAACCGAAAATCTTTTCTTCAACTGTTTTTCTATCCTATTTAAGAGATCTCTATCTTCCTTAGTTGTAAATCCTTCTGCACCTGAAAAATAAGTTACCAAGGTGTCGATGAAATCCTCAACCTCGCTGGTGAAGCGATCAAGGACTTCGTCTAGCGCAAGGAGTTCGATATTTCGGACAGAACGAGAATAATCTTTTTCGACATCACATTCATTACTCATTAGTCAACAAGTATTAAACATTTGAATGTTGACATTGACAAAAACTTGTTAAAAGTGAGTAGGTACATGCTCCTCGATAATCGACACCTTACCCCATTCAATTTTTAAATGAGCTCTACAATGTAAAGTGTATGAAAAAGTACAATATGGTTGAGCTCAGTCAAGATGAGACAATAAGGAGTGAGTGAGGCTCATGTACAAACATAACAACAATGTTTACTACTTGTTGGCTATGAAACGGAGTCGGTATCAGCGAGAATTTAATAAAAATCTAGTTGCCTTAGTGCTAACATTGGAATTATGGTACATGAACCTCCCTCAGGGAGCTCCACTCACTCCTACTGGTCGCTTCTTGACTGAGCTCAACTATACCTGCTAGTGACCCGGTGTTGGCCGCCTCAAGAGTAGACACATGGAAAAGCCTGAGTGCCTCGTCTATGTGACTTTCTACTGCAAACGGCTGCAGTTGCATTTTCGCCAATGATTCTGCTATTCGAATAACAGCCTCCAATTGTCGAACGGTAAGAGGGATGGGTGAGCGCTTATCAGCAGCACGCTCGATGTCTCGAGAACCTCCTCTCATTAAAACGTAGCGCTGTTGAAGTTTTTGGCCTGCCACCTCGGAAAGACGTGGCCCACAGCGGCTACGACAGTAATGGATGTATTTCTTCAGCAAACCGACAGATAGTTCTCCCTTGACAGCCGGCATTTCAACTCCTTTTGCCCCGTTCATATGAATGTTTAAGATATGAGTAGCCAAGGTCTGAAAAGTAGAAGGTCATTGACTGAAAACAATCTTGTTTCTTGTTGAGACATGTCTCAAGTCTCAGCTTTATTTACGTAATTTATGGACTGCCCTAAAAGGCTGTTAAAAAACTAAAATAGTCACTATTATATTGGTCGTGTCTACTTATCATTTGGCCATAGTTGCTGATAACATGATTCTTCTACCCTTTTCTTTTAATTCGGTTATTGGACGCATGCAGCAAAGAATTTTTTTTCCATAATACTTACAATGTCTCTCTGAGCATTGTGTTCGTCTTTGATGATAAAAATCATATCAAAACGAGAGAGAATAGTGGGCATGAAGTCAATGTTCTCTTCTCCCTTGGTGTCATCCCACCGGCCAAATACAGAGTTTGCAGCGGCAAGCACCGAACAACGTGAATTGAGAGTGGTGGTGATGCCGGCCTTGGCAATGGAGATTGTTTGCTGCTCCATGGCTTCGTGTATTGCCACCCGATCATCCTCACGCATTTTGTCAAATTCATCGATGCACACCACGCCGCCATCCGCCAACACCATTGCACCGCCCTCCATTACAAAGTTCCTCTAAACATACAACGCAAAGATTATGTAATTTCAGGCTACGAAGTACGATGGCATGCCATTTAGAGTATTTGGGCACCTTGTCGACTACGTCTCCATAAGTGGATTGTTTTTTTAATGTTAATTGATAATAATATAAACAACAATAATAAAAATTGAGGCAAAAATCTTATAGGAGCTTCCTTAGAATCGTATCCAAAGTTGGGCCGCCATTGAACTACCTAAATAACAAGCTAGGTTTTTTGCAAAAAGGAGGGATAACTCCACTGTACCAATTGGGGGGTTTCTATATTGACGGAGATAGGGGAATTACTTTGAAAAATAATAAATACAAATCTGTTTTGTAAGTTTTTTCTTAATCCCATGTTTCTACTGTAAACCTGTTTTAAAAATACCGGTCTCTAGGCTCCCTCCCGCTCATATGGTTTCATGATACATATATATTTTCTTATTACCTACGCAGCTAGTTAAAATACAGTCCCATTCCATCCGTAGGGAGGTTGGTTTACAATGACTATATTACTATTACATACATTTTCTCACACTGCATAATTACCGTGGCAGGGTCGCGTGAGACGGAGGCTGTGAGTCCAGCAGCAGATGAACCTTTTCCAGAAGTATAAACTCCAATAGGAGATACCCTCTCCACGAATTTCAGGACCTGAGATTTGGCAGTACCAGGATCACCTAACAAAAGTACGTTAATGTCGCCCCTTCTAGTGAGGCCATCAGGCAGTCGTTTCCTTGACCCTCCGAATAAAAGGCACGCCATTGCCTTTTTGACCTCTTCAAATCCGAAAATACTAGGGGCAATAGATGTAGCTATCCTATCATGAATATCAGGTGCTGCAGCCAGCCGCCTAAACATTTCTTCTTCTTCAGGAGTGACCGTCATTGCCTGGCTAACTCCAGATCCTAGCTCACTAAGTGATACTCCAACAACTCGTAAATAAGGCGCTCGCACACCGACCACTGACTTTTCTCCTTTCTGAAAAATTAGGTAACATAGTTAAGATATATATAACTGAAAATGAACTGTCAGTTATAAAATAGTATCATTCATTTTTCCACAGACAGTGAGCAAAAGCTCATTTGGATTATGACTACTCTTCTGATGAGCCACAGCATGCTCACCGTGCTCCGTGCTGAAGAATCAAACTTTCTTTACAGTTTGGGTCCTTTTCCGAACAATCTGAATTAATTTTTAATAATTTGTAAGCGGATCCCACAGGCTTAGCATACAATATCTGCTGTTTAAACGCAGGGACATGATTTGCATGTACGTACGTAAATAAGTTGTAAAAATTCACAGAACGAACCTTTCCGCCGGCTCCTATTTTCTTAATTGAGAATATACCATGAACGACAACTCTATTTCCCGGCACCATTCGGTCGCATAACTGACGATCTACGTAGAGTTGAAGGTGTCGAGGCATTTCACCTTGAGGGAGGCCGTCAGGCAGTTCCTGAAGTTTCAGTGTTTGGAAGTCAACGCATTCACATTTGTCTGGCAGTATAAAGTACGGGTCAAGAGGACACCGTTTCCCTCCTGCAGCGGCATCAGTAGTACCTTGCATCCTAAAACAAATGACTCCCTTAGTAAATATCTATCAACAATTAATGCATATTTTTGTCTTAACAGAGTCAATCCAGCTTTTTCTGCGGGACAGTTGACTGAATCACGGCTCACCCGCATCCTAAACATGCAAACGCAATCACTGAGTTCTTTATCAACATCCGAAAAAAAACAACCTTAAGTTAATGAATATTGTTGTTTTTTAGTCGAAGAGCTACAAAGCTATACAGTTGGTTAGACACTCACGTGGCACATTTGCGAGGAAGCAAAAATCCGTCAAGACCTAATTTAATTTCCAGGTTAGGTATAACGTTAGAGCATCCACGACACTGGAGTGCAATACGCGTAGCTTTGGAACGGATGCCAGTAGCTGCCACGACTATTCCGGCGACTTTGACAAGTCGCGCCACCAATTCAGACTTAAGATCACGCATTGCTGAAGGGATTGCATCAGACGAAATAAGAATTTGAATATCTTGTACTATACTTTCTCCTTCGGGCCGAGGCTTTGTTACCTCGTCGGCAACTTCACGGGCAGCTTCTTCTAACTAAAGGTAGAATAAAAAGGTAATTTATAAAATTCAAAAATATGTGGAAAATAGTGTCAAAAATAAAGTTAAACTATATGCAGTAAATAATAGCTTAGTAGGTAACCAGTTGGTAGTTAATAACTTACAATAGGAAGGTGTTCGGTTGGCTGCTTTTGAAGTTTTTCGGCAAGAGTTTCATCATAGCTAGTCAAGTCGCCTAAATCAATGTCCAAATAATATCCTCCTAAATTATAATTGCGTTTTAAGGTATCTCTAGAAGGAAAAGTAACAAAATAATCACAGGCATTTTTTGTCATTGACAAATGCAAATGCATATGATTTCACTCACCGGTATTTGTAGTTGAAATTCCCCTCATGAAACTCACGTAAGAAATCTTTAAATTTCTTTTTGACCTCATTTAAATTTAAAACCCCGTCGCTGCGACCATCATCAGCCGAAAAATTATCTGAGAAAAATACTCCAGTATCGTCAAATCCCTCCATTTTCTTTTGTTGTTTGTTTACATTTTTCCCGCCTTCGCCATTTTGTTTTGGCGTAGAGACTGATCCATGATTAATCACACGAATTGCACTATGAGTTTAATAGGCGAGTGTATTTTCTTGTTTTCTTGTATTTGATAAGGCTCGTGCTCGTACGAATAGTTATAACGATAAACTTTCGCCAACACAACAAACGTTAGCGCCCAAATTTAAATTTAGTTTGCGCATTCCCTGGATTTTATTTTTATTTATAAAATCCTAGTATTTAAATCGTCGATAGGGTCTATCCATG
>Ga0194135_10002057_pt1 | contig 12164 bp, 13 predicted proteins | sample LitLau_LLRF_2013_FD_134024 | JGI IMG/M metagenome (GOLD analysis project Ga0194135, IMG submission 134024) | Freshwater sediment microbial communities in response to fracking from North America - Little Laurel Run_MetaG_LLRF_2013 (version 2) | ecosystem: Environmental > Aquatic > Freshwater >... | reverse complement strand
TCAATGAAGGTCCGTGGTAAAAATCCCGCATATGGTGCAACTGTAACTTTGATGCTCCAGGCTGGACTTTCTATCGTTCATGAACGCGATCTCATGCCTTCCAAGTGAGACATAATTTCATATACTAGTTGTTTTCTAAGATAGCAATTGTTTAAATAAAATGAATGCATTTTTAGGGGAGGAGTCTACACGCCAGGCATTGCTTTCGCCAGGACTACTTTGGCTGAACGTCTCAATCGGGTCAATCGCAATGGAGTCTCGTTCACTCTCGAAAAGATATAAGACTGCTCCCTGAAACTGAACCACTACACATGATTCGAACCCAGCTATATTTACCAAACTGCTAAAAATTGCTATATATATTTATATGTTGTTTCAAATATATAACCTTAGGCACTCAAAATCAAAATATGTCCATTCATGTGAAATATGTAGTGTGTGAAATCGACTACCAAAAATTCACACATTAAAGGAAATATGAAATTAAATCAACTTTTTCCATTTCATTCCATAAGATGCATGTATACAACTACAAGCCCATCGAAGTAAACGCAAGTGCGTCGTGCGTTTCTATTCCAGCATATTCCAGACTCATAATTCATATTCATTGATTTCATTCATAGCCTACTCCGCTCTGTGTCCAACTTCTTATGCAACCATCTCCTAAATCTCCGTTTCGCATTCATTACGTAATCATTGGGCTCAGAGCACAGCTGCTGGAATCTGTAAATACAGTACATTGTTTCCTTCATCCCCAGGATGTGCATTTAATCATCTCTGTCAGTAAATCTCGCGTTTCACTCCCTTCAGAGTTACTCTTTTACTATATAGCATTGCGCATTGTGTAATGCATTTACAAGAAGCTAGAGACGAGAGTTGAGAGTTTAGAAGTCTCTACTTTCCACAGTGTCAACCACGTGTACATTTCTCATGAAAAGCCTGCTAATCATCTTCTAGCAAGCTCGTCTTTCCCTTCCAGAACAGAATCCTGGTCACTGACAGACTGACTTACACACTAGTGGTCAACTCGTGCATTTGTATAACATTTAAATGTGATAGATTGAACTTGGACTCATCGTAATCTCTCAGATTTATCACTCACATCGTCTCATCTGACAACTGACTCACTCCTACATTAAACCTCCTGCAATAGTTCAGTCCGAGGGTCGACTTCCACTAGTTTCATCTCTTCACTCCGAGATCCCCTCTCATTTCTTTTGCATTTTACTGACAGTCACATCACTTCTATCTACTCTCTTCAACGAGGAGCACATTTTGGATTCTTTTTGGATACGAATATCTGAGATTTGGTAGAAACCGTTTCGTTTTCGTATATCTTCAAATCAAGCTCTGCTGTAAAATGTCTCGTCAGTACGACATAATAGTTTTCGGTGCAACCGGCTTCACCGGTAAATATGTCGTGGAGACTATCGCTCTCATGTTGAAAAAGCTTCCAACTTCTGAAAAGTTCTCATGGGCAGTGTCTGGCCGGTCGGAGGCTAAGCTACAAGAAGTTCTCAAAGAAATGTCAGAGTCTTCCGGTAACTAAACCTAGTTGTGTGTTACAATAATTAGTATATTTATTTGAGAAACAAAATATTAAAATGAAGGGCTTTTGCAGGTGAATCTTTGGAAAACATTCCTAAAATAGTAGCTGACGTGTCCAACAGTGACTCCCTCCAAGCAATGGCTCGTCAGGGAAAAGTTGTGATCAACTGCGTAGGCCCTTATCGCTTTTTCGGAGAGAAAGTCGTGAAGGCATGTGTGACAGAAGGAACACACCACGTGGATGTCAGTGGAGAGCCTCAGTATCTGGAAAACATGCAGTTGAAGTACCACAAGGAGGCTGAGGACAAAGGAGTTTATGTTGTAGGGGCCTGTGGATTCGATTCCATCCCTGCAGACTGTGGCACTACTTATCTGATCCAAAATTTCGGAGGTGCGTTCATATTGTATCCCATAGATGTTTTATATCCTGATTCAATCAATAAACCTGAAACACAGCATTTGACTCGTATAATTTTTTATTGCAGGAGATGTCAATTCTGTGGAAGAATATGTGGAAATGAACAACGAAGGAAAGGTAACTGAAGTGCCCATCTAATTTCTCGATAAAAATGCCTGGAGTCTATCTCTATATCATTCGAAACATTTGGTTTAGTCTACGAAGATTCACTACGGAACTTGGCAATCTGCTATCTATGGTTTGGCCCATGCAAAAGAACTTCGGCCTCTACGGGCCCAGTTGTTTCCTGAACCGTTGCCGAAACCTAAGTTTAAGTTACCTCAGAGGTAATTGTAATTTGCAAATAACCATTTAAGGCCATGAGCATTTTTACACTTTGTAGCAATTTGTAAAATGTCACGCATTGAATTGCAGGTCGGTAGTGCATTACAGCAATGTAGTTAATGGCTGGTGTTTGCCTTTTCCTGGATCTGATCGTTCAGTCATTGTTCGTTCTCAACGACATTTCTATCACGCTGAGAAACAACGTCCAGTGCAATCGGGTGCGTATGCCAAACAGCCATCTCTCTTTGCTGTCGTCTGTCTCATGATCGGAGGGCTTATCTTTGGAGTCCTCGTACAGTTTCGACTTGGAAGATATCTTCTTGAAACGGTATTCATTGCGTTTTAAGCATTTTTCATTACAGGAAGAAATCAAGAATGACGAATTCAAATTGTATTCTTCATTCAGTTCCCTAGATTTTTTTCAATGGGCTATGTTACTCACGAGGGTCCTTCAAGGGAGGAAATGGATAACGTGTCATTCACAGTTACTTTAGTTGGTGAAGGATGGAATGAGAAGCTGACTGAACCCACTGACCAGCACACTGAGGCTCCTAACAAAAAGAAAATTGTCAAGGTATGCTACAAATTTTACTGCACGAAGTTCTTCATCCTACTATGGAACTCTAGGAACAAATTCAACAAAATATGAATTCATGTGATTCAGGTGAAAGGAACCAACCCAGGATATGGAGCTACTTGCACCATACTTCTCCAGGCAGCCCTTACTGTTCTCAAGGAAAGCGATAAGATGCCATCCAAGTAATTAATTAAACTCTCTTTTTAACAATCAAATGATTTCATACATGTTTCTAAAATCTTAAAATCAAAACTAATTTTCCTAGGGGTGGAGTGTATCCTCCTGGAGCTGCTTTCGCCAAGACCTCATTGGTAGACCGTCTCAATCGCAATGGCGTTACTTTCACCATTGAGGAATAATAACTTCCATCAAGTCACTATCATTACCTGCCTCTGCAGATTTAGATAATTGATCACCTCTCTTCAAAATCAGCACAATACAAAGTTTCATTTGATTGATTGCTATGTTATCACCGTTGTTATCTCTAGATAAATAATCATAGCCAATTAAACTTCATAAATCACATCAATTAATCGTAGTAATCTCACGTTAATTCAATCTCCTACCTGGGATTTAGATAGAGTCATCCGTACCATCATAAATGTTCATCAATATCATCATTATCTGTGAGTTCATGAGCCTCGACAAAATGTGCTCCCAAGCCGGTTATGTTCTTCTAATCTCTACCTCCTACACTTCCAGCTGGTGGTTCACAAAAGCCTTTGTGATCTAACATGACTCATAATGTCATAATGATGCAATGCATGGAACCTACGTCACAATGTGGTCACAATTAAACTGGAGCTACACTTAATGAAACGATGATAGCGTAGTGTGGGATGGAGGAAGGTCTTTGTTGTTTGAGGTTGGCCATCTGGCGGGAATGGCGGGAGGAGGGAAGACCCACCGGCCTTGAGCAAGTTGAGCACCACGCGACTCTCCATCTTCACACTTCCTCGTCTACACACACAAAGACAACCACCCTCGTCTCCTCTCTTCACTTATCTCTCTCTCAGGTAACGTCTTATCATCATTATCGTCTTTCTTTGTTCTCTAAAGATCATTCCCGTCCACACAAGTGTCTGTCAGGGTTTTACCCCGATAAGTAGTATCTGCGTTTGGGAGCAAATAATCACTTTCCGGCGTGGTTGTATTTTATTAGTGCGAGGAGATTCATTGGAGAATCAAACAAAGAAAAGGGCGTAGTGGAGTTAATTAAAGTTTTGTTTTGAATTTTAGAATGGATCAAGAGAAGTTGGCAAGAATGCAGGCGCAAGTGCGCATTGGGGGGAAGGGTACCGCCCGAAGGAAGAAGAAGGTTGTTCACAGAAGCGCCACGACTGATGATAAGAAACTCCAGTCTACTCTCAAGAAACTTGCTGTTTCTACTATCCCTGGAATTGAAGAGGTACTTTGACTAAATGAGGTTAATTGCTGGGGGAAATGTGGAATGAGTTGTTAATGATGGGGTGACGATATCTTTTCCAGGTGAATATGATAAAGGATGATGGGACTGTAATTCATTTCAATAACCCGAAGGTTCAGGCATCGCTTGGCTCAAATGTTTTTGCTGTTACTGGACACGGTGAAACTAAGGGTAAGACGGATGGAATAATTTGCGTGAAGTATTCCCAGTTGTAATGCTTGTATTATTATACTTATATCATTTATATTGATTCTTGCAGAAGTAGCAGATATGCTGCCTTCTATTTTGAGTCAAATGGGACCAGAAAGCTTGGAGCACGTACGTCGTTTCGCGTACACTGGAGGTCAACAACGACTTGGACAAATGATGGGATCCCTTGCTGGTAAAACTGATGCTGGAGAGGAAGGCGATGCCGACAGTGACGATGAAGACGTCCCTGATTTGGTTTCTAACTTCGATGAACCTAGTAAGGATGAAGCCAATGTTGCTAAAACCGAGTCCTCAAAACCAGCAGGTATGGCTGTTTCTTTTTTCTAATCGAGTAAAAATATTGACTATTGCTTGTCACAGATAATGATTGTCGTTTGAATTATTTTCAGCCGACGCCCCAGCTGCCACCGGAACGTCGAAGAAAGAAGAATAAGCCAGATACCGACCTACTGCTCTTCACCTTTACCGTATTTTACTTTTCCACCATCTTGAAGCGAAAAGAAGGACTTTATTCCTGTCTTTATTGTGCTTACTAAGCATATGATGTCATTTAGTAGAGTAAAAAATTACTATTATTCTGAACAAAGTCCCTTGTTGAGTAAGTTTGTAACATTTTTCGCAATTACTCACTCTTTATTAAAATATGTTCTTCGAAAACCAATCCCTGATGCTTATAATGAGTATTTGCTATTGCTATCATACCAAGCAAACCTTTTGTATTCTATTGGAGGCGATTTCGCTATCATTTTCATTTCTCCGTCGGATTTTTTTCTCAGACAGGAATGAAATAGTTCTAACAAAACCACCTCTACTTTTGTAGCCGTGAAATACTATCAAACAGTTTCAACTAACTAGATTTCTGAACACTGACTGGTAGACTACTACATAATACTGTGCATAAACATATGGTTGGTTTGAAGATGCTACAATCAGCTTTGACTTACTTACCAGTGTCTTTAAGGTTAATTATAAAAAGCGTATTGTCGAAATCGAATTGTTAATAAACGATTACCCTATGTGAGAAGGGAAAATACACGTGTCAAACGGCTCAATCAATTGCAAACATTGTGTAAACAATTTCAATTCTAAGAAATGTAGATACTTATATTTAGTGGCTTCATATGTCTCCCTTCGTATGTACTCAGGATTAAATGCATCAATGAACTCTTTGTTGCACTTGCAGATGTCATGGGCATATGACTTAATTAATCCGAAGGCTACTGGTCTCAACTTATTAGCTTTTAGATTTCATTAATCAGCGAAATAAAAATAGTTAAATTAAGTTAAACGGCAACCTTCACTGACAAACCTCTATGGAATATACCAATTGTAGCCATTTTTAGCTATAACTTATTATGAGCACTCCATCAACTAAATAAACTTCTTGTTCGTTTATTGAAAGCCAAAAATCTCCGCTAAAATAACAGACCGTACTTACATTCGCAGCCAAAAAGTTGTTGGAACTCACTTCTTGACAAGACGCAACGGTTCTTGTGTGTGTAGGTTGTCTGCGTCAACCTTTCATATGTTACACATTCTCATTGGCTCTCTGCTTAACTCTCAATTTCTACTAATTAGTTGTAACTTGTAACTCTCTAGTTGAACCAATAATCCCATTCAGAATCATATGATCGGACGCACCCGTTCATCCCTTGCTCAAAAAGTACAACACGTATGATTTCATCTCATCATTTGAAAGTTGAATGTACATATTGAACAAAAAGATGATGCTGATGGGGACGGTCAGCTAAAAATAGGACAAAATCTTTGAAGAAACAGAATGAGACATACATAAGCACTTCTCCGCACACATCATGAAAAGAAGTCTAATGAAATATACGCCCTATAAGAACGAGATGAGCCTCATCGTATGTTCTGCTGCAGTGTTATCAACGCGTTGTTGTATTCGTATTGCACTCAAATAGTACACACATATAGCACATCAGATTTCGGGTTTATTTTGGAAACTTTCTTTCCCGAGCATCATCATGAGAGAGTTCTGTTAAACAGAGTATCCTCAGGATACAAAACCTACTTCCTTAACGTCTATACTCTTTACACATGTACCATGAATATATTGATATACCTTTTAACATCTCAAAACAACTTCAGATAATCCGATGCGACTCTCACTCTCACAAGACTATCTCATACTTTTAACACCCGGTTATGCAATTCAAACGAGTTCTCCGTCTGAGGTTATCGGAAGAAAGTGAACATATTCAACCACCACCAGATTGTCCTCAACGATAGCCATACCATATCCACCGACCGAATCGTTCTTTTACCCGTTCATTCCTTGTCAGTGTTTTTAATTTAATTCAGTCATTGAACTGTATTCGAAACCTCAAACTTGAATGGTGTTGGTGTGCGTCTACGAATAGAAGAACCTTCGCCAAAGAACTACTACGAACCGAGCGTCTCTCAAAGTTTAATACGAATTTATTTTAATCCATACTCATCTTTCATTTATTCCTTTGGTACCCTCAATAATATCATTCTCATTCATCTGAATATTTCTGAATATAAAAAAACTCACACGGTTCATCAAGCATATATTTGCATCTCGACATGCATTTACATTTGTTTTTTAAACAACCTACGCTTCTCTCAATCACTCAACAGGATACAGATTGAAATTGATTTTCATATTGAAATATTGAATCATCAGTCTAACTCAGCCTCACTTCAAGTGTTTTCATAGAACTTCGTTGGCCTGCCTTCTTGTGTTCGTTAAACTTGAAATCAAAAGTACAACAGTGAAAGTAGTTCATGAATATGTTCCAAGCTATTTCATAGTCATAAAACTGTGTAAGGTTGTTTTTGGAAATAAAGTACCAAAAACAATTAAAAACTGTGAAACTAAAATGGCTGGGCATGCAATCGTTTGTGTTCAAGTACAATAGAGTTTAGTTAGAGAGTCTTCTTGAATCTGTCAACTACGCATCGTGGCTAAGTTGACAATCTTGTGTTCGATTCGTAATCAAAGTGATGTCATCTTACAGAAGTAATTATGTAAGTGTTCCAAAACATATGACGTAATGATTCCTGATCCCTCCCGAAATTTCCCCATGAATTAATTATTTGAATGAGTTTTAGATTCAAAACAGGAAAAACAGTTTCAAGGAATGCTGAGTTATTGTAAGAAGCTTTTCATGACTAAAGAAAGTAATTTCCTCTTGACAATCTCACTCCTCATGACAGTTGGCTCCATGGAATGAGACTTTCATTTATGCTGATTTGCAGAATGTTCAAAAGCAAACTCAATTTTATAATTTAGCGTAAATGAGGCCATTCCATCACAAACGTAAAAGTATTTCCTCGCAAAAAAATATTTTCACAGATACACAACAGCAGGAATGATTCCTGTAAGACTTGACATTCACAGATCATTATGATCTTTCCTTTCAAACGATCAAATGAAGTGAGTAAAGATCATTTTATCATAAGAAGAGCAAGAGCGTCAACCTTTTAGAATTTATCCACTACTACACGAACCCCCATCATGCAAATAACATGCCTTGCATTTATCTCAATCAAAACAAGTCTGCAAAAAACGAAGGACCATGGCATTGCCAAAACCTCCGGAAGAAATGCATCTAAAATACAACTCATGATGATCAGACTCATATTATCGTTCAACCAACTGTGAAAAAGAAAGCAGTCTAAAAACTTTCAACTTCATGTGGTTCATTTCCTTCCCAGACAATCTGGGAAATTGGCTGATTTCACATATTTCACGGCTAATGGTATCGATTTCATATTCAAAATCTATAATGCAGGATATCACGATGATGACATGTCTCAGGCTCTATTGAGTTATGTAAACGTATTCGCCAAGAATTCCGTATGGCTTTCATCATCGAATTCTTGCTTGTGTCTACAACACATGCTTACGTTAGTCGTTGTATAGCCTGAATCTTTAAATCGTAATCGTGAACTCACATGAATCAATGAAGGGGAAATCTTCGGTGAAGAATTAAAAGGAATACTTTAGACTTTGCCAGGAAATTAAACTCGAGCAAAAACCACATTAGACTTGACTTTAGTGCATATCTTTAAGACTTTCGAGTTCAACTAACATTCACCTTAACTCGACCTCTATTGAATTTTATCCCCGAAAATAAATGAACCAATTAATGCCAATTTAAAATAATCTTTGCAGGGAAGATATGGAGGAGGTTCAGCAAGTTCAGGGCTGGGAACATCAGCTTACTCCCCAGCATCGTCGACATCCTCACTGGCCTCAACTACTTCGACAAGTGGTTCGGCGACCAGCAAATATTCGACATCTCTCACGTCCTCTGGACTGAAGTCTTCAGACTCCACGCCAAGCAGGGTAAATCAGAATATTAGCCGTAGCCCCATACGAAAATACGAATAATAAGTAATGTTCGCCATAGTAAGTTGTGGGTATTACTGCGAAGAGAAAGTTAGCAAAAACCTCTCGCTGTGATCTACATTTTTCATGCGACACAGGACACAGGTGTAGTAGCACCTTACTCGTATATTTTTCTGCCATACTTAATATTTCAACAAAAGAGATGAAACGCACGAGAGCAAATACAGCCTTGTATGAGATCGAACTGGCATATTGACCAACAAGCACGACTGGCTGAGTTAAGTAGGATGAGTTTGCAAATATATCTCAACCTGTTTTCAAAGAGATGAGATCTATGGTGTAAATATTATTGTTGGAACAAGACTCGAGTTTACATTAATCTCAATTTAATTATACTACAGGAGTCGAGCTTCACGTCAAGCTTATCAACACCAAGCACCGGGAGACTGAGCAGATTCTCATCCACCTTGTCCTCCCGAGGAGATGGTACTACGACTTCATCTTCGACCACTGGGACTGGAGGAACTTCGTCGTCCCTTAATTTCGGAACTAATAAATCTGCTACCTCATCTTCGTCTTATGGCTCAACTTCCAAAGAGAAGACAACTTCATCCACTGGTACCACTAATGGCTACGGGCTCTCGGCTCTTTCGTCTAAATACTCATCTTCATCTCCTAATGATTCATCGATATCGAGTCCATCATCGTCTTCATATAGGTCAAACTCATATTCCCGGACGACAGACGCTCCTTCTTCAACTTCTTCCACTGCAGGAGGAACTACAAACACCAGCTCGTCTTTAACCAAAGATTCCATCTTATCCAAGCCCAAGACTCCTTTGTTGGACGCTAGAAAAGCGTATGCTTCCAGTTTACAGAACTCCACCAAGGACTCATCATCAGCTTCTTCAAAGGAATCCGCAGAATCTCAAACAACTACGAGCTCTACGGGCCTGACTTCAGGATATCGTCCATACTCCTCAAGAACTCTTGCTGGAACATCTGACGTCCTGAGTTCAGCTACAGTCTCAAGTGCACTGAGAACAACGGCACGCTTTGGACTTCGAAGTGGTCCATCTCATGCGCTGTACAGTTCATCTCTTCCCACAGCATCTACCCTCAAAGCAGCTGCCAAACTTGCAGAAGAAACTAAAAAGGAATTAAGCAAGAAAGAATGTGCGAATAGCCTTGCTCGCTTAATTGAAAAGGACGCTTCCGAAGTTTCCTGGATGAGCAGAGGAACTTGTACCTTCTTGGACGTCCTCTCAACCAAAACTTCGGCTCTCAATGATACCGAAGACGAAGAAAATGACGCAGACGATATTTCCCATAAAGAAGTCCCTACTTTTGAACCAAGAGTCTTTAACTCACGTTACGAAGGAGTCCTGAAACACAAAGGGACGCAGACAGACGAAGAACAGAAGCCGAAACTTCTCCAGCCATCAGCAATTCCTCGTCCTTCTGTCACAATGAATTATTACAACACTTATGGCACTGCCATGAATCGATTTAACTCAGCAAAAACAAATAACGCAAATAATGCTCAGCAAGGAGAAACTTCAAACGGAGACACTGAAAAAACAGAGAATTCTAAAGGAAGTATCAGTAGCAGCAGCAGCATCGGTAGCTCATCCATTAACAATAATAGTCGTAATAAAACCCCTGGGACGATGACAAGTGGTAGTGATCAATCATCACGATCTTCCCATCAAACAAATGTTGCTGAGAGCTTTGATAATTGTAACAATGGACATGAGACTAGTACAACAACCACCACGACAAATTCATCTCCCCGTGGTGGAGCATCTTCTTCTTCTCTTGCAAACAAAGCCACACCAACAATAAACCCTACAACCAAAGTTGACTCTGCTACAACTTCTTCTTCTTCTTCTTCGTCTCCTTCATCTGGATTTGTCATCTCAGTAGCAAACAAAGAATTCCGTAAATCTGCTCTCAATGTTGGACTCGACTCGAAAGATGCAGAAATTGAGTTTGCTAAAAAGCAGGAAGAATTGAGAATGAAAAAATCCCTTGAAGACACCTCCTCCACTCATGTTATCAACAACAATAGCAGTGATAATCAAACTAATAGCCCTACAAGAAGTATCAGTAACTCGCCTTCTTTGTTAAACAACACAAAACGTGACCCACCCAGCAGGCCACCACCAACTGATCCTGCTCCCATATCTTCGTCGATTTCTACCAAATCCTCATCGCCTACTCGTTCTTTACTTCATTGCAAATCAATCAATAAGATGCCCCAGTCTGAAAGTCCATCATCAGCCACGAGCAATAATAATAATAATGCTAATGCTATAACATCATCCGGCTCATCTTCAGAAGGAACTGTCGTTGCTCCTGCTGGTGCTGCAACAGGTTCATCCACAGCCGTAGGACTCATTAAAATGAAATCAACGAAGAGTATAACAAGTCAACTTAGAAAATTAAGTACTGCAAGCTCTAATGCATCCGACTGTGAATCCACAACGAGCAGTTCAAGTAGTTCCACTACTACTCCTTCATCTGCCACTACTCCCCCAGTAATTTCCACCAAACTTAATCCAACGACTACGAAGGTTAAGAAGAAGATATTAACTAATGGGAGCAATAACAGTTTAGATAAAGCAGGAGGCGTTCTCGGACGCAGGGGAAGTGTAACTCAGAACAGCAGTAATTCCTCAGGAGTCAGCAGTCGAAGCAACAGCGTTGAGAGAACTGCTCAGAATAATAATAATTGTAATAATCATCATAATGATCATAATAATCAGCTCATGAATGGGAGTACAAGTGTCAAAGTAGAAAAGGGTAGCGGTATCGGCAATCTCACTGTAAATAAACCTCCTTCTGGATCGGCATTATTATTATCCTCCGCAGGCAAAGAACGAACAAAAACCACCATGACCACTGCAACATCTTCCTTGACCACTAAAGCCAAAGCTTTGTCTCCTGCTTCGTCTTCTCCTAAGAATTCTCTTAAGGAAACTGTTGTTAATACTGCATCTTCCCAATCTCAAGGTGCCCCTCAAAGAAAGTCTCCACCTAAACCATCATCTCCTCCGAAGGAAGACTCGGCTTCGGCTAATAAATCTGCTGAAACTGTCCAGTCTTCCTTCTTACTAAGGACTTTAGCTAATGAAAGTAAACCGTGGGTGAGAAAGTGTCAGTCGGGAGAACTTCCTTGGTGGCTGACTTCTAGTCCAGATGTCCCATCGATTCTTGGCAAATCTCCTAGCAAAGCTTTGGTTCGAGATCCAACTCTTAAAGATTTGGATGTTCAAGAGGAACTTATTGAAGGAGCAGGAAAGAATCAATTCACCCC
>Ga0194135_10002056_pt1 | contig 12168 bp, 21 predicted proteins | sample LitLau_LLRF_2013_FD_134024 | JGI IMG/M metagenome (GOLD analysis project Ga0194135, IMG submission 134024) | Freshwater sediment microbial communities in response to fracking from North America - Little Laurel Run_MetaG_LLRF_2013 (version 2) | ecosystem: Environmental > Aquatic > Freshwater >... | reverse complement strand
GTTTAGCTGCTGGGCAGCAAGTATACCAATCTTCAATACCATAACCACTTACATATATTTTACCACGATGTACTGCAAAAGATATACTATTACTAGAATACTCATTAGTTAAATATTGCTTTTCAGCTCCCAAACTCTCAAAATACTCAATAGCAGCATCCACTTCAGCTTGAGAATTAACTAAGATGAAACAATGTTGATCTAATGGCTTAATTTCTTTCTTTTCTTCTGGCAGAAAATGTTCTTCGTCCCAGAAATCAGTATTCTGACTATGCCAAACACTTTTATCATTTTCTTCAGCTACTACAGATTTATCACAGTCAGGGTCATAGTTTGTACGAAAATAGTCACAAAGAGTATAACCCATATCCTCAAAATACTTCACGGCTCGCGCAGCTTCTTCAGCATTCTTTACTCGAATAAATTTATCAGTCATTTGTTTTCTCCTTATTTGTTGTTGACAGGAGCTATTATGTAGGAATTTAAAGCTTCTGTCAACGTTTATTTTAATCGGTTATATCAACTCTATAATTAATTAGAGCTTCATAGGCTCTTGAATCTATTTGAGATTTCCACTTTTCGGCCAACTCTTTTGCATAAGATTCTTTACGTTGTTTGTACGCATAAAAAGCTTCTTCTGGAGTATTGAAAAAACCTAAATACTCTCTACCATTTCCAGTACAACACCTAGCCACATATCCAGTTTTATGATTATCTTGTTTTGGTTTGATAACATGCACACCTCTGTAATATGTGCCTTTATCTTGTTGCAATAAAAATAAATTTATTTCTTCTGGAATAAAACAACAACTATCAGGTGAATATATTTTTACTCCTTTAGAAAGTAAATCTTTATCAAGTTCAAAACTATAATCTTTTGAATTATTTTGAAGTAAAGCCCACCCTGCAAAATTACTGAAATTGTACCATTCTTTGCAAATGTGAATATCTCTATAAGATTGATTTTTATCTTTGTTTAATTCAAATGGATTGTAACATCTGACAAACATTCTAACCCAATAGCCATAAATTTTATTTTGAAGCTCGTTTTTACTATAGGGCGAGAATCTACCTTTTCCAAAATATCCAATATTTTCAACACTTGGTTGAAATAAAGGCTTTACAGCTCCAGCCTCCAAATTTGCTTTTGTTTCTGTGCTATTAGAACCATCTTGCCATAAAACTTCAACTTCATGTGTTCCTTTATAACCTATCACCTGACATTTCCAACCACTATTAGTTACAAATTCTTGACCTATTTTTAAACCACACATAGGGTGTTTGAAGTTTCCGGTTTTAAGTCTACTGACTGGAACACTTGTTGAAATTCCGTCTTCAAATTCAACTAAAACATCAATTGCTGAATTATATTTTAATACTCTAACATTTCCAAACCTTTTAGAAGTAAATATCTCACCTTCTTTAGGTTTGTTCTTAATTGGATGTCTATTAAATTCTTTTCTGATATCATGTGTTAACCTTATTGCTTCAAAACCATCAGAAATCCATCGAACCTTTACCATACTGTTTTTTAGAATTTCTACAATTTCTACCATATCACCATCATGGCATTTGAATTTTTGACCTACATATGATTTGTCGAAGGTAGGGTGAAGAGGAAGTAACTTCTTTATATAAGACCCTGTAGTTGTTTTTCTTATACCATCTAATTTAAACTCAACAGTTATATCTTTCCTACCTCTATATTCCACTACCTCAACATCTAATCCTTGCTTATTTACATATTTATACCCTATACAGTATTTTGAAGAGACTTTCGACATATAATCCTTACAGTTTTAAAAATTATATTATACCGTGGAAAGTCTCTTTTGTCAAGTATTAAAAGCTTACAGGATTATTGGCCAACCATTCATCCATATCATGCAACCTATGTGTTTCCTTATCATAATATAATTCCCCTGCATTTCCAGTGTCAGCATTTGATCTATTTTTAAGCAACTTAACCTTAGTTGTGTTTCTTACAAAATCGTCTTCAGCCATTTTATCACGTTCAAGACCGATAATAATTGATGCACTCTTATACAGCGTAGACGAACCCATAATTGACTCATCACTAACTGCTGCACCCCTACTACCTTCTTTCTGACCTGAAGCAGCCTTCCTAATATGTACAACGTTAATTAAAGTTACGCCAGTTTCTTTAGTAAGTTTTTTCTGCCAATCCATGTGAACTTCTTGATCTGCTGTCGATAATCCAGCTAATAAATCACTAGTAACGTCAATCAGAATAGCAGTGCATCCACAAGCCCTTACCATTTCTTCAATTTTATCCTGCATTACACTAAGCTTCTCCCCACGATCATCACATAGAATAAATCGAGGTGTACCATCTTCACGAGTAAATAACTCTTTAGCAGCAGCTTTTGTAGCCTCTGAAGACATTAAAGCTACACGTTCATCTCTGTCAACAATTCCCATATAACGAGTTTTTGTGTAATATGAAATTAAATTAGCAGCATAATCTCCAGCAGTAGCTTCAAGAGACACTACCCCAAACTTCTCATCGTCATTCATACACCATTCAATTAGTGTCTGATTTAACAATGTAGTTTTACCAATTGAACTAGCTGCTGCAATTAACACAATACAGCCACCTTTAGGGATTCCCCCTCCTAACATAGTATTAAGTTTAGGTAAAAAACTTGGCATAGGTAAACGTTTCATACTGATATGTGCCAATGCTGCATCATAAAGTTGGTCAGCAGTGTAGATACCAGCAGGACTCCAAGGTTTTGCATTCCAAAAATCTTGAATGAACTCCTTCTCCTTACCTTTACTGATATATGTATCAGCGTCTTTATAACGCATATTCATTATGAATACTCTACCTTTAGGAAGTACTTTAGCTAGTTTTTCCGCTGCTTCTTTACCAGCTTCATCAGCGTCCATTGCAACAATAATTTTCGAGAATTGTTGGCAAAACTCATATTGAGCTTGAGCTGTCTTATATGCAGCACCCTCACCTAAAGTAGAACACACTACAGCTACAGTTTCAAAATTCATTTTGTCACGTGCCTTTTGGTCATCAAGTAGCATTTGATATGTTGCTGCCACCTTGATTTCTCCTCCACATATCAGGAGTGTTCTTGTATGATTCTTAAAACGGAATTGACCTACAAAATCTACTTCCTTACCGACTTGACCAATAGGTTGTGAAAAATCTTTAGGGAAAACCCTTGTTCTGTATCCCACAAGTTCACCATTGATTGTAGTTGGTACAAATTGTTTTATAGGCTCTCCAGTTTCTTCGTCATATTCATAACGAATACCAAAGAAAGCATTAGTTTCTTTACGTATACCTCGATAATCTTTACCATCTGTTCCAGTATAAGACTTAATACGCTCATTTTCTTCTTGTGTAATTTTTTCTCTAGTCACAACATACTCCTCATCATCTTCATTGTTATCAATCCCAAGCTCTGCTTTTCTGTCGTCTGACAGAATAGTGTATCCACAAGAAAAGCAATAACTCCCTCCCCCGTTTGGGTAATTAACTAAGTTATCTCCTGATCTGTCTAACCCACTACTTCGACATTTTGGGCAAGCTGATTTATATTCTACATCACCTGACATCAACCCTCCACCAAATAATTATTCCAATTCTCTAAATTACTTAAAATATACAACTTACCTAACAAAGCCCTATCAATCTTCTGCTCTTTCTCAAGTGGAGTTATATCTACTTGACATTTAGCTTGCAAGCCCACAAGTCCAACCTTCTTAGAAACTCCATAAACATTCCATAGAGCTTTAATATCATTAGACCTCTTATCAATTCGAGATTGAAGAATACTAATAAGTTTTTGTGTTTTCATTCTATTAGTTCCTTTATAACACGTCCTACCAACCACGACATGTATAGAAATATTCCTAAAATAAACACTCCACGAATCCAGTAGAGATGTATTAGTCCATAAGCAATACATGTCATCAATACACAAAATAACATTATAGTTAATAGCCCTAAAATAAAATATTTAATTTGATTCATAACATCTCCTTATAATGTTTATCCCACCATTCATCTAAGGTGTAGAAAGTTAAATTGTACTCTTTCTCAAAATGGAAAGAAGGTATTAATCCTGAGCCTTTAAATCCTTTGCTGGCACAAGCCGCACTATATGGAGTGGTTTCACAATACTTTATGAAATCCTCTTGCAATTTCTCTTTAGATTCATAATCCAAACAAATAAATTCTTCGTAGCTATTTTCATAATAAATATATTCAACATGGACAACTATTTTCATATCAGTCCTCCTTATAACAATGTTCAATTGTAAGCCATTCCGTCTCGTTCACATAGACAAACCCATCTTTAGAGTTCAGACAGAGATTGATAAGTTTAGGGCAAATTGTATCAGCAAGCCAATTCCATCCTACCATATTATAATCTGACCATCCAGATTCATTCTCAAGTGATTTGATAGCTTGCTCTCTGGTCTTCTTAAACAGCCCTAGGAAGCCTTTCATACGTTTTTGTACCATAGGCTCGCGCATCTCTTGTTTGTGCGCTATGAGCCGTTCTAATGTGTTTGTAGAGGCTTGCCATACAAGTTCTGAATCTAATTTGATTAGTGCCATATCAACCCTCCGAAGTGTCTTCTATATTTCGCCAACCCAGAAATATTGGGAAACGGTAGCTTTCCTTCATTCCTATCGCAAAGAATTTAAACTTAGCAAGTTGTCCCAAATACTGCTCTTTATTATTCCACACTTCATCTCTACTAGCATCGTCAAAACCACTTCCCATTGTGAATCTAATACCATTGCATTCACAAATTAAAGCACCTAATGTACCAGCTCCAACCATACCTTCTTTTGACATAGAGCGTTCAGAATATCCAAGCTCATTAGTCGTTTTCTCATTTGTATTTGTCATCTTTTCTTCAAATCCGATAACAACAGCCTCATCATCTGAGAAACGTTTTAACTTTCCAATGATTCCTTCTTTCTGTGTGCTACGTCCTTGTCTGTATTTAGATACAGAAGACCTTACCATAATCCCTTCATAGCCTTGATCTAAGAAGCACTGTTCAAGTTTTAATAGTTCTTCCTCATTATACACAGGACTTTGCTCTAACACCTTACATTGTGGTAAGTTTTCTGCACGTCTAATTGCTGAAGCAAGCCTATCGACATATATACTACCAGTATCAGAAACATCATCAAAAATAGCAAGTGTCAGCTTATCTTTGCTAAACTCTGGCTTTAATTCTGTAGCCATAACAGTTTGTGTTGTAAGATTAAAAACATTAGGAGCATTCCAGTCTCCATATAAAATCTCACCATCGAAATTATTATACTCAGGTTTGCCAAATAATTCTTGTACAGCTTTGCTACGAATTGGTTTCATACTTCTACTATACACAACACTATCCAAGATGATGACACGAATACCATCTAGTTTAACACTTAATAAGGCTGTTGTGTAATCAATCTTACTTGTATCTTCGATTGTGTATGCCAGAAGCGGCTTAAATTGTTTTGTCATTTCTCCTCCAAATAAGTTATCACCCATATACATCGTAAACTTCATCACCAGCTTTAAAATAGTGAAGTACATCAATACCTTCAACCTCTAAAACTTCTTTAATTGTGGTTTCTATTTCTGCGTCTGCAAAACAAAATTTATAAGCATCTCCAGAATTATTACAAAAACTCACAGTAACAGTATTATCTTCATTAGTAAATTTGAAATGCCATTTCCAGTAATCAACAAATTTAATTTTCACGTCCCATACTTACTTAATAGTTCTTTTGTCGTTATGTTTTTCATTTTCTCTCCTTCAAATAAATAAAGCCAACAGACACATAATAGAATGTCTGTCAGCTATTGTCAAGCTATTTAATATAATCCTACCATGTGCTATCAGAAGACTCAACTAAAATTCCATTATAATCATCTGTGTTGTAAAGGCTTACTTCAACACTATTTACAAAATGATCACCTCTAACTCTAACTTTAATTCCCAACTTCTCAGCAATAACACACATGACAGCATTTTCAAAATCTTTCTGAGTTTCAAATGTAATCATTACTTAGTCTCCCATTCTGATTCACAAAATCCAATGTGCCAATATGTGTATTCTGTTGTCTCTATTTGATAGGGATTATCTGTAACATCTTTCCCCTCTTCAAATGCAAACCAACCTTCGTCATAATATTCAGCTTCTTCTCCAACAATTAATTGAATGTATTCAGTCATAACATACCTCACAAAAGAACAAATGGGATAAAACCTTCATCTTCACCTTCAATAGGGCAAGATGTGAAGCCATCAAACAGAGCATACTCTAATTCACCTGAATAAACATCTTTTGCATAAACAACAGTTGGATTACCAGACTTCTCAGGAGTTTGTCCATGATAACAATAACTATACACTTCCAGATGTGGAGGCAACTCTTGCAATGCTTCGATCAATTCACTTACTTTCATAACATTCTCCTTTAATTCTGTTTATAGTTTTTGAAACAGTACTTGGATGACAATAATATAGTTTTGCTATGTCCTTGAATAAATAACCATCTTCTTTCAATCTCAACATGTCATAAGCATCTTTTATAGTAAACCTACAAAATGCATTGCTAAAACCTTCTGGTTTAAACAAGCTATTAAGTATTGCATGATCTGTATTTTCTTGAGCTGTAACCCATTCTAAGTTATTTACAGGATTATTGCATCTATTACCGTCTTTGTGATTTACATAAGGTTTTCCTTCAGGATTTTCAATCAAATTTTCAGCTATAACTCTGTGTACTCTATGAGTTTTTGTTTTACCATTTTTAGATAGTCGTATAACATGATATCCTGTACTATGATTTATTGGTTTTATTTTCTGACCTTTTAAGAAGTAAGTTCTACCGAGACTGTTAGTGATAATTCTGTCAACTGAATATATTATTCCCTCATTACTTATTTTATAATAACCTTCATACCCTTTTATATTTATTTCCACTTACATTCCCCTTTTATGAATTGTCGGTACTGTAGCCATCCTGCAAAATTACCACTCATTAGCCCTAAAATTTTATGTAAAGAAGTTACTCCATTTGTTTCTAGAGTAGCATTCTCTGGCATAGGTGTGGCAATGTGTTCGAGAGCTGAACTATGTTTACGTTCATCACCTACTAAACGATCATAGAGTTGCAAACATTTCTCAAGACCATAATCTTCATTCCTATAACTCACAGCAGCGCATCGTGCGGCACTTACTTTGATGGCTTGTTCTGTTGTCAAGTAATCGCCAAGGCTGTAATTACCACTTGTAGACTCGTAGAAGTGTTGCTCAATCCCATCTCCAGTATTAAAGTAATCTACTTGAACATAAGGTAAATGCCATTCACCAGCTTTCAGTAATTGAGGAGTGCTTGCTTCATAGGCTTCTTTCATTTTACGTGCCAATTCTGCAATCGTAGGGTCAGCCATAGCATCATCACGAAGCCAAAAGAAATTATCATACTCTGTAGCTGTAACAACCACTTTAATCATTTGAAATGGCTCTGTAAGACGATTGTAGATTTGTTTGTGATAACCAGCTTCTTTGAATGCTTTAGAAAAATTTACAGCAGACTCTTTTGCATCTTCCCAAACATCTCTTGCAGAACCTAAAGCTTTACATGGAGCAAAAACAACATCATCATCAAAACCATAAGTTTCGTATGTGTCATAATAAACATAACTATCATGTTCTTTCCCATTATCCTGCATCCCACTTTGAGCAGCGCCAAATCGACTAGGAATACCGTCTAATTGCTGTAGCATTTTATCAAAAGGAATAGCACGACTACTGGCAGCATTGCGACTGAATTGCCGATGAGTTAAAAACTCGCTGTGAATTATGCGAGGATACTCTAATTCAAACGTTGTAAGTCGATTTCCTTGATCGTTAACACTATCACAAATTACTGTTGCTTTAATCATTCTTTCTCCTTAAATTGCTTACTAAAAATATCAATCTGATTCAATAATGCTTCCATATTAAATTCAAAGTGCTGACTACCTGCCCAATAAGTACCAGATTCTGTGTTTAACCAGCCAGAACTTTCCCACTGTTCTACAAATTCATGTTGATTTTCTATAAGCCACACTTTCAGAGCTTCTTCAATTTTCACAATTTCTCCATTTCTTTATAATAAATGTCATCAACTGTTTCTACAAATTCTTTGTATTGCTGTTCAGTTAATTTAACACTCTTGTTATTCGCAATTTTAGAGAACAATTTCAAATACTCTTCGTAATCAAAGTCCAAACTCCAACAACTAGCTTCAATACCTCCCTTGTCAATTTTCATACATTCTCCTTCAGTTTAACAACACCATTCTGAACACCTTCCAGCACTCTACCATAATATTCATCATTTGGATAGAGTGTTTCATAAAGTGCAATCACTTTTTCATAATTGTTCCAAGCATATTCTCTCCAAAAACCAGAGGCTATGCTTGTACAAACTTTCATCAAAGCTGTCTCAAAAGCCTTCCTAGGCTTTGCATCTGGATAGCATGTTAAAGATCGTTCACAAGCCAATACCAAAGATTCTTCTAAAACAGAATACAGTTTAATACCTTCCCTGCATTGCTCAAACATATATCTAGAACACCACACTTCTTCATCTTCAGGTTTGAAATACGTATAAGCTGGACGTTCTAGATGCTTCAAGGCTTCATGTAAAGTGTCATGGTCATACAATTGAAACACACTTGTAACTTCTTCATTAAAGAAATCATCCTTCTTTACATTAAGCTTTGGTAAAGAATAATTGTAAGTGTCTTTCTCACGTTCTTTAAAGAACTCCATCCACTCTTCAGGAATATAGCAACCCTTTTCTTCTAGCCATTTAATATCCTGCATGGTCTTGAGAAAGTGCGGAGAGTTTCGTTTATACTTATGAGAGCATTTCAACAAATAAATTAAGTTAGGCTTCGCTATTAATAAATTATTAGTTTCAAAAACAGAATCCATATTATTTTTCACAAACTCTATTAATTTATCTGCCATAGAATTTTCCCAAGTAATCTCAAATTCAAAAATAGTATTGTCAAAACTTTTCATATAAATAGTTTTACCGTCATTAATAGGGAAAAATGATTTACATTTAATTCTATTTTTTGTATTTATTGCTTGTTCATAACTACAAACTATATCTGTATCGTTTGCTACCCTGAAGTCATCAAAACTATTATTCAAAGCACTAGAGCCTATCAATAATTTTTTCATAATCCATGCCTTTCTGAATAGTTAGCTCCTAGTTTATTTAATTCTTTGATTTTGTTGTCTCTATAATCTGAAGCTAAATTAAATGCTTGTTGTTCTCCATACTTCAATATAGAAAAAGTTTTAGATTTAAGTTTACCATTTAAATCTACCCAATAAGCCGTGTAATAGTAATAAATAGAATTTTTGTATTTACCAGTAATTTTAACAACACCAGTTTTACCAGTTTTATTTCTAGTGCTAATTTTTCTATTTCTGTTATTTACTGTATTAGTCACAAGTCTTAAATTTTCTATTCTGTTGTTTGTTCCATTACCATCTTTATGATCTATCACTAAACCTTTTTCTACAATACCATTATGTAATTCCCAGACTATTTGGTGTGCAGGAATTAACCTATGTTTTAATTTACCTCTTGTTACACCTACCCTATAATTCTTACCCTTTGGGTGAAGAAAACCAGCAACATCATTCGCTTTAACTATCTCAATGTGATAAGCTATTCCAGTGTATCTTGTATACTTCCATCTTAAACCAGATGGAGATGTTTCATCGTAATAAAATATATTACTCCAAGGCTCCAACTCCATATTATCTCCTATTTAATTAACAACTTTGTGACGATGCGTTCCATCCACCATCATGGTATGTAGCACCAGCTCCATAAGTCAAATCGAAATCAACATACAAACCAAACTTATCAGCAAGTACTGTAGCTTCTTCTAATTTAGCATAAGCTTCAGCCGTTAGATTTGAAATAATTTTATTAGCTTCTTCTCGTGTCATTTCTTCCATTATATTCTCCTTTAAATTAATTAGCAAGAGCTACTGTTCCAATCTGAAACATTGTTTTCCATGTCTTCCAACAAACCTAATAAATCTGTGAGTTTATCAAAGATTTTATGTTTCTGTGTATGATGCATATATTCTGTACGCTCTTCATAAACTTCCTCAACAATCTTAGAAAGAACTTCACCTTCAGAATATCCCCACATATCATTATAACCAATATCATAAGTTACCCCAGATACTTCTGCAACCCTGTTAGCTAATTTCAGAATATCTAAAGCTTTGCCAGCATTTTCTTCAATAGTGGAAATAGCTTCATCACCTTGTTCTTCAATGTTCAAGTTCTTAATAATTGTAGAGCCTTCTTGAATCAACTCAGCCACAATTTTACTGGCTTCTTGTTGAACTTTCTTATTGAAAGCTGACAACTCATCTAGAGTGAGTCCATTTAGTTTAACGTCATTTGTGTTCATTTAATTCTCCTTTTAAAAATATTAAGTTATTACCAATCACTACCACTACTGCTACTCGAATCAGAATACGAAGATGACGAGTCAGAAGATGAGCTTCCCCAACTATCACTTCCAGAGCTGCTAGAGTTATAGCTAGAACGTTCTGTTTCATAATCTTGCTGAACAGGAGGTACATAATTATCATTTGAAGAAGACTCATAACGTTCTTCACGATTGTGCTGTCTGCGTCCTGTCAAACCATCATAAATAAGTTCACCTGCTACAACACCTCCAGCAACCCCCATAGCTGTTCCCATAATGCCCATTCCAGCGCTTTGAGTCACTACTGAAGCACTATGAGCTTGTGGAGCTACGTATGTAGTAGGTTGTTCAAAATAACGGCTCATAGGTCGTCCTGACGAGGTTGATGTGTTACTTAGAAACTGACTATTACTTACATAAGCTGCTTGGCTTGCAGGATAAGAAGGTTCTGGAATATAAATAACAGAAGGCTTTTTATCTCGTCCAAATGCAATATAAGCTAACAAAGCTATTCCACCTACGCCTAGAATTACATACAACAATGTATAGTCATCTTGTTGTGAATAATTGTGAGGAGCTGCTACAGGAGCTTTAGCCACATTACGAGGAGCTACAACGTAATTGTCAATCTCTGCTGTAGCCCTACCAAATAAAGGAGAACTAACAACATCACCTTTCTTGTCAAGTTGTTTAGCAAGCTTCAATTCATTAGCTGCCAATTGTTTATCACCTGTTGTGTGCAGAACAGCTACAGAATTTAGTAAGTGAGCACGAGCAGAGTCTGGGTGAGCACTAATAACTTCTGCAATCTTTGTTTGTGCAGAGGAATAATTGTGAGCTGCTAATTCATCTTCAATTTGTTTTGGAGTTGACATTGCAAATGTAACAGATGTAACAGATGTTACTAATGTCAGCATAAGAGCTGTAAAAATCTTTTTCATATTTTCTCCTTATTAGAATTTTTTTTTACATATCCCACTTCAGCACCATTCTTCTTAGGTTGAATGTACCAACTTTTAAGTTTATATGCTGTGTAAGCACCTACAGCACTACCAGCCACATCATAAGTCCAATCTTCCCATGATGCACAGTGTTTATCTGGATGTCTATAATCATAAGCTTCTTTCAATGCACCAACTGAAATAGATGCCCCAAATGCTACCCAAGGATTATCTGTAGCTAATGTCATTGTGCCAGCCATTAAAGCACTGCCAGCCATGTGCTCTTTCTTATCAGTGGCAAATTTAAAGCTGTCATTACAGGCATTAGCATTAATAGATAATGATAACAAAGCCATCATAATAATTTTATTCATATTATTCCCCTTTAGTAAATAAAACTTTCAACAAACTATCCAACTTACTTTGTGTAAGCTCTCCATGAATAGAAATTCCATCAATATCAATTTTATATTTGTATGTTTCTGTCGAAATTGGCTCGATAATTTCTTCTTTGTTGTAAGACTTACCATTAACAATAAACTTACTATCACTGTCACTTAGTATAGCCCAACGCCTATCACCATCATCATCAATAATATATGACCCAAGAGAGTCATTATCATTCAAAATGTAATATTCTTTAAACAACGTAATTCCTTCAGTATCGTGAACATCCTCAAACACAATTACATCACCAGCTTTTAC
>Ga0194135_10002055_pt1 | contig 12169 bp, 12 predicted proteins | sample LitLau_LLRF_2013_FD_134024 | JGI IMG/M metagenome (GOLD analysis project Ga0194135, IMG submission 134024) | Freshwater sediment microbial communities in response to fracking from North America - Little Laurel Run_MetaG_LLRF_2013 (version 2) | ecosystem: Environmental > Aquatic > Freshwater >... | reverse complement strand
TTGGGAAACTGACCTTCAATTCCATTTTTATGTCAGCTACAAAAATCGGGGGACGCTGGGAATCTAAACAATTAAGGATTCCTAGATATTCTTTTTAGCAGCGTGGTTGAGTTACAGTTAATTAGAGCGCCTTATCATTTGACTCGCCGATTCAAAGGTGAAACGCCCCTTACCTGAAGAAATCGTTTTTGCAAAACAGTTTACTCTCCCGAGTGAAGCACTTGTCAGTCAGAACTGCTCGACAGTCAAAGCATCTCACGCACTGGGAGTGCCAACACCTGTCCAGTACTTTGACCAGAAAGCGGTCCAAAATTGCCTTCTCGCAAGCAGCACACGTTATAATCATTTTCAGTCCGCGGAGACGGGAGCGGTAGGAAATCTCCAGGGTGAGTCCGACACGGCACGTCACTCGGCCTCACTCACATCACAAGCACAGGTTGGATTCCATGAATAGGGTGACACGGGGTGGCCTGAAGGACTCTCTCGATTCCCAATTCCAAGGATTTCCGGGTTGATATGAAATGACAGACGAACAAGAAGCCTCACGAGTCACTCCTACCTCGTCAACTGTTGAATTCAAACTGAGACGAGGGTAGACTCTCACTAGAAAGGGAAAATCCAAGAGACCAACACTCTCCTTCCTCAACTTCTGGGTTTCTTTCGAGGGATCCGCATGCGTTGGGTCCTCCTCTCTTTTATGGAGGAGGGCCCACGGCTTTCACAAACTCCTCCCCCGACAGAACAAGTTGGGAATTAAAAGGTGAAAGAGGAGCCGAGCGAACCATGTCCACCGCAACTCCTGCTGCTCTACCGCTCTTGACCTCCTCAAGACCCACTTCCGATTCAAATACTCAATCAACTTCACTCGGCTGCTGGACAACGACTTCTTCCACCACTTCTTCCCACCGTGGATTCCTCAAGTCCTCTTTCCCTCATGGACTACTCCAAGAGAAAGGAAGAGGCCTTTCCGCACGCCTCTTCCAAACCCATTTCCACGCTTCCGCTCACCGCTCATTACCTTCCACCAACCAACGGAACCCACCTAAACCCAATCAGCAGCGACAGGAAGCAAATCGACTGATCCGATTTGACACTTGGCGTCTACGTTTCCAGAGAGTAAAGTTCTCCAAACTCCAAGCGGACGGTGTTTCCAGGAGGACTAACTGAGGAGCCAATAATGAAACGAAAATGAAAACGAAAGTTGAGAGACTTGACAATTTTCTAGTTTCATTCGGATCGGATTCTAAAATCTAAAGGAAGTAACACGCTCTTCCAGGAACTATTCTCAAATGTATGTCAACGGAAATCCGTCGGTTCGGATCTAAGACTGTACATGCAATTTTGGTATTTTAGAATTACGAGTAAAATTTATTAATTAATTTCACGTCTAAACAAATCTACTTTTGTGGGCGTGGCGTGACGGACTGAGTTGGTGGTGATGGGTTTTCTTCATTTTCTTCTTCCCAGACGTGTTGATCGAGCCGAGAGTATAAAACCGGATTGGATCCTACCCAGAAGTTCACAAAGAGCGTAAAATCATACAAATTAAACAGTGTGGAGAGGATCCTGATGATCGAGGAGGCGTTTGGAAAACGGGCTCTGACCTTAGAAAAGGAATGGTGTCTACTGAACAAGACCACTCGACTTGAACCGCCGTGTCAACCCAGTTGATATTCTCTGTCCCACCCCCACCTCTGCCACAGGAAAGAGATGCAAATGTAAAGGAGAGAATGAAATTAAGTTGAAATCAGCGTTTGGGCCAATTTTCAATTGGGTATATGCTCCTTTCCTTCCGAAATCCGTCACCATGGGTGAAGGGTTTCAATTAAAGGGGCCGTTCCTTTCCTCTTCTAGTTTTCCAAGTTCCCATTATCCCAGCAGGAGGGAAGAGACTAAAACAAGAACCAAAACACATCAACTTTTCAAAGAAACTGGACTGGAATGACAGGAGAGATGGGAATGGATGAAAGTCTCCTCCTCAGAAGGAGATCAGAATCCAATTAGCTCCAGTTCATGACTCAGGTGAGCTGACTCTCATTCATGACTCAGCGAAATGGAAATGAGGAGACAAGGAGGGCAAGGTAGGATGGGGGAGCCTTTGAGATGTCAGGAGCCGCAGCAGGAAGGGATCCGCAGAGTAACATGCTGATGCGATGGTGGTAGGGAAAGGGAAACAAAAATGGACTCTTAAAGTAATTATTCAAAGAATAAGAGTCATCCTCGCTTCCTTACTTCTTGCATGGTTTCCATTTTATTCAGTTCATTTCATACCCATGCCCATTTGGATTCAAAATGATTTCATGCTTATAGTTTTAGTATTCTTTTACATTTCGCGTAAACTTGACTAGTATTACAATTTTGCGTCAACCGTTCCCCGTGTAGTTTTTGAATTTGAAGTTGAGTGGGTTTAGTGAGCTCGTAATTCCTCTTCCTGGCGAGGTAATTCCTGGACAGGTGGATCTAGTGGGACATCCCCGTGTGGTCCCATATTCACGGCGGGCGGAGCCGGGGTGGAAGGAATTCCCTGAATGCTGTCCCAGAGCCCGCCGCCGACTAGGGCGAAGTGGAGCCAGAAGCGAACAATGATGGCCGCGAGCGAGAAAATCGTGGTGACAAAGGTGAGCTCAAATAAGATATGTGAGTAGTTGAAATCCTTCATGCGGAACGTGTTCGGCTTGAGCTTAACATCATGGAGGGTAAGGACGTAGTAATGGAGTGCGAAGATGAATCCGGCAAAGGTCATCCGAGTCTAAAGAAAATGAGAAAAGAAATAATTAGGATTCATTCAATTCGGATAGTGATGCGTCAAATACGCCAATTGACTTTGGACTGACGCAATGAAGATACAGAGGGAGAGCGGCTGCTGTACGACTGATATTTCGATCATAGCACTTTGTCCGGATGATAATGAGAAGAAGAACTGGGAGTCCGACTTCGTACGGCATCGCCATGCACCAAATCAAGCCTGCCATAAAGACATTGAGGACAAACAGCTCAGCCAGGACCTTAAGCTCGTGGAGCTACGGAAAGACGGAGAACGTCAATTAGTCAATCAACAATCAAGAAATTTGGAATGTGTGAACTGACTGAAAAAAGCTTACACAAATGCGAAGGAAAGTTGGAAGTTGATTCACTCGTTCCATACTGACTGGACGTGATTGTTAAGCGGAAATTATTGTAATCGAAAAAAGAGAAGTGAGAAGAAATGACCCAAATTGGGGAGATCCAGTATTCGGACTGCAAAAACAATCACGTGTCCTTCCCGGTCCGCGTCTTGATTCTAACTGTGAGGTACTTGAGTTATGTGCGAAAACTGTAGAGGTCAAACAAACCACGCAACAAACAAAGTTTCGTTTCCATGAGGCCCTTTTCGGGTGGAAAGTAATGCGCGTCGAAGTCAATCGCGCTTTTCACTGAATGGAGATTTTTAGCCTGGATTAATTTCTTGTATTCCTTCCATCCCATTGCATTGCTCTCTCCTAGGTCAAATTTCATACCAACTCTATAATGGATAAATTAATTTACTTGTTAAATTCACTAAAACGTGGTCTTAGGGGATTACAATTAAAAATGGAATCCAAGAATAAAAAGCTTTATTCCTATTGAAAGGACATCCACCAGGCTTTGCGCATGATTTTGTGACTAGGTGAACTAATTGAGGGCAGAGCGGAGTGACGGGGTCCAAATAGTTTCCAACCAGATGAGCTCCATCGACTTTTGGAACAAATTGCTGGAAAATCCGTCTGGTAGCAGTTCCACGCCTCCTTGCGGCCTCCTTGATTCAAGCAGAAAAGTGTTCCAATTAGTTTAAACCTGAGACGACGAGGCTAGCCATGACGTTTTTGGTGAGTGAAAGGGGAGATGAGATGCGGCTTGTAGAATTGAAGAAGGTGATAAAGAGCCTGACGACATTGAAAACCAAAAAGTATTGGAAATGGAAGGGAAAAGACAAAGGAGGAAGGCACAAGGCAAGGGAAGAGGAGGGGGACCCTTTGGTGGAGTAACTTGTGAACCCAATGAAATTGGAAAAGTGACTTCTCACATCATCATCTTCGAGCATCTTCTTAATGAGGCGAAGATGTCATGGAGGAAGCGGTGATTGGTAATTAGTCTTCAGCTTCTTCCTCCTCTCCAAGGCAAAAGAGTTTTCAGAGACATTCCTGCGGCGGAGTTACTAATGCGCGTTATATGACATTAGCCTCTTCATCCCACGGACGATTTGCCAAGAGACAATTCAATTCCTCCACAGTCCACACATGGAACCCATCTTCCACAACTCAATTTTTTCCGCTAATTGGGCTTTTAACACCAGCACCACCGCCGCCGCCACTGAGATCCCTCTCCCTTCCCGTGGAGTCAAAAATAGAGACTTAATTTAATTCAAGGCAGAACTCCTCCAACCCACTGCCACCAGACTTAAGACTTAAGAATGGTATGCGGAGTCTTAATTGGAACAAGACTCAATTACAACTCAACTTCCGCTTACCCTCTCTCCCATCTCCTATGAAACAGTTTTATTTATGGCATAAAGAGACAACAACGGTTGGATTGGGTTGGTTTGGGATTAAGTAGACTCACCTACGGAGATACTGAACGGTAACCAAGACCCTGAGTTTAAGTTAACATTGGTATATACGTAGTTATTCCTTATTTAACTTTAATAAATTATGACTCGTAGACACAAGAAAAGTATTGCCAAAAATTCTAAATGCACTTTGTAAAGAGAGTATAAAAACAAGTTCTGTGTTCTTTGGTTATTCTGGACAGGCACACACCCCGGCTCAAGCCTCATCTTGGCAGCATTAGCAAAAATCTCATAATCTGTTTTGCTTATAGAAAAATAGAAAAACGTTCCCTGGAAGACAAGCCTCAGAGACGCTCAGGCATTCCCAAATGGAACCAACTCCCCTGCTGACATTTTCTTCATCTCTCCATCACCACCACCAACGCCACTTCCGTCGAAGAGACTTGGGACTGACAACTGGGCGGAGTTAACCATTGTGAGAAGTTCCGAGTTGGCGGATGATGATGAAGGGACATGTTTTCGAAACACTTCCTGTTTCATGATCCAAATGAAAATCATTTCTCGATTTACCATAACTAAACATTCAACAGTCAAAAAAATCCATTATAGGATGCGGACCATAATTGTAGTTTGGTATGATAAACTGATATCCTGTGACTTACTGATTTTATGTACATCTTCCTTTCCTTTCCAGCCACTGAACAGATACTCATCATCCTCACACGCCACTACGACGTATGACTCGGGGGCCTTGAGCGCAGCCTCATACACTCTTTGCATGGAATTTTCAAGAGATATCCGACCACCAAAAGCTTCAATTATCTCTCGCAACTCCCCTCGTAGTGATGGGGATATGAAGAAGGCGAGTCCCTGGAAAGAGAATTTGTTAGCTCTGCCAATATGTTGTTTTTGGGATTACATCCTTTTGCCTTCCTTACGACAAAGAGGCGGTTTCGATTGGGCATCTTGAAAATGGACGTGTAATTGATTTGATGAACCCCGTTAGTGTCGGTCGTAAGAACGTATCCATCCGCACTGAGGAACTTTCGTTGAGCACAAGAGTCACGGAGCCAATCAACCCCTACTATTTGGTCCTTGATGGCGAGGAAGAGCACCAGGGTCTTTGACACCGCCCCCTTTTTAAGAATGAGGTGAGTAGCACGGTTGCGATCCGTTGTCACGCGTCCACCCAGTTCTTCCACCTTTTCAGTCAACTATAAGGAGGAGGAGATTTAAGTAATAAAGAGAAGGGTATACGGGATCAAGGTCCATATTCGCCTGAAACGTACCGACTGCTTCATTTCATCACTGAACCCGGCTAACATCACACATACTCCTGTGTAGGGGACGACTGTCTTCTCAGTCACTTCCGGAAGACCACTAATGGAAGGAGGAGGCGTTTCTGATGGTGGTCGTGGGGATGAAGGAGGGAAAAGCTCATCCAGCTCTGTCCTGAGTCGCTTCGTCACTGGACTTCCCTCTGGAGGAGAATCGGCAGGGCGTTTGGTACTTTGAAATTTCTGGCTCGCCTCATTACTAACACGAAGCGGAGTCTTCCAAGGGGCTAGAGGAGGAAATACAAAGTTGAGTGTTTAATTAATTATTAACACTGGAAGTAAATACTCAAGTTTCAATTGAATTGAAAGGTTTTTCCCAATTTACCCATCAGAGGGGCGACGAGAGCGACGTCAAAGGAGAATGGAGCTCCCATATTGAACTGTTGATATTTGGGACTATGGATCATTGGGATAACTCCGGTGTGACCAAAGAGGAGTTCATTCAAAAACTGAATGTTGACTACTGGCTTCTTCCATTCTCGTGCCTTTAGAAATTTCGGTCCCTCGGGCCTATATGAAACGGGTATGAAAAGAAGAGGAAATTGAAATTGATCTCATAATAATGTTAAGAACTGATTTTAAATTATTACGTATATATATTAAGAGCAGAGTAAAACTATGCTACTTACGATTTTGCAATGAGTCCAATATTGGCACGGCTAAAGACTCTTGTCACCCTGAGCCCGAGCAGAGTGCACATAGAATAGAGTCGGATCTTCTCATCCACATTAAATCCAGTCGTGCAAACAAGCTCACCAAAGAAAGGTCGTTCATTCCTTATTGTGGAAAAATAGAGTTAAACGAGTTTCTGAATTGAAGTAGCCTAAATTAAATCCTAGTCCCTTGCTTACTCGTTAAATGGCAGGGGGAGGTGCACGGCTTGCGAAGGACTGGATAAAATTCGCCGGTCCACGACATCATTGAGCCAAAACAGAGTCACAAGGCGCTTCCGCTCTCTCACACATTGTTGAAACTGTGGGAACTTTTGTGTTTCACAGAGAACGTGCGTGACTCGGCTGGTGGAATAGGATGGCTCCAGTTCTCCACCATGTTTGAGAACGACCTTTGGCCAATCACTAGATGGAAGCTCTTGAGCAGCCCAGAAGACACATCCCAGTAGAAACCCTCCCTCAGGCACTGTATCACATAATTCATATATTCAATTCCATTATCAAAGCTCTTCTTCAGGAAGTGTGACTGTCATCAGTTAAACTTAAACGAATCCAAAATTCAACTTACGCTTGATGCTTGGGTCGTGTCCATAGAAGCGTGATGACTGGGAGGTGTAGGCAGGTGTGGGTGGCGGAGGAGCCGTAACCAACGGGGCGTTATTATTCACGAGGGCTCCTTTCTCACTGTTATTCAGGTTGGAGAGGCGTCGTTGGAGGGCTTGTGGAGATTGTGGTTTACCACCCAGTCCTACCGAAACCCTATTTTGTACTGGGAGACTCATGCTGGAAGGCGTTGGTGGCGGGGCGAGCGGGGACGGAGAGCGAGAAAGAACCATCCCACCTGTCACACCACAAGACAATGAGAAGCTCACTGTGAACAACAAGACAAAAAAGCTAGTACTTGGGGAAAGGGGGGTCAAGGTTATTCTCTGAGTTGGCAGCACAAACCTTGAGAAGGGGTTTCCGGCGTCGTGGAACCCATCAGTCGATTGCTCAATAAATTAGCCAAGGCCGTCTTTGTCTTCTGATTCATCAGTTGAGACTAAAAGAAACCAACGCAATGAAAGGTTTAATTGAATCAAATATAACTTTCCTGCGAAGTGAAAATAATTAGTGTGAGGCGGTTATTCATTTTGTGATTGATCTTACGTAAGGCATATTTGGTTGACTGGTGTAGATGAGTTGGGGTGCTGAATTACGGAGTGACCACTGTTGTTGCTGTTGTTGTTGCTGTGGGTCGGCCGAGTGACGTCGGTCGGTCGGCTGTTGACGCCCGGGGCCCATTCCTCCAGTCGGTGAGATGAGCCGTTGCTGTTGAGCCTGAGGACTATTGGCAACCGAATTAAATGAGCCAGCGGAGGAGGATTGGGACTGGGAATTTGGAGACCACTGGAAAGGTTCACGAGGTGTCACGGGTGATGACTGAGGATCCACAATGAGAGTTTGCTGCGGTTGCTGTTGTTGTGGTTGTGCTTGGCTTATGTTAGACCCCTGTACCAGAACGGGTCTAACGCTGAGCCTCTGTTGAGGTGTTGTATAGAAATTCTGCTGAGACTGAGACGCCACTGTCATGTGAATTTGTTGCTCCTGCATGGGTATGATGCTATTCTGGAGGTACGCTTGAACCTTTTGGTTCGAGGTCTGAGGCTGTTGGGAGGTGGGGATTCGCTGTGGGAATTCATCGGGACTATATGACTGTGGCTGTGACTGCGGTTGGTGCTCTGCGCGGATAACGGATCCGGATTGGTGCTGTGATACAAGGATTTGTCGCTGTTGGAGGGTACCAATATTCCCCTGACTTAGGAAGATTGCTTGTCTTGATTGTCCTGGTTGAACGGGATCCATGCCGGGTGACTGTTGGGTAGTGAAGAGTTGACTCTGGTGCTGCTGAGTTTGAGCCTCCGTATAGGGTAAATCGACCTCTTTCCCAAACTCGTCTCCTGTGATTATTGGCTGCTGTCGTATAGGTTGTTGTTGTTGCTGCTGTTGTTGGAAGTTCCCTTGATGGGCTCGTGCCTGAGGGAACCTAAGTCTCATCAATTCCTGATTTGAATATGAAGGCATTCCGCCTTGGACTTGAGGTGGGGGAAGTCTAGTTGGGGTCAACCCATGTGGATCTTGTCCACCACTACCACCACCACCAGCAAGAGAGTTTGGGGTTTGCGACTGATGATTCAATTGCATCTGCTGTTGTTTGAGCATCATTTCCTTCCTAAGCCTCTCCTCTCGATTCTTCTGAGCCAATTTCTGGACGAGGAGCATCCGTTGATTCTGATCCATGTGAGCCCACTGGAGTTTGATTTGAGGGTCATGATTGATCATTTGGATGATCTCCATTTGCTCCACCGTTGCTGCCGGACGAGGCATTTCTTTCGGAGACTCCTGGTGGGGCTGTTGGAGTTGCTGCGATTGGAGCGGAATTCCTCTATCACCAGATGGACGTCGGATAACCGAATTTGTCTGTCCTTGGATAGGAACGGATTCCTCTATTGAACCTTGGACTTGATGCTGAGGGCCTTGCGCTTGAGGCCCTTGAAGTTGATGCTGAGGGCCTTGCGCTTGAGGCCCTTGAGGTTGCTGAGGCCCTCGGGCATGGGCTTGGGAACCTTGAACTTGATAATGCCCTTGGGTCTGGTGACCTTGAACTTGAGGAGGCCCTTGGTTGTGGGAACCTTGTAGTTGATGAGGCCGTTGGGCTTGATGCCCTTGAACGTGATGATTAGACCCTTGGCTTTGAGGCCCTAGACCTGGCGGAGGAGGGGGCGGAGTGCTTCGATTTTGCGACAGTTTGTTTTGCAATTCAACGACAGTCTGACCAGAGAAACTGTCTGTCCCGTTTAGATGAGTATTTAGAATTTGTTTCTGTTCTTCGGGAGTGGGTGCGGATGAGGTTTGTTGTCTCAATTTTTCTGTTGCTTCTTTCATCCAAGGCGGGTAGTCAACACCTTCAGTTTTGAGTTGCCGCAGTGGAATTCCGACGGGAGTGAGCACTTTTACGGGTTTCTCGAGTGGGGGACATGGCAAGGGACGCTTTGGGGCAGGTAGTACAGTTTTGGAAGGTGGCGGAGGCCTAAGTAGGCGTGGGTCGTAGGCTTTCTCACTCAACCGTTTCCCGGCTTTAATGGAATCCGTGATCCAATCGACACAGATGACAGGGAGGTTCATTTCTTTGGCAATTGCGCATTTTCTCCCACTGGTCTCATTGGCAATGACATGTGTACAATTTTTGGTAAGGTGCCTCAGGAAAGTACCATTGTGGTAGGTGACGAGAGACCAGGCAGTCATGAGATCATCTCCGCGAATTCCAGACGTCGTGAAACTGAGTCCTGCAAAAAGCTCTTTCCCTTCCGCCAAAAACCAATTTGCTCTGAAACAAACAAAATTAAATTGAACAAAATTAGAAATTATCAATTCCAATTCTCACAAAATGCGTAGTCAGCTGACGGAAATCCAATGTTCCAATTACTTACGGAAGAGCCTTGCCATGATGAGTTGAGTAAATAATCCACCGTGGAGAGACAATAGGGATGTCAAAGATATCTTTGGCTTCGTCCATCTTGTCCTTATCCGCTCCCTCACCAGCGATAAAGTGCGTGACCCCAACCGTTGGATACGCCTTTTGCCGGCCGCCACCCTTGTCCAGCATCTCAATCAACTACATATCAGAGTAGGTAGTGTTACAGTAAGTTCACGTTCACAAATGGAACTCCTGTCATAATCCTTCATAACGGATGTTTGGTAGTTACCTTTGGGTTAACTTTACCAGAAATAAAGTAGCCAACATTCTCAAACGTGTCCTCTTTAGGATTGACCATTTCCATTAGCTGGAAAATTGGATCCATCACTGCAGAAAATAAAGAAGATAAAATGTTGAAGTTACTTGAATACATTTTGACAGATGACAGTTCATAATTATATAACAGACTGGACTCACCTGGTTAATTTCTACTCACCACTCTACAAAAAGCGGCGTTAAACTAGTATCTAAACCTAGTTTAGTAAACGTCATAAACTAGAATAATTGGAGAGTATTTACAGTGTCACGGGACTATGCTGTGGGAATTGAAGGGTTTATCCAGTGTCCAGTGAGTCCAGTCTCCAGTCCTGGACCTTGACAGGGGAAAAACAACTAATTTCCCACAATTTATTCAATCCATCAAGAAATTCCAAGTTTTCGAACTAATTCTTTTTTTTATAAAGTAAACCCTCCAAGCAACAAATTGAAAATCCACTTTCCCAAACTTGTAGCAAAGGTGCAGTGAGGTGCAGTAAGAAACTGTTGAGTATCCTCAGAACGTCCTAAATTGGGAAGCAAACAAATGATACAGAGGTTAGTCACGCAAGTATAAGACTGACTTCGAGGAATTAAGTGGAATCAAAATGACCTGACCTAATGACCTCCCGAAATCCTGCCCTGCCGACCTAAGAACCAACTTTACAAGAAATCGGTAGAAAAAAATTTCCAGAATTCAAATTTTGAGGGAAAACTTTCATTTCCCGCTACTTTTTTAGTCCAGTTTCCATTCCTCACTCGAGAGGGTGGAAAGTTCACGGGGCGGATTATCGGCTTAGGATGGGACGCCCTCAATTGACCTCAGTCAAACCACGTCCAAAGGGTCATCATCACCGATAAAAAATAAACATGGTTGGGACAAAAAATTAAAGTTTATTTCATAAATAATAAATTTTTCCCTTCTTAGGTTCTCTCTGTCATTGATTATGTTTGTGTTAAAGCTTCCGGTTTCTTGTTTTGTAGGAGGTACTTTGTAAGTGACTGTGATTATACGTTAGTTAAAATTAGAATTTAATTATTAATTTATAGATTTAGATTTATTTGATTACTTAATTAATTAAATATTCCTCAAAAGCCTCTCGTTCGTCCTGCGATGGGTTTATTTGTCTTCGATTAGGGTTTGGAGATCCAGAACTAAATTCCGAGCAATTTGGAGAATCACTTTGGCAGCATGTCGCTCGGCCATTTCTATCCAGAGGGAATAATAAGAAATGGGTCAAAGTCCGCCTGTGGATGGGTTGATAATTTATTAATAATTATTATAATTGATTACCATTGAAGAACTTGATGATGTCTGTAAAGTCCATGGAATTAGAGAGGATAATGTCTCGATAGTAGTTGAGAAGAGCGAGGGCGAGGAAGAGGACAAAGTCCATGGAAGCAACGTGCCGAGCAGCCCAAATCGTCTCCCAGCAACTGAACATTAAAAAAACTGCATTAAAACTGGATTGAGTTTGGGGTAAAATATGCATTTTTGGGAAGGTTTCACAGACGACTGGATGTAAAATAAATTTGGCCAAAACCTTTTACGTATTCCAAATCGCATAAAATAGCAATGTTACAAATAATCCGCATAAGAAAACGTTCAAAAGCCGTTGCCCTAAAATGTGCAAAATAAAAATGTATGGGGGGATCTGCCACCATTTCGACTTCTTTAAGTATGGAGTAGTATATCGAAATATCAAAGGTGGGTACAAATTTCCCCTCATAATTTTAAACTGTTACTTGTCGTATTAAATCCATTATAATTATCTCAAGTTTCGGCAGCCAAAAACTAACAAACAGAGATTCCATTAAAGAACCGATTGCCATTTGATTTTGGACTGGATCGGCATAGCATGAT
>Ga0194135_10002054_pt1 | contig 12175 bp, 6 predicted proteins | sample LitLau_LLRF_2013_FD_134024 | JGI IMG/M metagenome (GOLD analysis project Ga0194135, IMG submission 134024) | Freshwater sediment microbial communities in response to fracking from North America - Little Laurel Run_MetaG_LLRF_2013 (version 2) | ecosystem: Environmental > Aquatic > Freshwater >... | reverse complement strand
ATTCAGTGTCAAAGAGAAATAAGTTTTAAAATGTTGAAAATACTCCAATTTATAGAGTCTTACCACAAGTCAGATTTCCAATTCCTGTCCAAGTTCCATCTTCGCAAGTTATCTTCCAACGATTCCTAGCTTTGGCTTTTAGCGTTGAACATCGATACAACACATCTGTGGAATCTTGAAAACTGAAAAAGTAACCTGAATGCTTTAGCTGTGCTTTAAATGTTGTGTATTTTTTTAAAGTATAAAAATATTATTTACCTTAACTGACGGTTCCAATCTATTGGAAGTCCCCCTTCAAAAGTATAAGAACCATTCTCCTTCGGAGGAGGTCCACAAGACCGTTTTACGACAGGGGAAGATGGTTTCCCATTAACTAGTTTGCTTCCTGGTCGTGTCTCGGTCTCAAAAGGATTGGAACTTCCAGAATTCGAACGGTAACAGGTGGGTTTTGTAGGTTTCCATTCCCCTAGCTCACATCTCACCGGTCCTGACGCTATTTTCTTGTACTCTCCTCCACAAATGTAGTCGAGCTTTAAAATACAAATTCCAAATTATGATAAACTTCCTTTAAAATGTTGCTGGGTACTATATAGCCACATACTTCAGTTCCATGTTGAACAGTCGTATTTGCTCGGTAATTGACAAGATATTGTCCAAAATCCAGTACGGGAATTATACAAGGAGCTGAAAAATTGATACTTTTGGTCAGACAATGGAAATTATGAATCAATTAAGCGTATACAGATACCTGTCAAAGTAAAAATGTACCTGGGAGACATTCAGGTGAATCTTGAACATCCCATTCGCCATACCAGCAGTGGAATCGTGGTGGTCCTCGTAGTTTGTAGCCTTTCTTGCACCTTACATCAACATTTGTCTTGTGTTTCTTAATTTCTTGGAAATACAAAGGTTTGCTTCCTTCATAAAATACGGCATTGTCCACAAATGGAGTTTTGCAAGGAACTGTCAAATCAGTTTGCATCTAATAATAAACTTCTAATCAAGAAAATAAGCTTTGTCCATAGAAGTTTTGAGAACTTACGTGCACTACACTGAGGAATCTTAGGTTTCCATTTCCCCTTATCACATCGAACTGTCTCATTTGGTACATTAACTCCGAATCCCGACAAGCAGCTTACTTTTACAATCGCTCCAGCAGAGAAAGTTTCATTGTGATCCTCCCCACTCTGGATAACTTGGATTTGAAGGTAATCATCCAGTTCATCTAAGTTCGGGCAGAAAATTGGAGCTGCACGAACAAAAAATTATTAAGCTAATTATACAATATTGATCCAGTCGAAATAACCAATAATAAGAACTGACTTGGTTCATATTCATCATCATCAGGCCGAGATCCTTTTTTCTTAGTGCCCCTTCGAGGTCCAAGTCCAGTGTTACTATTTCCTGGTCCTTTGTTGCCTCGTACAATTGTACTACTTCCTCCGGTCTTAATAGCTCTCCGCTTCACACGCCCGGTGTGAAGCCAATTCGACGCTGAATTGCTGACACTGACACATCTGAATGAAAAAGTACACGCTTGTAATAAATATTATTGCTTTCAATTATTCAAATAGAACTCTTTGTAATTGGATCTAGTTAACTTACTCGGGATTCCCAGAAGGAACCCACAGTCCCCCTTCGCATGATTTCTTGAGTGGCCCATCGATTATCGTGAATCCCTTATTACATTGGAACAAAATGTGACTTTTTGCTGGAATTTTTTCATGAGAATTTGTGAGCTCTCGAGTCTCAGTTGATCCAAGAATCATAATCTTCCCATTTTGTAGTCGTTCAGGATGTCTGCAATAGCCTGTTATTAGAAAGCATACAATTACCTGTCTGTCATTGTACACGGACGGAAGTATAGATTTACGTTGTATAGAACAGATTAAAATTGAATACCTTTACGCTTATGAATGCAAGAGAGTCCACACTCGCCAAAGCAAAGGCATTTTTGCCCTTTGGCAGGGCAGTCGACATTCGAAGTGCATTTGTCTGGACAAGTGGATGGACTGTCCAATTGCCGTTCTCTGGGGCAACTTAAGACGGACTTTCTCTCATCTCGACTGAAAGTGTCAATCAAGTTGCTCGTTTGGTCACCTATTTGTTTAGTCATCAGAATTAAAGTTGACCTTAAGTTATGCTATTGTAAGATTAATATACGTGGAATTTCATTTGGTAAATTATTCCACTTACTATTTCCAAATCGCTTGTTATGATTGTGGACGAATGCAGCAGAGGGATTAAGTATGAGAATACCTACGAACGCCAATAAAGTACCTGTTTGCATTTTGACAACTACAACCTTACTGACACAGAGATAAAGCGTACGTTTATGTGAAAGTGAAGGAATCTGTGGGTGATGATATTAGACAGACTTGCATGAGGCTGCGTAAAAGCAATTGCGCTTTCTCTTTTAGAGTGAGCTTCGAGATCATCGCAGATATATATTATCTAGGAGAAAGATACGGACAGAAAGTTTGCAAAAAGGGCAAAGAGTGTACATACTTCAACTTCCTTCCGAGTTGATCCCGAGGTAATATTGATTGTGTATGTGGTGAGACTTGAGTGGGACTTTGAGCACTTATAGAGTGCCAAAATGCAAGGCTTCGCGTTTCCTGATGTTTTCATATGGTTTTGGGAAGGCTGACATAGTAGAATGGTGAGATGAATCGCACACTATGCAAAATGAGCACATGCCTAATTAGATACACATGCAAACAGAAAACTACGTAATTGTTCAATTCTTTTCTACTTTTCCTACTTTATTCAGAGTTTCAGAGTATCTATAATATTAGTAATTCGTAAATGTGCAGCAAGTCTACACTACTGATCCTACTTTTGTGTAATTCATGTTTCACTTTACACCTTACAATGCTATAGATTTCTAGTTTTAGCTAACTGTCTCATTATTCCAACCTTATTGCGTTAGTAGAGGTAAATGATTTAAATATTTATGATCGGTCATAATTGAAATTGGAGACGTGGTCAAAGTTAGAAGGAGTACATGTTGGAATTGCGTTAGACCATTTTCCAGTCTTAAGACAATGAATCATTCGTGATCCGAACAAGTCATATCCCTGTGCACAGTCAAATGTTATTGTTTCGCCAATCTCATAGTACTGCTTGAATTTCGGCTATAAAAAGACAAGAATTAGTATTTTGCAATGAAGCAAAACAATATGAATCTTTTCCAAAATTGTATATTAACCTGAGGGGATTGAATTAATCCTCCCATTGAACCTCGGGCTGGATCACTGCAACTTATCTTGCCTAAAGTCCAGAAACAGACAGTTAAAATTTAAAAACTAATATTTCAGTTCCATTTTACACTGCAAATCATTATCATTGTACATTTCATCCCATTGCTGGGTTTTGACCATTTCCCTGACTCTTGACAAACGATTATGTGTTGTCCTTCCATTCGATAACCACCGTCACATTCGTAGGTAGTCAAGTCTCCGGATTTATACGGCGGAGTTCCAGTTGAGTGTCCATTTTCAAGATCAGGAGGATTAGGACACTCCACTTCTGATAATTTGAATATATTTTTTTAATATATAGAAATGACAAACGCTACACAGAATAGAAATCAAACCTTTGCACAATGGAATAGAAGTCGACCACTCTCCTGAGCTGTTACAAAAAGCTTCATGTGCTCCTTCAATCATATAACCCTGTGGACAGCTGAAATTCGCTCTTCCTCCAACTCGTGTCGAATCAACTGAAATTTTGGGAGGTGCACTATCATTCTTCTGCTGCGTTCCATTCCTCGTGATAGAAGTTCGGGGTAAAGGACCCATCGCAGGTATCAAAGAAATATCATGGCACTCCACATCTGTAAATTGTTTAAAATGAGATTAGATTTTAAATCTGAAAGATAATTCAAGATTATCTTACTTTCACAACGAGGAAGGGGAGCACTCCATTGCCCGACTTCAGAGCAAAATACCTCCTCATCACCCACTAACTTGTTACCGTGTTTGCAAGTAAATGTTACTCGAGCTCCGAGAATTGTATCGTTGGAGGAATATTCCAACTCGGGGCTCACAGGTAAAGGTGGACATTCAGCAGCTGCAGAAGAAATGCAGGAATGATTGGTTAGCTAATAATATGATTTTTCACGTGCAAGTTTATAAAGTATACCTTTGATGATAACTCTGATTCTATTTATGTGTCGGGTTGGAGTGACACAAGAATAAGTCCCACTATCGCTTTCTTGAGCGTTTTCGATTGTGATTCGATATTCCAGATACTTATCTCTTCCTGGCTCATCAGCCCATCCTTGATGGTACTCCCTAAATTTCGAAGCACCAACTAATTATAAATGTTTTTGTATTTGTTGCAGTACCATAATTGACATAGGATTGCAAACTTGTTTTTCGTTTTATTTTCCCATTCCCATTTGGGTAGTCCAAATTTTCGTATCCAAAGACATTCCATGTGTACAGTTGTTCCAGGATAAACGACCTGTTCAATAGCAATAATTGTATTAGAGGAATATAAGACTCAATACACGTCAGCTTGATTAGTTCAGTAAAATCCTAAGTTTTTACCAAATCCCCATCAGTACTTTGGACAATTGACCCATTTACAAAGCGGAACAAAACAGTCGGTGACTTGTCAGCTATTAAGAAAAATGCAGTTTCTTACAATCAAAGTTTTACTATATCTTCTGGTTTTATCTTAACTTACAAGCGTAGTCGTGAACTTGACTGAGACCTTCGCATTTGGGTGTTACTCCCATCCATTGGCCAGATAGACATTTTCTATTCACTGCCCCATCAAGTCGGAACTTTCCAATGTCCATACAACGAGAAGTCTAAAAAACCCATAAAACATAAACCAATAAAATATTAGTACCACATACTTCATTCAAGTCACTCAAGGTGATTCATACGATTTTGGAACCATGAGGAAGCTCGATTCCATCCTGAGATATGACTTGATGGTTATGGAATGTCATAACGTTAAAATGTGGCTTCTTGAAAGCACAAGATCCATTCACCATGCTGATTATTGGAAGCGACATGTACTTATCAGCAGGAGCCTCTCCGTCTTTAGAACAACTGAAGTTTCCCCAACCTTCCCATCTCCCATTGTTACACGTAACTTTCCATCTATTTTTGGTCTTAGGAGTTAAATTAGCACAGCGATACAGAACTTCAGTGGAGTCTTGAAAGCTGTAATTGAATAAAAGCGTTTGAAAAAATGATTACGATGTTCCTTTTTCCTATGATCATTTAAGCAACCTTGATTTTTCCCAGTTTATCGGAAGCCCTGCTTCGTAAACATAAGCCCCCTTTACTCTCTGAGGCTTGCCGCATGTTTCTTTAGTACTCCAATTGCCTCCTATAAAAGAACATTATATAACATTATCTATTATTTCATCCGTAAGCTTAAATCACTAATAAAATAACCTGTAATGCACTCTGGAGATTCCTGAACATCCCACTCTCCGTAATGACAACTAAATCTCTCAGGTCCTTTTAGAATATAACCCTTGGCGCATTTCACGTTAACAACTGTTTTGTGTTTTTTAATTTCTTGAAAATATAGAGCTTTGCTTTCTTCGTAGAACAGTCCATGGTCAATGTACGGAGTCTTGCATGGCACTACAAAAGAAACTCAATGAATGTCATAACCATATGCACAATCTATCTAAGTTAAAGTTACGAGGCTTTTAGTTCTTACGAGCACTGCATTGGGGAACCTTAGGTTTCCATCTTCCTTTGTCACACCTGACTGTCTCATTAGGTACATTAACTCCAAATCCAGAGTTACAACTGACTTTCACTACAGCTCCAGCAGAGAAAGTTTCATTTTCGTAGGAGCCAGGTTGAATCACTTGGATTTGCATGTATTCGTCGAAGTCTTCTAAACTCGGGCAGAATATCGGAGCTAAAATATATAAAAACATAATTTTACAGATCATAACAAAAGCACTATTCCGAAAAATCCTAACTGTTTCTTAAACATTTCAACTAAAGAATATTGTATTATACCCATTTCATATTCGTCAACTTCGCCAGGACGTGATGATTTCTTTTTGAATCCCCGTCGTGTACCCACCCCTCCAGCTCCTCCTCCGGATTTGTTGTTAGCATTTCGCACAACGCTTCCTAAATAAAAATACTCAAGTATGCAATGTTTGAATCGATTTGATACAAAACGTCAAAATAATTTCACAGAAATTGAAATAAGTAAGTGTACCTCCGGGCTTAATAGCTCGCCTCTTCGACCGCGAAGTTAGGAACCATTCAGCGTCAATCTTCTTACATCTATAAGAATTAAACGTTAGTTTACTAAATTGAACAAGAACATTTACTCTTCATTGAATAGCTAATTTTTTCCTGTCATTAATCAAACCTTGGAGTCCCTGACGGAGTCCATTTCTTTTTTTCTTCACAAATCTTTCCCAAAGGCCCGTCAGTCAAAATGTAACCCTTGTGGCATTCGAACAGAATATGAGTTCCAACTGGAACTCTACTGTCTTCGTCTGGGAGCTGATGAACTTCAGACGGGCCAACGAATAAAATCTTTCCATTTGCAATCGGTCCCGGACTGTTGCAAAAGTCTATTGTTTTTTTGTAAATGTAAGAAATACATGTTTAAAGCACATTAATTTGAATGAAAGAAAATGATTAGTGTGGATTGTGATTATGAGCTCACCACTGTAGTCATCAACACATGAAAGTCCACATTGTCCAAAACAAATGCACTGTCCACGATTCTCCTTAGGACAATCTAAGTCTGTAGTGCAGTTCCTGGGGCAATCTGAGTCAATGTCCAAAGTTCTTTCAAAGGGACACGACTCAGGCAACCTGTCTGATGAACCAGAACTACTTCTTCTCGAAAGAACTCGTCCACCTGTCCACACAAGAATGTATTAGACGCATTAGCTCCCATTGGATTAACATGGTTTCATGGTTTCCGATACTAAAATACTAAATGTAACTTGTCAATCTTATTTGTCTCAACTTACCCTCAATAATGTAAATGAAAGATAACAGAAGGGAAAGTCTCAGACAAATCAGCCTAACCATAATTGAGTCCACAAAGTGAAAGTTGTTAGTAGAGCATCTTCAGATCAAGGTTTGTGTGTGCAGTGCGAGTGGTCCAGGTTAAACTGAGTCAGTGAGATTGATTCACTTTCTCTTGAACTAGGCCTTGCTGCTACTTTTTATCATCGCACTGGGATAGGTAGGTATTTCGCTCATATTCGCAAATCACTCTTCCAGCTTCTTCATGGCACAGCTCGAGTTTTGCAATATAGGGGATCTGCGAATGTCCATGCGAAAAGGAGATGCTCTTCTACAGATGAATGCGACCCTGTTAAAATTTTCTTAACCCGAGTTAGAGCCGAGGACTCACTGTATATATATATTATATCGATCTCAATCGCAGAAGAAAGTATCACAGTACTGGAAGAAAAGAGTGGAGAGAGACTTGCAGAATCATGTCGGAAGATCATGAGATGAATTCTACCCAGAGACTGCAAATTCAATAAGGTGAAAGCCTGAAAGTGCTTTCACTCACGGTACTCTTGACATGTTTTAGAGAAAGTAGATGGGAAACCATCCAACACTTATTGCTATTGATGACATTACGGTGATTTGATTGGCAATACATTCAATCGATATTTACGAGAAATACACTAAAAGCCTCTGAGTTGCAAGTAAGTAGAGCAAGTAATGCATCTGAATTCTTGCAATAATGATTCGCACCGGCTGAAATATTAAATAAACTGGGGAAAGGGACAAGATCGGAGAGAATTCCTGGATGGAAAGTGGAATCGACCGACTCAAAAGTTTACTCGGAGATGCCAAGGAATGAACACGTCATCATTACTTTTAGATGAACTAATTCAATAAGGTGAGTAGAGTATATCAGGAAGTTAACCGAACTTCTACTGTTGTTGCATTATTAGTTAAAAACGAATAATTTGTCTCATTTTGTGTGCAAAATGTAATACAGCTCCAATCTCTACTCTCTTGTCTCAGGAACTGCAGTTTGAAACTACCAACTGCACTCGCAACATTATCCTCGATCGAAGCTGAAATTTCATCTTAAGAACCTTACAGTATTTCCATTTGTAAAAAAGGTAACTTTAGTATTTAAGTAGCTCTGTAAATTAGGTGCAATACATATATAGTAGATCGTATATAAAAGTATTTTAAGTAGAACTAAACTATGCAGGTAAATTAACCTAATTTAATTTGGATTTGAAAAGGCAGTTTTCTGTGAGTTGGAGGAATATGGTAACTCAATCAGTTTTAAGTGGAGCGGGTACGCGTGCTAATCACAAAGATGTAACTTCCTACTGGAGAAATCCTGAAGATATCAACTTGGAGTTGGACTGGGAAAACTTTAGCTCGTAAGATTTCGTCTAGAAACTAATAAAATAAAGTCGGTTTAGACTTCAATAATTGATCGGCAGATTTTAACAGATATGGATTGAACTTATTCTTGGGAATTACGATAATATGGATTGTTGCACTAATTGTGATCTGCTGTTGTGAATGTACACATCGACCAACTCCAAAGTTTCTGAAAACCTCAATGAAACATCAGAAGACTTGTCTACATCAACTTTACTCTGATGATTCAATATCTATTGTTGTAACTTACTAGTATAGTATTGAGTGCATTTATTTAATATTTATTTAAACTTATATTGTTATACCCACTTACATTTCAACATTTAACCATTAACCGACTACAATTTAATTCTGCAACTTAAAAGCAAGACTATGCTTCTCATGAGCTATAATGAAATTAATTTAGTTAATCAAGAATAATAAATTTAATACGAATAAATTGAAGTTATAAATCAATCAGAAGAACAACAATGGATTGTTTGAATTCTTATGCCTTAAAACTTACTGATGAGTTCAACAACACTAAATGTCTTGCATCCAAAAGCTTGTAACTCTCGATAAACACGAATAACAGCAAGTCTAGCAAGAAAGCTGATACACTGAGGTCGAAGTGGCTTTATAAACTCATCGTATATAAACTCTCTTGTAGTTGAATTGATCATACCAGGAATTGTGAAGTCAAAAAGTTTCTTATCTTGCCCAAGAAGTTTTCCTGTGACGGAACTGGAGTTGTCAATGTATCCTTGTTTCATCAAAGCTTCATGTAAAGCTAACGCTAGAGGCGCATAGCTATTTTCCACGACTGGAGCCTGCAATAGATTCCCAAGTTGTTTTACACGAACAAGCATGTAATCACTGACACCACACAAGTCTTCTAACTTCTTCCTTATATCTGCAGCTGTCATACGTGTTGGAATCGTACACTCCTCCTCTAAGCTGCGAACATTTCCTGAGCATCTTATGGCCGATCTTCCAATAACCAAACGGAATTCTGCAGATGCCAACATATCCAGGAAAGTTTTGATATCTTTGCAAACACTTTTGAACATGGGACGAGCAAGAATGAGTTTATGAATTGCTTGGACTTTCTTCCAAATCCTTTCACTACCTCCAACATCATGTTTACGTCCTGAAGTAGAAAGTGCAGCTTTCTTGATCTGCAAGAGTGCATTCGTAATTTGGATTCCTTTGCTAAGCGAACGATGATCCAAAGATGGTACAATGAAGTAAACTGTAAAGAACTTGACTCCATTTTCTTCATTAATCTTTATCATATCGAATAGGTCATGGCTGTCCACAGTAGGAATGAAAAACTCTGGCAAGTCTTGATAAATCATCTTGTAGCGATTTGCCAAGTTTTCAACTTCTTCTGAAGTCAGGAGCATATTTCGAAATAGAAACCCGAGTTTGTCATTAGCTACAGGATCTTCCCTTACAACATTTTTCAAACTGGACTTCATGACTCCTGCAAATTCACTGTGAACCAAAACCAGGTAAACTTCTTTCACATAGCACCAATTGGAATGAACATGCCAGTATAGTCTGCTGTCTTCTTTGCGGTACAAAAATCCTTCCAGGTAGTTGAACATTTTCTCTGGTCTTCGATTAATGTAACCTGACTTTTTAACTTCGTAAGATAGTTTGAACTCCGCCAAATACGTCACGAATGTTTCTTCGGGACATTCTAGTAAGGAAACTCTAGGAAGCGGTGAGGAGCGTAGAGCCCGTATAACATCAGCCCAAGTAGGAGGTAAAGCTGGCCAGTTCATTACATCTGCCTTTTTATACTGCAGCGTGAAATCTCGTCCATTAGTGAAATTGGTGTACAGCCTATGGGACAACGCGAAGTCTTCCAAATCCTTCAATTTTTCATCATCAGCTAAAGCAGCTCGAAACATTCGACTGAGAAGTAAGTCTAATTCAGCTCCAACTTCGCTATGAACGATAGATACGTATTTTAAATGGGCAGTAGAATCTTCTTCTAGTTTACCATCCAAGTCCAAACTGGCGTCTCCTCTGGAGATTTTTGACATGACACTCAGAATACTCGGCAGATCACAAGGGTGTAATGGTTTACGAATTCGAATGGAGCTGAGCGATACCACAACCTTCACGCGTTTCAGAGCATTATAAAGACGATCAGGTCTGGAGGCACTCGGGGTTCCAGAAGCTTGAGAAGCATCCGACAGCCCACTTGAAGCAAATGCAGAACTTGAACAGCTGAATTGTTGAGTACTTCCAAATTCATCCTGGTTGGTGCTGACTGATTGTTGAGTTCTAGCTCTTTTATTCTGAAAGCAAGATAGCTGAAGGATTGAAGCCTTATTACGAAACTCGGCAGTGTACGTCGTACAAAACTCAAGGAGGTCAAATGGATTTGCTTCTTGTTCAGATTTATGAGTTCTTCTGTGGACAGATTCTGTACCAACAATCCCTTTCTTTGTAGATTCTAGCAAGCCCTTCTTACTCAACAATCTAGCAGCAAACTTTCCTGGAAAATCAAAGTCAGCTATCCACTGGACAACATGGAATCCAGATCCAGTGGTCACAGCAAAGATTTCGCCTGACCTATAATGGAAAATCACCTGATGGATCAACTGTTTAAATCTCTTGATTCCATAAGCCGACAAGAATGCCACAGGCTCCTGAGCAGCTTGCACAAATATTCTAGTGTTGAACATATCTCCTTCAAAAACTTGCAGGTCATGCTCGTCGTCAATATGCGGTGGAATCAATACTCTTTCTTCTTCATACTTCTTGTGCATTTTGGTAGGATCGTTGTACTTCTCAATGATGAAGTTGATGATCATATCTTCGGAGCAGTTTTGGGGAAACTTGTTGACATTGATCTTGTGGAAACTCACTTCAAGCTGTTCTTCGTCTAGTTTCAACACGTTAATTGGATTTACAGTAGCTCTTCGTCGTTTGGCTTCTGAAGGAGGAACTCGAAAGAGAAAATCGAAGTCTGCTCCAGGGGACGAGAAATTGGATCTTGAAGGTCCCGCCGTTGGTATATTACCATCAGGGTCTCTGAATTTGAAATAAATGCAAAATGGTAACCGATTAGAAAACCATTTTTAAATTATCTATATATGATAATACACGAGTATATTACTTACGCCAGAAGGTCTTCTAAATTGACGTTTTCGTAAGACTCAGATATCGGTGGCGCAAGTAAATCTTGGAGATCTAGTTCTGGTGCGAAAGACGTTGATCGCGGGGCACCTTCTATCGGCATTCCTGGAGATGAAGAAGCTATCCCATTCTGTTCCAATTGTACTGGAGAATGAGAATCCAAATCCAACTCAAAATCGTCCTTATCGTGATTACTTTCTGGAGAAGATTTCACACGATCATTGTTTACGATGGGTACGTCGGATTTAGGCGTGCTGTTTTGAAAATCATCATCGAAATCATCCAGAATTTCTTCATTATCTGAATCATCGGAATCATTCAACTTCCGGTTCCTCTTGTACTTCTCCGGGCTACTTTCAGGCGAACTTTCCTTCATTTCCCTTTTAACAGTCGTTGACTTGGGTCTCCCAAGCGGCGTTTGTGCTAAGATGACATTGCATAGTCGAAGGGGACCTTTTTCCTTCCCACCATCTTCCTCTGGAAATTCGAAATTTGTATAAAAATAATAAATATATATTGCAACCCCCTGTACATCTTACACATTCATATCAAAACTAGAATATTCCTCTACAACAATTATGCTATATTTGCCTGTCGACTGTCGACGACAATACTACTACTATACCTTCAGAAGAAGAGGAATCGTGCGAATTTTGGTT
>Ga0194135_10002053_pt1 | contig 12176 bp, 7 predicted proteins | sample LitLau_LLRF_2013_FD_134024 | JGI IMG/M metagenome (GOLD analysis project Ga0194135, IMG submission 134024) | Freshwater sediment microbial communities in response to fracking from North America - Little Laurel Run_MetaG_LLRF_2013 (version 2) | ecosystem: Environmental > Aquatic > Freshwater >... | reverse complement strand
TGCCCTAGCCACAGTTTCCAACGGATTTTAATAATTTTCAGGAGAAATGTCAAGTAGCCGGTTCCTCATAGGTTGCTGTGAAAAGAATTTTTATCGAGGGGGAAATAGGGGGGAAAAGGGGGGGAGTTTGCCCTAGCCTCAGGGGAAGAGGCCAATAGTAGGGAGAAAGCTCGCGAGGTCTACTGTCCACAGGACTACTAGTTTTTAGTCATTATCCTGAGAAATTATGTTTAGATAAAGTGATATCGGGTGCATAACCATTTTTTTGGAGGAGGTGTTGAAAACTAGGTTACAGGTACCAGGTTTAGTTGTTTAGGATATATCAAAAAGTTACGAGCTTACCCCTTTTTCTGTGTGCTGCTCCCCCAACTCCCCCTTTTTCCAGGGTCTTCCCCCACCTGGCCTGTAAATATTGAATTTTGATAACAGAACAGTTAAAAGGATATTGGAATCAGATATGTCATTGTTTTATGATATTGTATTGTACCTATTTAAGATTGGGATAAAGCTGTAAAGAAGTTTAGTATTATAGTTCCTAAGTATCCAAACTAACAAACCAGCATTCAATTATAAATAGGTGATAATAGCGAGAAGGTCATGGCGAATCGTTGGAGTCGGATCCGAGGGTGGTGATTGGGAAGAGCGGGTACCAGCCCACCGTAAGACGCGTCAAGTGCATTTTGCTGAGAGCCAGCTCAGCTCCTCCGATCCCTTGGTTATGTTCCCTGAACCCTTTTTGCCGCTCCCACAGCATAACGAGCAATGATCTAAACCAAAAATGGTAATTAAGTTGAGACACCTGCCGATATATTGATCGACAGAACGCACATTACGGTTTATGGCACTATTTACCGGTCTCCCATAGTGGTCCCCAAGCATAGGTAATTGTTTACTGTAGCCTCTTAAGTAGACAACTAGCAACGGTAACAAAATAAAGAGTGTGACAGTACTCGGTACGGCGTACGGCGGTTTTCTGTTGTACGACAAGCAGAGTCTATAACTAGGGTATGGTGTTCACTACACTGATGTCTTCAATATTCGGTCAATTCAAATCCGAATTCGCTAGTGGTGTGCACACTTACCTGTCGGTAATATCACAAGCAGAGTATCTTAATGTTTGACGATACATTGGAGCTGCGCTGTGTGTCACTACTCGCGTTTTCCTCTTTTGAAGCCATCTCTCACCATCTCGCAAATACGTTTTTATATACGTGTCTACACATACACAAGAAGAACTTTAAATGGATTTCTCCACTAGTATGAATTATTAACAGAATCAGAATAAAAAACTAGGATATGATAGTGGCGTATATAATTGTATTCAAATTTTTAGAAAATTAAGCAAGATTTCGCACACGCTGTAAGAGATAGGCCTGGACCTAATTTCGGAAACTTTAAATGCAATTTACGGCGAATCGAGGCCCTGTTACAGAGGAACGGGTTTCACAGTCCTATCCTAGTTTTTAATGCTGAGCCTGAGATCTTGGATCCATCGTAACAAATGTTTCCCAAAATGCTTGCTTGCGGGGAACTCAAGTAGGTACAGCACTAAGAATACAATGTAATGTAGCATTTCAGAATCAGAATCAGATTCAGCATAAAAACTAGGTTATGAAAGTAGAAAACATATTAGTAGATCTCAATGATCTTCACACTTAGTCAAGTAGAGGCGGTAGGTACCTGCATACTCTCTCAACATAACATGTCAATTTCGATATTTGGTGAAGGTATTTTACTCAGTTTAGAAAAACGATTGACTGAACTCAATACCTACTTTCTGAATTCCCGTTTGCCAATTAACTTTTAACCACAATGATACCCGTATAGTAAATAATCGAACTTGCCTGGTGGAGTGTCTTTGGATGAGCCAATGATATTCCTTGCTGACACTACTTCCACCTCCAACTGACCTTTGGTCATGAGCAGCCCAAGCTTTACCTCCCCTTGAGGAAGCATTCCTCGATGACCTTTCGGTCGCATTTGCCCAGGACCAAGTTTCATGCCAACAGCTCCTCTGTAACAGTTTTTACAATGCTGTGAGATAACTTAAAAATTATAATATTTGCCGCACCGATGTGTTTAACGATTTGGTAGGTACTTACAAAATGGTGTCATCATCTTCTGGACTCGATGTAGCACTATGCTCCGGGACTGAATCTTTTCTTGGGATAGGCATACAGCTTGCCCCTGTTAAGTAGGTACATGTTTAGCGTTAGACAGTCCGATATACATAATATGAGCATTATAGGAAAAAATCCGTTTTTATGTAGGTAGGTGAGTATAAATAAGTTTAGGTAAATATAATCGATTACAGCAAAAAATGCTATACCCACATACCTATTAACATGGCTTGCATATGAACCGTATTATTACATACTGGAACTAAAGGGCTTAATGTTTAGTGTAATAGTGCAGACTTTTCACGGGAATATATCCAATGTGATAGAAATGTGCGCCATATTGTCATGGGGAGTGCGTTCTACCTACATTTACCAACGAGACACAGGCACACATTACTCCATATGTTTAGGTTAAACATGACATTTAAAAATATACGAATTAATGTGTGGGTCTTATTATTAATACTCTACTTCGTGATAATACATGTGAAGGGAGAGGAACATGATCAAACTCTACCTATTGCCTAGTCACCTCTGGGTCTCGACTTGGCATCATGGAGATGCGCCTTGAGTACTGCAGCGTACATGGTGCTGCGACCTGCACCATAAGTAAAAACCGTCAATTGCGGAATATTTTTATAATTTACACTGCCCTGAAGGTTTACTCACGTCTTTGAGCAGAAACGGAATTCCGCTTTTCAGAACTTGTCAAGCTCATTTGTCGCCCAAGTTCCCCCCTACAAGCCTTCAAACTTTTTAGCAGTTCTTCTGGATCTTGCCTGATAACAGAACTGCGACGTCGTCCACGATTTACGTATACTTGTATTGGAGCTTCGTCGTCTAAAATCAGACATTCTGTAAGCAAGTCGTAGATATAGAAAGAATCACACCTGATATAATAATTACCATTTCTTTGTTCAGCCCCATGCTGCGAAAGCAAAGAACTTCTACGGGATCCAGGTAAAGATTTGGAACCGTCAGGGCCGAGTTGATAGACAGCGTCTGGTTCCAGATGTCCCTCAGATTGAGATGACCCCCGCCGCGAACCAGACACCCAAGCATGGTCTGGATGTAGTAAGTTAAACTCAGGGGTTCCAATTTCACTCTCCCGGTCATCTGGTGGTAAGTAAAACATATGTGAGCATCTACAAACTAGTCGATTTCAACATGAATTTATCTTTTTTCTTGATTCAAAAAGTTCATAGACTAAAATCAGTGCCTTACCAGAAAATGACCTGTTTCCAGCGAATTCCGTCCTCCTCAGTAACCTGTTTGTGATTTCAGTAGCTAACGACCCCCTTGGGGAGACATATGGCGATTTACCTCCACGCATTTGACGAGGATCTTCTAAACGGTACCATACTGGTCTGTCATCAGCAAAAGCTTTATTTAGATCCACAGTACATTCCCCTGAAACGTAAAGCGTGGGTAACAAGTGTGTATGCAATACAACTACATGCGTGTTTATTTATAGCCTACCTTAAAAATTGTAACGATAAAAAATCCTCTGTACCACAAATGGGAATATATGTATACCTACATAGGGGGGATCTAGATCAAATTAAAATGTTATAATAAGGAGTAATAATCAGGATTAGGAAGCATCTAAATACTAACCAATAGGAAACGTTAGAAGCTTCCTAACCCTGATTATTACATTTTAATTTGATCATGATCTCCCCTATTTTTTTTCAAACTAGATAGTTAAATATGTACTACCATTTGCGGTAAGGGTACGCAAGATATATCTTTTTAATTTTTACAATTTTTAAGGTAGGCTATAAATAAACACGTATGTAGTATTGTAGTTGTATTTTGTATTGCATTCACGCTCTTCAACTTCTACCGCCAACATTTAGACGTAGGTAACTTACCTAAGAACACATCGTCCTTATCAAATTGATTGTCCCATAATGTGATTTCTATTGTGCGGTCCATCAAATTTTCTCCGGGCACATTATCAAATTCTAAAGTTGCGTTCCACATCGGATTATTCGTTGGTTCCGCTACATCAGTTTTCACCGAACGCTGACCAGGCCTAAAAAAGAACAATAAAGCACAAATCTGCCACTACAACACGCCTTGCCTATCCCTGCCACTCAGCGTTTTGAGTTTGCGTTGCATGATTTGTTAAGCAACATTAAAGACGGGCCGTACTTGGAAGCTATGGGGATCCCTAACGTGATATACTGGCTACAGTTGAAACATTAGTTGCGACACTTAAAGTCTTTAACTCTTCGAGGTATGTATAACACTATTACTGTGTTATGTGTAGGGAAAATTGGGAACAACAACAACAGGACTGGTGGGATAGTGTATAATACATAAAACGTGTGAACTCACATGGCTGGAAGAAGTCTGAGTTGGGCAAAAGCCTCAGGCATTGCTGCATCCTCTCGCAGAGATAAATCGTCAGCTGCTAAAACGGCGACGGACAACTCCTGTCGCTCGTCGTTGTACGATACTTGAGTTTGAACTCTGCCAGAAACTTTTTTCATATCCCGCTCCTGCACCACACAAGTCACATTAACACCACATTTTAAAGGGATATTTTATATTACCAACTAGTTACCTCTGCAATTGTCATCATAATAATTGGTCCAAAATATTCAATTGAACAAGTAATGTAGGTGTGTACCTACTTATGGGTTGAAGCAGGTAAACACGCGCTTACCTATACCTACATATAACTATGTAGCAATACTAATCAAAATTTTTCAAGCTGACCAAGCATTTGAAATGATTGAATGGCTTGAATTACAGTTAGTTGGGCCCATTTTTCAATTGCAGAGGTATAGCTAGATTCGTACGTAACGTATCTATATGGCAAACATTCGCAAGCCATGCAAAGAACTATCATGCTCACGCAAAGTTACTAAAAATCAAAATCACATTGAGATCGGATAGCACCATAGCCACCATGAAATGGTTATTTACAAGAAGGAGGCATGTTTTATGAAAAACTACAGCTGTATGTATAATAACTACCTATTAGGTATTTCACATCCCATTTAAATACGTTTTATGCACTTAAAATATAAAACCCATCTCCGACATTTTGGTGAAGAATATATTGAACTATTCTTTAAAAAAAGTAACTGTTGCTAATGAGTCGAATTTTGAAAATATACCTATAAGCAGATAAGAGCATAGGCTTATACTTATATCAGTAGGTATAATATGACAACCGTATTTACGTAACTAGCAGCACAATCTTCCAAAGAGTTTTTAAAATAAGTCCGACTAGGAAAAATAAAGCTGGTACCAACATATTGTACGACAGTTTTATCGGAGAAGGGTTGTATTGGTCCAAAACACCACGTACAATGCGAGGTACCGATTTTAAACATACTCGATCGTACATAAAATATTTACAAACATGTAATGTTAGGTATCTAAATAGGTACGCTTCATTAGAAATGACATTGCCTAGTGAACATTTGTACAAAGGTAAAACAATCTATTATTGGTAGATATTGCAATATTGAAATACATAATAGATTGTTTTTATCAATAATTATAGTCCTTTTATCGTTTCAAAACGGTCGATTGAAAAGAAACCTGAGTTAGTGGGCTAAGTGTCTATTAGGTGTTAAAAAAAATAACAAATTTATTTCAATGCATAGTTTATAGAATCGGAGAGGCTCTCTTTGCGACTAGGGATCGGATTAAAGATTCTTATTGGGCCACCACTCCACAACGCCTCATTAAGTCCCACCCAACTTTCGTAGCCAATGCAAAATTACATTTGGCGAGGAACCTTAGGTAGGACCTACCTTTTACCTTTTACTCACAACCTACGACGGAAGAGGCACCCCCAACTAGCCAGAGGACCTAATGCGTTGTGGCCTTAATACCTACATTTATTGAAATATTAATTGAATGCGAAAAAAGGACGAGTGTCCCATACTTACACCTGAAGGCCAAATTGAGCTTATCAACCAAGAAGCTAAATAAGTTGGTGTAGTTTATTGCATATTTACAATACGTACAAATACTTGCACAAGAAGTAGCATCTGGAAATTCGTAGGTATAACTAAGACCAAAATGGTAAAAAGCTCAAAACTGCATTCATAGGGTAAGTGAAGGGCAATAATGAAAATTGAATACAATCCATTCTATTTAGGTAAACAGTAAACGTAGTAAAACTATTTAAGAAAATAGTGATAGTTGCAGTGTTGGCTCTAGAAGCTTTGAGAAAGGCAGGTCTTCATCCTCCGACGCATCACGCATCCTATTCAAAACACGCAACTAAAAGCTCTAGAAACGAGAAATGTTGACGGTGGACTATATGTACAAGTGAAGTCAAGTCAAGTGCTAGGTTTTGAACAAAGCAGTCAAGCAATATAGCATAACACACGCCAGTACGGAGATTCTGAAGTCACTTTCTGCTAAATAAATTATAATATTTTCAAGCCATATAAAATTTTTTAGGATACATCTCGGGAATCCATGCAGGATTGAGTTCATGAACTCGAAGAACTAATAAGATTGGGTTAAGTCTGGTTTGACTTGCATTTTTTATGGGATTCAAGGGAGGGTTTGGCGGTGAACTCGGCGGTTCTACAGATGCAGTTGACTCAATATCCTGCGAGGCTCCAGAAAAGTACACCCTTGTAGATTACACTTTACAATACTTTGCCCATGTTTACCTCGATCACAATAATCGCGTTTAAAAATAATTTGATAATACTTACGCATTTTTGCATGCCAGTTCGATATTATTGATATGAGCGGTTTATGAAAATCAAATTATCGCCGAATCAAATTCGACAATTTTAAAGTAGGTGCAATGCCCTACAACTAATTAATTATTGAAATGGAATTTCATGTATTTTCAAATACCTTACTAATCCCTCCTCATTTTCTTTAATTTGCAAACGCGGTAGGTACCTACTCGGTAGGATTCGAGTAAAACATGGACGCTTTGTATTATAATTTGAATATAGGAACTGACCTTAATTGTTTCATCTGATACACGGCCAAAAAATGTACCTTGGTAATTGTAGGCTATTTACCTAATGAACTATTACTTACTGCATATATTTATTATTAAATAAATTGTGTAGGTGGTTTCCTACAAGAACTAGTGTTTTGGTTATAAGTTATACACATTGCCAAATACTATTATTACCTCTAAATATTAACACCCTTCTAAATCTTATGATGCTTAAATAAAATGGTGAAAAAGGCTTAATAACGCCGCATTGGCACTATTGGCAGGCTCATTCAGTCATTGAGCACTGCAGGTTGGTGGGCACATGATAAAAAAGTGGAGAGATAAAAAGTTACAGCACGTCACATACAAGTACCTACAATAAATTATTAAGTGAATCCTACAACCTGGGTTTCGTATGAATACATTTACAAAGATCAGAATTTAATATTATTTTCATTTTGCTACTTCTTACCCATCTATTTTTTGGAGGCATTCTGCGATCTTATTTTGGCGGTTATCTCACTACCTACGGAAAGTGGGAGCCCACACAGGTTTTACCTTTTCGAACATCACACTTTCCACATAAACTGATAAAATAGCGCCCCAGGCTACAAAACGCCAAAGCTATTTTAAAAGCAAAAAATAAATCTGGTAACATTATTAGAGTAAGAAGTATATACATCATGATACAGTCATATCGTGCGTACATAACATTACATAAGTTGATTTGTATAGCTACTATCGTACAGTGCGTACAACTTAGCATAGATAACCAAACACAGGTTTATTTTATTTTGTGCCTAATAGAACACTCACAAAATTCCAGAAAAGAAATCCCAGGCTGTTTGGTTAAAAACTTAACAGAGATGTAACAAAGTAGAAATTATTATAAAAAGTAAAGGCCTATTTCATATTAAGATAATAAAATAGTCGAGAGAAGTCCTTCATTATGATAAATTACTTAGTTTCGATTGTTCTGCTCCGATTATGGCACCAATATAATGGTTCTACACCATGGATATATAAAATATATGAATGGGCTATTGCATGCCGATATTTTAAATATAAATTTCCCTCATTTTTAATAGTAATATCACTTCAAAATTAACTACAAAAATCAGAATTAGAAAAAAGATGATTGTGGTTTTTGAGTAAAGATATGATAAAATAAATATAGATAGATTATCACAGATAAAAAATATTTTTACTATAATAAATAGTAACTCAATAGAGGTGTACACAATTTTCGAACTTTTCTGTGCTACTTGATTATTTTACACCTAGCCCATGTTTAGCTTAGGCAAAGTGTGTATACCCCCATAGATAAGTACCTAGTATCTTCTTACAAGTGGTATATTGTAGAATCAGATCAGGGTTACATGACATGTATCTAAAATACATTAACTTTAACCTATACTCATAGAAATGTTTGAGAAGGTAGCGTCTGCTTTCTACTCACCTGGCCAGCGGTTCTTCCTGATTCTCGCTGTTCATATCAGTATAAAGATTGAAATGTACATAGCAAACATTTATATGTAGGTCCCTAGATATTACGAACGCAGATTAAAGTAGAACAGGTTAAGTAGCAAAATGCTTAACAAGCTATGCTTAATTCAACTAGGGGTAATGGGAATTTCCGCAATGGCTATTTTACTGATTCTAAGACATCAGCGCATTAGTCCAAGAAAAGCGGGGGAAGTTTTAATACTAATTACTAATTATTTTCATTGTCTCATGTAAGTATCTACTACTTTAATTGCTTTGCATAAGTTAGTAAATATGGCATATATTAGAAACCGTCACGGTTCTACAAATGCCGTCTTATATAAAGATATAGAAATATTATGTACATCTACCTATACCATAATAGGGCATGCAAGTAGGTGCTTTTGAGTAAGTACCTTAGCTTAATAAACTCGCCCTTTGAAAAAAGCAGTCAATTCTTTAGAAATGTGTGGCAGGCTTGAGTAAGCACTCTCACGCTGAAATCGACTCAGCTCGGGTAAAGGGTACTAAGCTACTTTAACGGCTCGAGCTTGGTCGACCCGGGCCGAAGCGGGTATACTTGCAGTAAAAAAAATTTCAAAAGTAAGGGTATTGAGGCGCAGGATTTCCTGCAATTGTACGCCCATTGGGTATTCGGTAACAACTGGATATGTGGAGTCATAAGCCTAAAAGTAGTTATCCAAAAATTGATAAATAAGCCACGACAATTTTTGTTGTTAAATCATCTGTAAATTATTATTATGTTAATCTGATACCAAGGATTTGGGGCAATACCTAGTTCCATACAAAATAATTATAATCTGGAATCTCTACTTTTGAGCTGAAATATCGCCAGCTGCGTCACCCAAAACCCAATGGTGGCAAATCTGTGACACCTCTGGTAGGTATACTAAGAACAAGAAAGCTCAGTATGATTTTGATTTTCCTTCCATGAAATAAGCTAGAAAATAAACTAAAATAATATTTAACCATACAAGTACAAAAATAAAACAACATTTAACAGTAGATAATATCTTTTTCTAGCTACAATTACTGCTGATAGCAAAAGACAAGTGAAGCTGCGCTCCCAGAGCTTTGAGTGGTTACAGACTACATAATATGTTGTTTTAAGAAGAGTGTGCGTACAATAAAGAAATGCGCTCATCTATCCATCTCTTACGCGGCGCAAGGTTCTGATGTAAAAGGATCAAGAATTCGCCGAGGGGTACTTCAAAATTGAAACTGTTTAACCAAATGTTGCTGTGCTCTTTCCAAAATAATTTATTAAACCGGAATGCGTTTCAAGGTTTATGCGTGCTTATTGATCACGCCCCTTAGGAGATTGACATTGAGATGACTTGTATACATGAAAATATAATGATCTCGGACTTTTGTCCTTTATAGGCTCTAAACGACGACCTCCTATCAAAATTTGATGATTGGTTAAATAGCACAGACAAACAATTACTAGATTGTCAAACAACAATCCGGATGCCATATTGCGAATAATGGTCTCTGGACGCCATATTAGCGTTAACTGGATGATCTAGTCTCTGCTATTTATCCTATCATCAAATTTTGATAGGAGGTCGTCGTTTAGGGCCATAGAGGAGTAGTAGTGTGTTAGTCAAGAGGAGTCTGGAAATCCAGAATTCAGAGGGTCCACGAGTACATGCAATCTCATAGTCACACATACCCCATATGGCCGGAATCAATATGCAGAGATTAAAATTAAGGTAGGATTTCAGTTTTATATTAATTTATATATAATCGGGATCTATGTTTATTAGTTGGTAGCTTCATTACCCTTCGCAGTGAACCAAGCACTGAACAGAACTAAGGCCAGCTACCCTCGGAATTTCCAATACATAATGGTGGCAGCGGTGGGATTTTCTCAAAAAAGTGCCATAAAGATGGTAGTAGTAGTAATGTGTGGTCTTAGTGTTATGTGGTCGGGTGGTAGGTACAAATAGGTCTGTATGTCTGAATATACTGGCCCTACTCTGATAAAATAGTAAAACCATCTACCCCTTGCGTCGCGGGTTTTATATTAATTGGCTGCAACATTAAAGTGCTTCACTGTCAAATTTGTGCAAATTTTAACCAACTACTTGTGGCGTCTGCACGAAGCATGTGCACAATTGTTTTAAAATATTATTGCACTATTTTATACTATTATTGTCATGTAAACGCTGTTGAATACAAATTCGTACATAAAGTGACGATGTACATATCGTTAAGATGGGAAGAAACGGTTACCGAGCACGTTTGTCAACATGGTCTCAGGAATTTGACATTTTGCATATGATGGAATAACTAAACTAACCCAGGATAATAATAATAAGTCTTATCAACGCAGAAATGATCGAAGAAATAAATAAGAAATGTTAAAAATTAAAAAAAAAATTATAAAAAATATTTCTTTTTTCTCAAATTTTCTAAATTTACATCGCCATTTATTTTGTATTTGATTATTTCCACGTTGATGACACTAATTATTAATATCCTATCTAGGGTTGTTCCATCAAAATGTCAAACTCCTGACACCATGTTGGCAAACCTCGGTCATATCTTCTTAACAATGATTTCGTCAATTTACGGATGTGCGCAATGCTTTTATGACCACCACAAGTCTTGGTGTTTCCAGAATAAATGGTTGGATACGAATTAAAGAACGATAGAAGGAAGGCCAGCAAGTTACACCAACAAGTATAAATGAAATACAGGATGATATTCTATACCGGAGTCTTGGGCAGTTTGCGTCGCGTTGGCGAACATGGCGAATTCTTGTCCGAGTCGTTTTCTGTTAAAACATACAGTCCCGCAACATAAGCCCAGACAATAAAGACATTCAAATTAGGCTCAATAAGTATTCCTTATTGCATTACAAAATTCCAAAAAGGAACCATTTTTTAATTAAAAAACCATAGCCATTTGAAAAATGTTAGGTATGTTTTGTTGTGACCGGACTAAATAAGAAATTTCAGATTACAACATCTGTGCAAGCTTTTTTCGATTCAGACGTGCATACCTATTATTTCGGTTTACAATTTAAAAGAAAAATAATATAGGCTATGTAAACGCCGAACAAACATTTCGTATCTAAATATTTCTATCCAAAACTATTAGGTAACAAGTCCCTCTACGAATTTAAGTCGGGTTGGCTCAATCTGATATTCCGACAATCCGACCAATATGTTTATGAATTTTAGTCATAATTTATAACCATCGGGGATATCATGACTAGGTACATAAGCTAGCAAACCGAAAGAAAACTGCTCTCGACTCAGTACTCACGACAGATACATAATACATACGTTTTAAACTTAACAAATCGGTGCCTGTACCGAATAATAAAGAAAAACCAGGCACCTAGGTAACCACTTTACATAGGTACCAGCGTTAAAAAAAACCGGCTTCTGTAGTTTTTTTATGCTTACCGGTATACTATAACTTATTTTTTTGGGAAGAATACTGCACATGTTGAGGTATTTGTACTGTTAAATGAAAACCGAAATTATCGGTATTAAACATAATAATTAAATAATAATAATAATAATAATTAATGAAACTCACCCAAAACAAGTCCCAAAGACTCAGCGTTGGAATTTTTGCGTGATGAAGGCGCGGTT
>Ga0194135_10002052_pt1 | contig 12176 bp, 8 predicted proteins | sample LitLau_LLRF_2013_FD_134024 | JGI IMG/M metagenome (GOLD analysis project Ga0194135, IMG submission 134024) | Freshwater sediment microbial communities in response to fracking from North America - Little Laurel Run_MetaG_LLRF_2013 (version 2) | ecosystem: Environmental > Aquatic > Freshwater >... | reverse complement strand
GGAAAGGAGTGAAGGTCTTCCTCGGGTGCTTTTCTTTCTCCAGGATTTCCATTACTTTCTCTTCTTCTCTCCGGTCCAGTGGTATAGCAACTCAACTCAAAATTCTATCCATTCTTTCACAATTTCAGAGTCGACACTCAGGAGGAGACGAAAGACAAGTTCCGTGCTCATTGGAGTGGAAGTTGCGTTGTTCCTCAACGTGGTGGATCTCCTCGTTTCTTCATCATTATTATTATCATTCTCAAGGAGATGGGTCTTCTCGCCACTAATACCAATCCAGAGAGGAAAGTGCCAAACTAAAGGAATTCTCATCTCCCATCCCCGTCTCCATCCTCTCCTTTCTCCAAGGCCCCCACCTGGCAATACGATCCGAATCCGAATCCCACTCATCAGAGGAGAAGGGAATTAAAATCCTCAGGTAGTCCACGTTTTAATAGGAAATTTAATCCGTTCCGAAGTCACCGAATGAGAAGTACAAAGAAAGTCAGGAAATGCTTGTCAAGGAGTACAGAATTCCCCTTCCGCTCACCGTCGAAGAGTATCGTATTGCTCAGCTCTACATGATTGCCGTAAGTCCTTGCTGTGGTTGTTTTGTCTTCTTTCTTGTGGTACTCCTAACAGTAAATAGAAAAGAGTCTTGTTCAATTTCAAATATAATTCCATTGAAGCCTATTACATGAAGCTCTTCCGTCTCTTTGAGGCTTGAACTAATTTTTTGTTAACTGTCAAATGAATTGTTTACATGCTTAGCGTTTCTTAGGCGTTACAGTACAAGGACCAAGACTTTTTCCTTCCCTGTTGCTTCCTTTCTCGGAATGATATTTTTCCGTGTGAAAATTGCTCAATGGAAAGTTTATGGCTCATTAACTAATGGTTTCCCCAGCTTGTTCCTTCTGTTGTTTTTTTTTTGTATAGAAAAAGAGTCGAGATGAGACGAAAGGTGCTGGAAGCGGAGTGGAGATTTTGGTAAATGAGCCGTACACGGATGGGCCGGGTGGTCAGGGTCAGTTTACTCACAAGATTTACCACATCGGAAGTCATTTGCCGAGCTGGTTCAAGAGCTTACTTCCCAAGTCTGCTCTGACGGTTGAGGAAGAGGCTTGGAATGCATATCCATATACTCGTACCAGATACACGTGTCCATTCGTCCAAAGATTCTCTCTGGAAATTGAGACTTACTACTGTGATGATGTGGGTCAGCAAGAAAATGTTTTCAAACTTACCGGATCCGATCTTCGAAATCGTGGTGTTGGTTAGTACTAATCATTCTTTCGATTTTTTTTTAATCTTAAATATTACAAACAAAGCCCACTTTTATCCAATAATTCCAGCTCCTAAAATTGAAAGTCACTAAATAGAAACGTAGGGTTGGTTTCTGCTACTTATTTTTCCAAAATATTTTAAGATTTTCAAGATATTTAAAAATATTTCATTTGAGGAGAGAAAGTTTTATAAGGGAGAGTATAAAATAAACAGTTTCATAAACTCACTAAATGTGTGCTCTTTCTCAGCGGCGTTCGAGTCGTTGACCTTTCATGTCGATTCACTTCTACTCTCTCGTGGGCTACTACGCAGTTTCTACTGATTTTTAATATATTAGACTGGTGGTGGCTTCCTCATAAAGGGTATACTTTGGAGGAGTAATAAAAGGAGTATAATTTAATACTGTCTCTTTGTTGGTATTGGTATTAGATGTGATTGACGTGGTGAAAGATCAACTTCATGGAGCTGATTACGTGCGAGAAGAGGATCCTCGAGTCTTTGTATCTTTGACAACCGGACGCGGTCCGCTTGGAGAAACTTGGAAAGATGACTACTGGAACGAGTGTAAGGTGAGTACAGCAAGAGAAAGCCAGGAATTTGTCGCTTTCTCCCTTATAGTCAAAATCCCGTCGTCCTTCATCCTCTTTCTGCACTCTGGTGAGTTTAAAAGAAGGAGAGAAAGAACTTTTCCATAGCCAAAGTTGCGCTCTTGGCAGCAGGCCTCTCTCATGTTCTCTGGGTTTTAGGAATTCTAAACGCTTGACATTTTTTTAGAATTCCTCCTTCTATTTGTTTAAAATTGCTGGCAATCACTTGTTCTCCTTCACCTACTCTTCAATGAAAACAATTTCCAAGGAATATTTAGCGGAGCCACTCATCCTGTTGTGGCTTGGAGAAAATTCAATTAACTTGGCCCATTCATCGATGCCTCTTCTTCCTCTTCTCCCAGAGTCAGGTTGTCCTAATCTTCAAAGTGGAAAGTGTTAACGCCTTCCCGAAAATTTAATTTAGTCAATCCGAGAGTGGGGAGGCTGGGCCTTCCATTTAAATTTCCACTTTTCCTTTTCACTTATCTCCATCTCATTTAATTATTTACCACATCAAGTCCCCGTCCTTCCTCATCCCACCTTTAGCTCACTTCTACTCCTTCTTGTTACTCCTTGTCTTGCGTCAACAACAAGATCCACTTGCATTGGGGAAAAGCGAGAAAATGTCAAGTTTCTCTCCACGTTTGAGATGGGCGTCCTTCTTTCATTTTCTTTATAGAACTGATTCATTCAATTGTGGTTTTCATTACACTTACACACTCACGTAACATTACAATTCCATTTTAATTAGTTTCAAAGCGGAGGCGCATCATAAAGCTTTAGTTCCTACAATTAATTAAATTACTCTTATTCCTTTCCTTTGAAATCATAATTCCTTTCAATTTTCTCCAAGAATCAAATAACGAAGTCTGGACGTAGGGAAAGGATGGAATTCCTCCTTGTTAGTATGTTACTGGAACTGGAAGCTATTGTCCGATATATTGGAGAAAGTACTTTTTCTCTCTTCCAAAGGAAAAGGTCAAGCTTATGGATCACTGCATGCATGGAGTCATTGAAGTGTCCCTCCCTTTCCATTCGAAATTGGTTTTCTGACGTAGTTTGTGCACAACAGGAAAAGATGCTTCTCTTATTGATTGAGAATTTTCATTTCAGAGAAAGTCGATGCCGCTACCAAATGGGAAAGCAGTAATGTGTGCCTATAAATTATGTCGGGTTGAGTTCCACTACTGGGGGATGCAGAGCAAAATTGAAAAATTTATTCATGACGTTGGTAAGTCCAATTTGTTCAAAAAGTAATTTTATACTAAAGTCTCTCAAATAGTTGAAGTGGCGATTGTCCTCCCGCAGTCCCAGTCCATCCTATTCATTCCTTAGTCCCAAGTTCTTCTACCACCACCACTTTCTCTTTCCCTCGAAAGTTCCTACAACTAATTTCACTAGTTTTGATCTATGAATAGAATGGGATGGAAGGGAAGGACCAGGAGGTAGAGCGCTTTAGTTGAGATTTCGAATTCTGTAAAGTAAGCTTTTGATCACAAACAAGGGCCTTGGTTGGATTCAACTGGGAGGATTGTAGAGAGATGTAGTCGAGTCGAGAATAATTTTAACCTCTTCTTTATATAAAGTTGGCCTTGCTCACTCCTCCTCTTCCTTCTCCTCCTCTACTTCTCCAAATAAGACCAACTCGGTGAGAATCTCCAGGCGTGGACGTTTAACCTTTAAAAACTGGAATGAAAGTGAATAGGTGAGGAAGAGGAGGAGGAGAGAGATGGGAATCTTCATAAAAAGGTATAAAACTTGCGTCAGCTTGACGTCGTTTTTTTAGATGGATGAACTATGACTTCCTGGAGTGGAAGTTCCACTTGTCACGGTTGGAAAGGTTTCGATGGAGCATTATTTGTTTCTCAGCAGTTCAGTTTTCAACTTTATTTGGTTTTTTTTTTGGCATAGGGTGGGACCTAGTTTTCTCACTCCCCTCCTCTGAACTGGACTGGAACTCTCTCTGACGTCCAGTCCTACTTTCTCCATTGCCGCCGTGGGTTGGAAGCTACATAGAATAGGCGGGTTGGTGGACTCGTTTCCTTGATTCCATTATCTCTGACTAGCCTTTCCTTCCTAGCGTAATTAATGGCGTCCGAGGAGCATGGGAGTCGGTTCTGCTGTTGTGTGTGTCCGCGCCCTGGAGAGATGTCATAGAACTGCCCCAATTCCCATTTCCATAAAACCGGCTATAATAATGGCATAAAGGCTCTGATGTCAGTGTCTGTGCGAGAGATAGTTGGTGGGAATGCGGGTGGCGTCTATGTGGGGTTTCTCTCCTTCCTGGATAAAAAAAGGTAAATTCCCTGGCTTACTAACCTTGGGCTTTTGTGAATATTCTCGCCTTCGCCTATAAATTATTAACAACTGATCCCGTTTCTGGAAAGAGTCCACATCCATATACTTTTCCTTTATAGAAAAGGAGCCTCCATGGCTTTCCCTTCCGACTACTTTTGAAGGGAGGGTGATTGATGAGGGAAAATTGTGAGAAGCTGTAGTTTTAGTTTATCTTTCTTCTTTTGCCCCATTAATTTAATTATACCATCACTCTTCCCTCTTCAGTTGAAATTGATTAGTTGAAGATGATAAAAGTAAGAGTCCATAACAGGGAGGAAATTTGGTTAGAAATTAATTGATAGTTAGGAAGGAAAGCTAGTTTTCTTTTTTTAATACCTTCGTTGGATGCTTGGTAAGAATTAGGAAGGTAGACTTTACAAGTCTCCTTGGTTGTGTTCGGGTCTCCTAAGAATCTAATCCCTCATCGTCGCCCATTTCCAAGGACTTTCACTTTGGCATTTTATTATGATTTCCCCTGAGAAGGGTTGAGGGAGAGAGTTGATGAAGTGAAGTTTGTTTTGCAAGTTCCAAGTGGCTTTCCTCATTCCACCCCCTATACTATTCTATTTGATGAGGGAATTATCCTTATTATCCCAGGAGAAAAGTTTAGACACAACTTTGGAGGAAGAAACTTTCTCCTGTCCTGAAACTTGTTACATCTGCAAACTATTGCAACCATTTTATAGTCTATTCCATTGATTGGGAATTAACCTATCTTCCGCACTGAAAGTTAATAATTTCACTCCCTGAAAGCTTAACTTAATTTCCTAGCCAAGTTTATGTATTTTCCCTGTACTTAATTTCTTTGTGTTTTTAATTCCGAAATATTTGGAGAAAACCTGCACACTTTTATTTCGATTGGAGAACCGGAGAAAGTTATCCCACTCATCCTCGTTTTCTCTTATGAGGTTCCATCTCATCTGGTTTGAACGTTTCAGCTTCTGCCTCCTCCGACATAACTTTCAATCAACAAGCCTCCCTCCCGTCTCAGCTCCTACCCAGCCCAGTTAGCGCTAGTGCTGTTGCTGTGTGACGAGAGCAGAATCATGGAGCAGATCCTGGATGACGGGGATTGCGGCGTAAAATAGGAGCTTCAAATAATAATTTTCTCCATTTCACTTTTCTCCTCCTCACAAATAAGCCTCTGAGAAGATGAAAAGGCAAGCGGGGGTTTGGTTGTAAGTAGGATGAAAGATGATGATGAGTTATTTTCCAGAGATCCTTCCTAACTAAGGTCACCTTTCCTCCTCTTTCTTTGCTTAGCCTCGTCCGCTTCTTCTGAATATAGGCATGCCCTAATCCCAACTTAATTTACTTTTCCCTATCCTTTCCTCCCCGAGTAATCGACTCCTTTCCAAAAGCATTCAATATCTCTTTTCCCTCAACGAAAATTGATCCGGTTTCCAAAGGAATAGGAATTGCTTTTCTCAATTTGGGGAATGGTGCCTCTGACGCAAGAGATTTTATTTGTGGGAAAGCTGCACAGAGATTTTGTCATTTAATTCTCGGGATAGAGTCAGTCAGAATTTAAGTCTTCTTTGTGCGAGCCTCCTCCGAACCTTCCATGCCTCTTCCCTCCGTGACTGTCGTAGATCGGAGAAAGAAATTCGGCCACTGAAGAAGTGTGATGCGAAGTGGGATCTTTAGGAACATTCCCTTTTTAAAAAGAAATTCTTCAAAAAGTAGTTAGAATCTTCTCTACCTGTCACGAATCTTTGAGAATTGAATTGCAACGCTCATTCCTCTATCACAACCATCTCAATTCTCTTGTGCAATATATTTTTTCCTTCCAGCCCTGAGAAAGACGATGCTACGTGCTCACCGTCAAGCCTGGGCCTGGCAAGATGAGTGGTTCGGCCTAACAATGGAGGATATTCGAGAAATCGAGCGAGAGACACAGGAAACGTTGAAAAAGAAAATGGCTACCCCCGAGCGTGAGTTGGAGGAAGACGAGGAAGGAGGAGGTGGAGGGCGACGAGGGTCTTCCAGTGGTTCCTCAACTGGTGCGGGTGAGGACAGTGTTATGGAGGCTTCAGTTCTTCCGAGTCATGCCCACCCCGTACGGCCTCACCTCAACCGGACCTCTCACTCTGCCCAGTCCTCCACGGAGAGGAGCATGGAAGGCGGGAGTGCTGGATCCTCTGAAGCCCACCCTGTACAAGTACAAATCAGTGAAGCAACTGAGAAGACGATACGACTTGGAAGTAGTCCCAAGGATACTCCGGCACTTTCCAAAGGCAGAAGCTCATTGGAGGCGAAAGGATCCCATTGGTCATTATCCTCCGCTAAGCTTACCCTCAACTCACCCGGCTCCTCTTCCGCCAATAGTTTTGACCTTTTAGCAACACTCCGAATGGAGAGCATCATGAGGAGAGACTCGGATTCCGGGAGTGAAGAAGAATTCTTTGACTGTGTTGGTGCGTTAGCCACAAAATGAAAACTTTACTCACTCTCTTAACTTTTTTCTCTCTTTTGTCTGACTTTGCTTTGACTCGTATAGCTAGATGATAGAACCCCGAAATAGGCATTCCATCCATTTAATGCGTTTGTGTTGGAATGAACTACAGAGAAGGAAGACTTAATTTAATTTGGCGATAGGGAAACTTTTCAATTTCCACTTGATGTAATTCAAATGCCTCACCTAGCCTTTTTTTGAAGAGCAAAAGACGGGATCATGTAGAAGTTCTAATCTTAAAAGGAACATTTGAAACCTTTACAATTCAGTCCCAAATTCCAACTGATTTTGTTAGGTAGCTGCTGAATTTTTTTTAATGAGACTGCCTTGGCTACTCGTACTCGTATTCGTCCGTGCTTTTTGAAATGGTAAAGGGATCGTAGATAGAGAGAATGGAGTCACCAAGGACCTGGTGCTAAGATGAAGGCGTTAGACGAAATCCTTTTGTTATTTCAAGGAGTGGCTTGGTCTCTTTATATGAGAAGCCTAAGAACAGGAATAATTGGAGTGGAATACGGTATTAGGCAGAACAAGGTTTCGCTTTCAGTCTTCCCAGACGATGGATGCCTTTTAATTCTGTCATCCTTTCATGCCGCTGCCGCTCTCCCTTTCAGCTTGTCACTTGACATGTCTCTCAGATAAATTTCACTTTTGTGGCAGTGGGATTGTTGAGACGTGGTGGGTCCTTATAGTACCGCAATCCAACTTTCTCAGATTGACACTTTCCCATCTGATCTTTCGAGAAATGTCACTCTCTTTCAAGACTTCTCCCTCTCTTCTCTCCTTATCAGCTCCCAACACCCGGGCTTCTAAGCTACGTCACCAGGACGCCCTTTCTAACAAGTTCAAATCCGAGATTTACTTTCCAACTTATACTGGACTCTAATAGAGTAGCATAGGACGTATTCGGTCCAGTAACCGTTGCCAGATGAAGGAAATTTAGTTCAACTGACGTTGGGTTTTGGACCAAAGAGGAGACAGAGTTTTAGACAATTCTCTAAGCCGGAATGAACGCCGTTATTGGCATCCCTTGCTCTTGTAGTCCAGTTTTTATCCTTAATATTATCCACTCTGATGCTGCATGTTGCTCTAATGATGTTCTATTTGGGATCAGATGGTGATGACTCGGCGTCTTTGACCAAATGGAGCTCACTCGATCTCATTCCCCAGGATACCGACGCTGGGAATAGTAGCGGGACTGAGACGGGCGGCAAAGGTACTTTCCAACATTTTTTATTATTCCCAATTTACCTCCTGAGAAAGTGTAGGGTTGTGGAAGTACGAAAAGACTTTCTCATCGGAATTGGATGCAGCTGGATTTCCTATTATGGAACGGCCGCGTGCCGATTCGATTGCTAACTAGTGACATCCATTTTTTACGATCAGCCAGTCTTTGGGCTTTGCGTGGACCAATTACATAAACTCGCTCTGCCTAATTTTAATTTCTTTGTGTGTGTGTGTGTGTGTCAGGGGATGACAGCATCTTTTGTCAACCATTTATCCATCGAGTGACAGCGGAGCGTGACCATCATCACAGGACTCACCGCAGTTTAGCTAGTCGTGGGAGTATGGAGGCCTCACTACCGGGTTCTCCAACAGTTTTCCATGGTCACGCCCATAGCACGATGGGATCCTGCAGTACAACTGTTCTCTGCCTTGTGATTCATGCTGGAAGTGCTTTGGACGCAACAATGGACCTTCCAGCGAAAAAGTCCGACGTGACAACGTTTAGAGGTGCTTTTGAATCTGTGATACGGCAACATTATCCTTCCATGATGGGACACGTTGGCATCAAATTGGTCGCATGTCCTTCCATTTGTACGGATGCATTGGGGATTCTGTCAAGGTGTGTATAGTTAATCCCTGGACTTAGTCTATCTCCTCAGTCTGAAATTCATTATTCCCATCTTTAATTCCAGTCTCAGCCCATATAGCTTCGACGTCTACGGAACTGGGGACAGCCCACAGATGACTCACGAATCTGTCTCAATTGGTGCAATTCCGCTCTTATCAACTACCCAGCCCGAATATTGGGATGCGGTTGGGAAAACAGTTGTTGCAGCCAACCAAGTTTACCAAGATTTTCTCAAATCAGAAGAAGGGCATGGATTTAGCGGCCAAGTTGTTGTGATTGGGGATTCAATGGGATCTATTCTGGCTTACGACGCTCTCACGCGTCAATCCCATCCCGGCCAGTGTGGCACGGATGATGATCTTCCGCCGAGTCCAGGTAATGCCTTTCTTTCCATCTTCCTGTATTTTCGTTAATATTTACTGCTAAAGGAGAAAGGTTTGCCTTGATGAAAATCTTTGATTAGGACATGGTCTGGATCATGACCACTTGCATGCTGGGACTGGGAGTATACGACGACGCTCTTCTTCTTCGGCAAGTGATTCTGGAAGTGGTAAATTGGATTTCGAGATAACTGATTTATTCATGTTCGGGAGTCCCCTGGGAATTGTGCTCGCCAATCGGAAAATCCACACAGAGGACAGACAACGTGAGCAGTTTGCTTTCTCCTCGTTCTTCCTTTTCCTAAGTCATGAGGAGACTAATAATTGGGATCATTTTTAGTCCATCTTGCCAGGCCATGCCACCAAGTGTACAATCTCTTCCATCCAACTGACCCTTTGTCCGCCAGAGTCGAACCACTCATCTCAGCCAGATTTGCTGCTATTACCCCAGTCAACGTAGCTCGTTATGTGAAATACCCTCTGGGGGATGGACAACCCTATCACCTACGTAAGCCTTTCAGAAATTTCCCTTTCTTTTAATCCTGTTCAGTTGTATGGGAATATGAAAATGTGGTGTCTAATCCCGATTACCAGTGGAATCAATTCAATGCAACACACATGTCTTCTCGGACTCCGGTGGGGCTCTTGCCCCCCTGACACCGAATAGTACTCGAAGACTTTCTGATATCAGCATTCAAAGCGGAGTTTCTGGTCATATCGATGCACTTCCACTACAAACAATTAATTCACGCAAGTCATCCATGGATTTATTCAATTTAATTCTGAATTATAGTGCAGTAATTGGTAGCTGATTCTCACTGTGTTATTACAGTGAGGCAGAAGTGGTGGGGCAACAAGCGAGTTGACTATGCGCTCTACTGTCCAGAAGCCTTGGCAAACTTCCCAACCAACTCCCTCCCACATCTCTTTCATGCCAGTTACTGGGAGTCTACGGATGCCATTGCTTTCATCCTCCGGCAGGTAGTTTCTCGATGTGTTTCCATTGTCCTTGATTCGGATTTATTTTGAAGGCTCAAATCTATTGGTATTTTCGTTGCGTAGATTGGATTGCAGGAATCGAGCTCATCAATGACTCATGATGACAAGGAAATTCGTGTTTTTACACCCAATCAACCCCGAGAGAAATGGCAGAAGAAGAGGACATCAGTGAAACTTAAAGTATGTTTTGTCATTTGAAATTGGACTCACAAATTTTGTATGAATAATAAGCTAAGAATACATTCAAACTAAACCAAGTTTGGACCTTCTTGAATGTTGCCATTTTAGAATGTTGCAGCCAATCACCGGGGGAATGATGTGATAGTGAGGGATGGATCACCTCAAGTGCTCAAAGCCAGATTTATGTATGGGCCGTTGGATATGGTGACGCTTACTGGAGAGAAAGTAGACATCTACATAATGAAGGATCCACCAATGGGAGAATGGACACAAGTCGCATCAGGGATAACCGACAAAACTGGTCGAATAGCATACAACATCCCGACGGATAAAGCATTAGGCTATGGGATTTACCCGGTGAAGATGATTGTGCGGTAATCCTTATAATTTCCTCTTAATAAGTCTAAGAATATTTCCTAAATGTTTATTCTCACTTACATTGTCTGCTCGTTTCCCAGGGGTGACCATACTTGTGCTGATTGTTACTTGGCAATCGTTCCACCAAAGACAGAATGTATTGTATTCAGTATTGACGGTTCCTTTACGGCCAGCATGTCCGTTACTGGAAGGGATCCTCGAGTTAGAGCTGGAGCAGTTGACGTTGTGCGGTATGAATCGAAAACTTATTATACTCAAAATGAACGCAACTCCTTCCTTCATTACCCGGTTTAAATGTAGGCATTGGCAAGAGTTGGGATACTTGATAATTTATGTCACTGGACGTCCGGATATGCAACAGCATCGAGTAGTATCTTGGTTGGGTCAACATAACTTCCCCCACGGCCTAGTCTCGTTCGCGGATGGCCTATCAACTGATTTCCTGGGTCACAAAGCAGATTATCTTAAAGGACTTGTCCAAGTAAGATTAAATAACCACGAAATTATTAAATTATCCAAATAAATTATTAAACTCTTATCCATCCTTCCACCTTCAATGAAAATATATGAAATGTACACTTGGCTTGTGTAGGACCAGAAGCTCCTGATTCATGCGGCCTATGGTAGTGGAAAGGACATTGCAGTTTACGGTAGTGTAGGTGTCCCTCCAGATAGAACGTACATAATTGGAAGGGTCTCCAAAAAACAACATGCCTTGGCCACAATACTTAGTGAAGGATACTCAGCACACCTCAACCTCATCTCAGCTCATGGCGGCTCAAGGTGATTTTATCCGATTTTATCCTTTACTTTTGACTATTTTAATATTTTAAAAGCCAATAATTTAATTTAACACGTACTAGGTATGGCTAATGCGTATTAAATTTTAAAAATAACACGGAGCGGAGTACCGATACCCTCTCCACGTGCGAAGGCTTCATAAATGTACGATGTGGGAAATCTAACTAGCCATGTTTCTATTTACACTTTTCGGATTCCAGACCGGCTCAAGGGAATGCTCGCATGGTGATCCCAAGAGGATACTTTGGTCTACCTGGTCAACCCATGTCGATGAGAAGGAGAAGGTGGGTCGCAAACATTTCCTTCCTCGTCGTTTACTTTTCTTTTGCTCTTTTGTTCATTCGCTGAAATTTTTTGTTTTATTTTTTATTTTTATTTTGTATTTAAGGCCCGCTGGAGAAAGTTGTAAACTTCAAATCATCGGAAAACTCCATAAGACATTATGACTTTACTATTAGTTCCTGTTCTCTCTGTTATACAGTTTAGGACGCTTAAGTTCAAGACGGCAGAAGATTTGTGTTCCCAAATACACGTGATATTCAAATCAGTTATTCCTATTTACGAAGTATTTACAGTCATTAGTTGACTCAAATTTGCCTCAAATTTCAATTTCCCATTACACTCCTGTGCCAAATGAGATGCCATGGTTCCATGACATGTCAAGGAGATCTCTGAGACTTTGGTTAATTTTTACTTAGGCATTAGTACTTTTATTACCTGTTTACGGCAGAATGTTTCAGGAAATCCGAGAACACTGGAATGATGCTAATTCGATTGCTGAGAATCTGTAGCCGAGTTATTCAGTTTCTTCTTGAGTTCTTGAAACCTTGATTCGAAGTTCTCGAACGCATCGTGCAATTTATTTATTTGTGATTAATCTATGATAAGATTAGTATTTAGCCACACAATGCATTCTTATTGCACAGAGCATGTACTTTAAT
>Ga0194135_10002051_pt1 | contig 12177 bp, 11 predicted proteins | sample LitLau_LLRF_2013_FD_134024 | JGI IMG/M metagenome (GOLD analysis project Ga0194135, IMG submission 134024) | Freshwater sediment microbial communities in response to fracking from North America - Little Laurel Run_MetaG_LLRF_2013 (version 2) | ecosystem: Environmental > Aquatic > Freshwater >... | reverse complement strand
AGAATACGATCAAGCAAGTTCAGTTTGTGTGGCTGGAGGACCAACAACAACAAGCACACGATTTAGCTCCTCAATTGCCGGTACAAACACAATTTAATTAACCTATTAATCCATCATCCTTAAATCAATTCAGCCCACTCGCAGGTCATTCATAATCACAACAGAATGCAAAGGAATGCGTGTGGATTTCCTGGACGCACGCATTAAATGAAATCGTTATAAAAATTTGAATTACGCGGCTAATAACTCCGGCGATAATTTCTCTGATCTTAAAATTACTACGCGTAAATAAAACAAAAACAAAATTATCGAGTGTCGAATTGATTTTGTTTGCTCTTCTCTCAACCCTCATAATCAATCACTGTTCGAACGGCTACTTCATTTAAGCATAGATTAACTTCGACCTTGGCCGACTGCCTTTAGGAAACAGTAAAGTCTACTACCAGCTCAGCCCCGCCCCGGTGAATAAATAAACCGACGATTAATCCTAGACTCTCAACTCAAGTCTCGTCACGCCGGAGCCGGACGCATAAAAAGGACTTTATTAAGGTAAAGAATGCTGGAATAAGTATACGTTGTTGCTGTAAACGATGCCTTTAGCCTTTAATCGATTACGTTGTCGACTTCTTTGCCTGTGCTCCATTGCTGACACGACGCGAGGAGCTTTACGATATGATTAAAAAGTATTCTAAGTTAAAGGATTGAATTTTATTTTAACTCAATAATTCTCATTTTGATTCGATCATATCGTGAATTCAATAAAAAGAGAAAGTTTACGAGATTGCGTGCTGCCCGCGTTATTTACCACGCTGCCATGAGGCGTGCATCGGGCATTTGCGTTTGGGGTGAAGGTATATTATATTATGGAACTTCAACCGGAATTTGCTTTTAGGCCATGTCTCAGCTCTCAGATCGATCAACGTACTATAATAGAGATGGATTGTTATTATTGACAGGTTTCGGCGAGAAGCAACCATGTCTCTGACTATGGGGGAAGCAGAGAGCACGGACCCGATTGAGGAGGAGAAGAACGGGAATCCTTTTGACCAGAACGTGGATACCAATAGGAAGACATTGAATGCCGCAGACTTCTCAGATTCGCAACCGAGATTGGTCACCTCACAAAAATCTTTTCCGACTATGGATTTTGGGGAACAGCCAACCATTTCAACCGATCCTATTGCCATTCCAAGAGGAAGACCTGGAAGAACGACTCCTTGTTCCAGCCCTGCCAATATGAATCCAGTTGGCTCTCCATGCGGTGGTTTTGGATTACCTATCCCAAGCCCAATCATAACCAAGCGGAATCGCACGCCATCAACGTAAGCTTCAACTCATTATTTTTCTGGGTTCAAGAACCCGTTTTCAATCTCATGGCTTTTCTTTTACCTCTCTAAGATGCGAGCGTGCAATGGAGAACCCGATTGAAAAGGGGAAGATTCGTTACTTTTCGAGAACCAAGGTTAGTGTCATTTCTAAAAGTATAATAGAATCTGCTCTGTTTTGAAGGTTCCTATATGTCTCTGATTCTTTAGGGGCATGGATTTATTGCAAACGAGTCGGGAGGCGAAGACATCTTTGTGCACATTTCGGAGTAAGATTATTATAGGAAATTTAATGATTGTGAAATCATTATTGTGTCTCATTCTCTTCCGTGCGTGCATAGAGAATTGAGAATATGTCTATGGAATTTTGATTGAATGTTTTTTTTGTATAACTAGTATTGAAGGGGAGTATTGCCCATGTGCTGGAGATGAGGTAACTTATCGTGTCTGCCCGATTCCACCAAAGATTGAGAAATTGCAAGCGATCCACGTGAAGATTGTGCACTTCACGCCAGACGTAAATAAACTATTACTAATTTTAGTAGCACGCACCTTTGCAATTTTAACTAACTGGGCTTTTCTGTTTGTCACAGGTTCACAAGAAATGGGATAGCCCGGTTGAAGAAACAGAGAAAATAGAGTAAGATTCCTGCCGTCAATATTTCAATTCCCATGTCTTCCTCTAATTGTCAATTAATCATGAACGGAAGCCTTTAAGATTTTCTTCTGCTCCTAACAAGCAGCAACTGAATAGAGATTTTGGAGGATGGTGGTGGCGGTGGAGATGGTGATGGTGGACTTTGTAGTATTTTTGTATGGAAAGTACTGGCGACATTCACGTGTGAATGCGTGGCGTTTTGAAGGAGTTCTAGTTTCTTAATTAATCTTTGCTTTTCCTTTTTGTGAGACACACAGCCGCTTGCTTGTGTAAATCATAATCACTTCCGACTTATTCTATTCTATCCTTATTATTCTTAAGTAAGCCAAGTTTCTTAATTTTCACTTTGCTTCACTCTCCATTTTTGTTCTTTTTTTTCTGTGTTAATAGTGATGAGCGTGCAGTTCCGAGCAATTTGGTTACGTGAGTCCCTCTGGATGTTTCGTTTTCCCCTTCCATCCACTACTTATCACTGCTGCAGCAGTCTTTCTGCTGAATTTCTGTGCTGTTAGATACTGATCTTAATCACATCACAAATAATTCCTTCTAACCATTATTATCAAATTAACAATCGTTAATTGGTAAAAACTTAACAATAAACCCAAATTATTCATTCAACTTTAAAAGCATGAAAATTTTGTTGGAAAAGCAACTGCTTTCCTAATCCTAATTGAATGAGAATTGGACAAATAAAAATTAAGGAATTAAGAAATTAACGGTGTCCCAAGACTTATTACTATTTATTTGTAGCTGTAGCTTACAGTTTATCGACAAATATCAGAATAAGTCCAAGTCAAGGTCGGGTGGTAGTTGTATAACTGGGGGAATAGAAATCTCTGCTAGATCTTCTGGAATTATCCTGGGATTCTCTCCATAACCCACAGCCTAAAAACCGAGAGAGGAATTTTAGAGTTTCAATCCGCATTTGTTCCTCAATCGTAACTTACCGTATCCATGCTGCTGCTGTCGGAATCCTGAGCAGATTCACTCTCGTCATCATCTCCCAAGAACATCAGGAATTCATCATTCTCATATGTAGGGAAAAGGTATCTGAATCAACGAGACATAAGATTAGTAATGATTGCAAAACCCTGCTATTCTGTGGCATATGACGTGGGTTAAGAATGTATTGATTACATACTCGGACTGGTCCCATATTGTTCTATCCGGAAGTTCAGAATTCGAGGATTGGTGGTCTTCAATGTGCCGTGTAAGGTTCTCTCTGCCCTCGCATTTCGTTTCACAGTAGAAACAGCGACTCTGGTACACATTCCTTCGGATGAAATTGACAAGTTTTACCTGTAGGAAAAGATACAACGAATTAATAAAAGCCCGGGCTTCACATTTCATGAGAAGGTTGATGAAGAGGTTATTTGTACCTTCTGATAGAAATTGTATTTTGCTGTAAGGAACTTGAAGTCGAAGCGATGAACGGTCCCCATATGAGCCAAAGTTTGGTCAAAACTATCCAACTGCTGAGGGCAGAGTAGGCACACGATCTGATTTTTCTCATCCTTCAGCTCCTTCCAGTCTTCCTCGATTCGCTCTTCATCAACATCTTCCTCCTATCACAAAAGGGTAGAATTATTTAGTTTTTATCATATTTAAAACCCGAACTTGGAAGGAAGGGTGGAAAAACCGTCACCTGTAATGCTTGCCAAGTTTTCCCAACTTCTAAATAGTTGACCATGTAGAACCGATCGTATTCTGGATTCAGCGGATTGATCCTCTTGTGAAGTTTTTTCCGCATATGCTCCTTGAGAGTGGCCCTGTCTTTGAAAGTCTTCTCGCAGTAAATGCACTTCAATCTGAGGTTACAAAGGTTGTAATAAGTTCAAACCAAATTAACTTGTTCCTGCCTAGACTGTTGAATAATGCGTGCCCTCACTCTTCCAGTTGTTTTTCTATTTGCAGAAGAAAGTCCTTCACGAAAACAATGTTGTCTGGTTGTCCTACATGGAAAGCGTGTTCTTCGGCCATGTGCAGGAACAAATTAGCTCGATTTCCTTTGCAGACTTCCTTGCAGAATAATGGACACTTGTATGAGAAATCATTCTGTTCTCGTTCCAGGCGATTAATCTCCAAGACGCTTTCCTATTAATCAAAAATATTTACCGCTAGTCGTGGGACGGGACAAATCAACTCATTACATATAATTAAATATTGATAAATGCAGTAAATGCACACTAACAAGTCGCTGAGACCAGAGTTGAGCCCTTAGATCCTTGTCTTCAGGCACGGCTGGAGTTAACATGTAGTATTTGTGTCTCGTCTCAGCTTCTGAATTTTGGCTAGACTCACTTCCTTCTGGCAAAGTATCCTTTTGCACTGCTTCCACTGCGGTTAGAGGCTGGTCCATCCAAAATCCAACACAATAATTCTCCAATTGGAACTCCGGCCTCCCAAATATTCCGCCCAAACAGAGCAAATACCTAGAATAAAACAATCAAGAAAATGCTGACAGTCAACCACACAAAGAACAAGCAACAGTAAATTTCAACTCCAAGACTTAAAAGCGGTTTAGTAGTTTACCGATGTAGACTGGCAATGCTGGGAACATTGTCTACAACAAGATTATGCTGAACAAGGAAATGCTTGAGGAACGCCTGCGTGGTTGTGTAGTTTTCACATAACGGATCGGTCAACCCAACCAATTCAAAAGCACATGATTTGAAGGGGCATGGCGTGACGGATTGAGAGCTAAAGTCTTGCAAGGTCTTGTCGAGCTGCTGGGTCGTAGCAGAAAGTCGAGTATCATCCGTTCCTCCTGAAATTTCTATCCCCTGGTAGGCAAAGGTCAAAGCTTCCAGAATGGGTTCTTGCATATTCTAAAATTTGAAAACGCAATTGCAAAACTATGGTTCGTATTTGTTAAGCCAAGAGTCCGCAACGTATCGTGAATTGTGAAATCTCGATAACCTTTGAGGTGTCCAAACCGTCACGCTGTAATGTAGGATATTATCAAAGGTGGTTCAATTAGCAATTCCTTTAACACCAACTCAATTAAATCTCAGAATCACAAATCATGACCTCCAAAACAAAAGAAAAGTTTTCTTCCTCGTGTGTGTGAGTCCAAAAGTTTTCGATTCCCGCCATCGGAAGAGTTCGGCTCTTCTCATTGGTTGCAGAACCGCCTTGAATGGAGACAAAATGGCTGGGCGTATCAGGCGGGGTCAGTGGCCTGCCTGCGGGATGAGTCATGATCCGGGGAATCCCTCTACTATGACGTCACACTGCCGATTAGGCAACACTCCTGAGAAAATTAAAATAATTGACTGACTAAACTGAAGATGATTTTTCAGCGCACGAGCTTCCCTTCATAATAAAATTCGTTTTCAGGAGGTTTGAAATTTATTTTCACCTGCTGCGTCGTTGATTAAAAACGATTTGATTCATGTTTGACTCTAAAGAATTAATTAACATTTTCAGAATCTGTAAGGTACAATTTATCATCTCAGTCGTCATCACAGGATTACGTAGCATCATCATCTCCACCTTTCTCTAGCTGGACCACTTTGTACCGCCGCCGTCACTGTCTCCATTAAAAGATACTTTCCATGAATAACAGAAATTAACGCAGGAACAAATTGAACTGACGTACTGAATGAGTGAGGCAGACTACTTACTGTACGTGACTTAACGGTTAACATCGAACGATGCGCAATCTAAATCAATATTATTGCCTCGCCAAATTACTTCTTTGGCTACAAGCGTATAAGTGGATGAGCGAATTAAATTTCAATAACTAATTACAATATCGCAATGAAACAAGAGTTAAATAGTCTAAACAAACTACACGTATTAATTAGTAGGACTAATGCATTTAGTACTTATTGAACAAGTTTAACTCTATACGACGAGCCAGCAGTCCACTTATTGAAGATTTTCAAAACAAAAGGTCAAGGACGCAAGGAAAATGCCTTAAAAATTTATACGAGTCAAAAATGAGTTTTCCAATATACGTCCATGTGTACACACTTGTAAATTAATTAAGTCTAGTATCACCTTCCGACTCAAATGACTGACCAATAATTAATTAATAAGGTGAAAATGGTGTGCACTTGTGCAGTCAATTATTCATAGGAGAGTGAGTCGTAATTAAGAATTAATTTAAGAAAAGTATTACTATCCTCTCCCGAAATTTAGTCGATTTCAAATTCCCAATCTTGGTCTTGTTCTTGTGCCTTATGCTTTCACTTCGTCTTTCATATCCTCCTCGTCGCCTTCATTTGAGCATCTTTTAAATATCTTGGGGATAAGTATAAAAACACTTGAGAGAAGAATCCCGACACCCGCGACCCAAAATGACCACGAGCTAGTGGCAGTATAGTCATATATCAAACCTGTAATTGAAAAATATCGCGTGAGAGAGTAAAAAGTTAGCCCAAATTATGGAATTCCAGTATTATTGAGTTAGACTTACCAGCAATCGGAGGACCAACAAGGTTCCTGACAATCGGCAATAAGAAAAAAAAAGATAATTAGGATGGGCTAATAACGGAGTTGAAACTTATATAGACATTACCCAATTCCTTGAATCAACAGGAGAAGGCCATAAGCAGTTGCAAAACGTTCCAAACTCACAACCTTGAAAAGCCTCCAGCAAATTAGACTCCAATAGTTAAATGAATTCAATGATTTACGTTCTCAAATCACCTTAACAAGTATAACAGAAGTGAGAGAGTAGTTGGCTGCAATTGTCAATCCATAGAGTCCACAGTCCAGTGCCAGCGGAACGTAACTTGAAGCCAAAACGGTAGGAAGCATTATTACAGAAAATCCACAGAGGATCATACAAATCCCGTAAACCAGCGTCGCATCAATATACTCTTTGTCACCCATGTAGCCGAGGGCCAGCTGAAATCAAATTTAAATCCAAGACTTGGCCAAACGAAAGGGGGAGACGGGAAGTGGTGAAAGGAGACTTACATTCCCAACCATGTTGAAGAGGCCAAGAATAGAGATGAGGTAAGAGCTTTTCTCTTCACTGTAATTCTCCTGCATTGCGGAATCTTGCAAATAAATGTAAACCACGTCATACCTGCCGAAGAAGGAGATCAAAAACAGTGTAATGCACTCCAGGGAAAGGTCAGGACGTTCAGCTAAATATAAATCTTAAATTCATTTAAATTTAAAAGTAAACTTAAGGATGGCTCACCACATGTACAGGAGAAAGTTTGAGATGACAAAAAGAATGAATTTCCGGCTGCAAGACAAGCTTCTCCATTCAAAAAGAGCACGACACCATTTACAGACGTCCGACACGACTGCCTTCCATTCCTAAAACAAAGAAAGTCATGAGGAAGGAATGACAAAGGGAATTCAGGCAGGCTGTTAATTTAAATGAAATTCAACGGTCTACTTTTCCACTTACATGACTACTCTGCTCCGTCGTGGCCACAGAAATGATGTCAGGACAAGAAGATGCCGGGCGAAGTCTGTACCTCTTCAAGGAGACCACTGCTCCACGGTATGTTAACGAGTGGCGATGTATTCCTGTGCCGGGGCTGGAAATCAGAGAACACTGGGTTAAGTCTTAGGATTAATTAAAATTCCAAGTAGGAAACCCACCTGCTATTCATCGCTGATTGGGATTGTGAGGGAGGAAGAGCGTTGGAGTGTATGAAGGGTGTGGTACTGTGCCCTGTCGTGGATTGACGATGACTCTGAATTGGAGTTCCATTATTGCTCCCCTCGTTCGTAACAAAGTTGACAGCTTGCGTCGTGTCGTCCGTGATTGGATTGTCTCCTTCTCTGCTCCCAATTTTCTGCCGTGAGTCACTTCGAATTGGACTTGGTACATTATTGCTCAGCGGGTAGGAGGAGAGCACATGGGATTCCGAAAGCTGCCTACGCTGAACTTGGTTGGCAGGAATCTGAATCCTGGATGCTCGTCGAGCATGTCGCTCTTGCTCTTGGAGAAATGTGGGGATGCATATGGCCGATGAATAAAGTCTTCTAGGCTGGGACGCCGTAATCTCTCTCGATACTGAGGAATCCAGACTTGGCGAATTGCTACATGAAAGGCCACTAATCAACTTTAGTGGCGGAAACTTGTATTTTCACTTCTGGTAAGCATCGAAAACTTACTTCCACTTTCGAGAACGTCTCGACTTCTTGGTCCATTCCAGGTCTCTCATCACGATTCCACAAATGCTTAAATATAAGAACGGAATAGCGAGTACTCGAGTAGCATCCCTCCATCCATATTTATCTAAAATAGTAAATTCAGTTTACTCAGCTCGTTATTGTTATTCTTTTATCAGTATATTCAATTCATCAAAGATTTCAACAATGAATCATTTTCCGGTACGACTACGAACCAATTAGTAACTGCGTCAGTGGCGCAAAAATAAACGTTCCTATCCCTCCGCCACAAACCGAAATCCCCGTTGCCAGAGATCGTCTTTGCTCAAAGTAGTAAGCCACGCTCACGACCGCCGCCACATAGCACAGTGACAACCCGAACCCAGTGATCATTCCAAAAGTGATGTAGAGCATCTGAATGGAATCTAGAGTTGAAAATCCAAAAATATAATTAATCACAACTGTCAGTGTGAGACGGGGTACGGCGCGCGGGGAGCTGCCGAAACTTACCTGCAAACGAAGACAAAATGAAACCAAGCGACGATAAAAGACTTCCTGCTATAGTGACCCTCCGGCATCCATAGCGGTCCGTGAGCGACGAGGCAATGGGTCCGGACAGCAGTGGCATTGCAGCCAAGAGACTCCCAATCCACGCCGTGGCGGATTTCGATTGTTTGAAAACTTTGGTAAACTCTGCGTAGTAGATTCCAAATGAAAACGTGACGCCGTCGGCAACCAAATTGATAATAAATGCTGCTGCAACCACGACCCATCTAAACCCAAGCCAAAATCTCATTAATGTTAAGTTGAGAAGACTTAATTCATTCGGAAGTTGGCCGTGAGTCTTTCCTTACCCCCATCCACCGTCGGGAGCTGCACGTTCTAAAGTGGAGGAAGACGTATCGGATTCATCTGAAGATTCTTCTGCAGAGTCCCGCCGAAGACCCCCGCCGCCCTTCTGCCCATCCAATCCTTCATTGTTGAGCGGTTTACTGGAAGGCTCATCGTCGCTATCGTCCAATCCGATCTTCTTCTCCTGACCTCCCCCCTCGGAGCCTTTGAGTCCCTCCCCACCCATCTCGAGTTCTCCAGGGTTTCCTGTCTGGGAGGTTCTCTTCTTGTAAAGGTGATCTCCACGGAGCCTATTCGAGCTCCCTCTTCGTATTGGCTTGTCTTGAGAAGTGTGATTAAGACTAAAAGTTGACGGACTAACGCTGCCACTTTGACTGTTTGAAACGTTGGGAATTTCTCGATTACTTGAGTCCAGTCCCATTCCACCATGTCTTTCTATCACGCACTTTTGTATCACAATTCCAGAGTTCTGATTTAGTAATATGCGTACTTAAGAGGGGAGAATCTGGAAATTACAAAAGGGTTCTTTCATTTATTTGCGTGTGAACCAAATCAAATTGAGTCATGAACTATAGTTGGACCGAATTTATTAAAGTACGAGAGGTCAATAATGGATGTGTCACCCTATCCATGCTAATGACCCATGCGGCTGAATCTGAGCGTGAGAACGTTAGAAAACAAAACTGATTTTTAAATGATTTGTTATTGAAATTAGACTCTGGTTGAGTTGAGTTGTTGATTGACTTCATCGTACATTAATTTGTATAATGGAATTCTTTTAGAGAATGACACTTCTCTTCTGTTTACAATCGGAAAAACCCCATGGAATGGTTTCAGTTGTGTTTATTGCGACCGAACTCCTCTGCCCGCAATTAATGAGGACGTTAATTAACTAGGGATTAGCGAAAATGAAACATAAAAACTTATTGGACGTACGTTGATTAGCAAGAAGATCCAGTTTTGAGTTGGATATTGAGGGAAATCGGTTGACCTGAGATTTGAAATGAATTTTACTTACCTGGGACCTGGTTCTGGATGAATTGAAAATGGCTTGAAATTGAAATATGAAATAGAATGGGCTTGTGGCATCAGAAATTCTTGAGTTGGTAGAATGAGAGGTTCAACGAATCAGAGTCCTTGAAGAGGCGGAAATTGGAAGAAAGAACTGGAACTGAGGGAGCACTTTGAATGGGGATTTTAATCCTAAAATTCATGAACCTGTCGGTCTGAATTGCCTCTGACGACTGATACTGATACAATTGTGAAGTCCCTTTTAGGCCAATAATAACCAAAAGCCATAAACTCTAATAACAACTCATAACGTCTTGTGCATTGTTGGAATCAGGTGATGGAGAATTATAATAACTTTATCCCACGCTTGTAAGCTTCCTTGCACATTAGAATTATTGAAACTTATGAATTAGGACGACTATGACAGAGTGCTGGCAGAGTATAAATGAACCGTTTGCTGGGACTCGGATACAATTTTATGCAGCGAGTAATCACAGGAACCTCGGAGAAATAGGAGCCTTTAGTAATTCATAACAACAACGAACAGTTTGACAGGTGGGCTCAAAATTACAAATTTGTGATCGATTAGACAAATCCAAATGTTCCGATTGCCGGATGAGGCCGTGGTGGCGGTGCTGGAAACCTTCGAATAGGACCAAATGCTCATCCCGAAGACTTTCCAAAGTGACTGCGCTGAACCCTTGTTGGTTAAATATTCTACTCCTTGGAAAAGTAAACTCGTGATTCCTGGCGATGAGGTGGAGAGGATACTATTGTGTTCTCCTACTGAATCTGAATGTCACCTCAAGTGTATCCTTATGGAAAGACGCCAAAGGTCTCTCGATTATTAATTCCAATTCCAAAGTTCCTGCTGTACGTCAACTCGGTTTGAATTTGATCCTGCAACGCTTTGTAAACAGGCAGGGAATTTGTGACGACGGAAACGAAGGTTGTGAAACCTCAAGGTTAACTTATGAAAGGACTTTCTCGATTCCCTCACTATATGCCTGTGTGTATGTGTTTTATTCTGCTCGCATGTGCCCGAGAAAATTAAAGCGAACTTGATTCTATTTTCCCCTCCTGGCTTGCCAAAGTTGTGCCAAAACTTTACTCGCCTGGCTGTATGTAGGTCAGAGAGAGGGAGAGGAACTAGGACGTATTCGAAATTTCCTACCGGGACTTGTCACCGGGTTGATTCTCCAGGGGAAACTCTCTCCGGATCTTTTGCTACTGCCCTGGATGAACCCTGAATTCCAAGTAGTCAAGGCAGTATAGGCTGCTGAGGGCAAGGGAAAGAGAGAGGAGGAGAAAGTTTCCACCAGCACCAGTGGCGCATGGAGAATGAGACATTGCGGACTTTCTCCACTCCAGGAGACCCGTCTAATGCGGACTCTGGAAAAGTTGGCAAAAACAATGGGAAGGCTCCGCCGAATGAACAGAGCAGGAGGAGAAAGTCCGCCTGCATTATTCATCTCCAGTCTCATCCTCTCTTCTGTTTCGAAATGCTTCGCTCTGGCTCTTTTGGCTCCTTGCCCCCCACTTTCTCTTTCTGTAAACTTCGACTTTCCCAAGTATACAAGCACATCCTCCGTGTCGGCTACTATTTTTTCATCTCAATAATCACGAAGGCATCCGGTGGCGGTTAATGATTTATATCATAAAATTTCCTCTTCATCAAGGACCTACTGAGCATCCCGGAACTGAACCCTGTCAATGGTCTCTAGTTGTATACTCTAAAGAAAATGAAAATGATGCCATTTTTCAATGCCAAAAGAAAGCTGGAGGTGATTTATCGTAACGGGAAACCAATCTGTGAACCCCATAAAGAGGTGAGCCTTTAAACCCAAAAGGCTTGACAAAAGAAAACTTTGTATAAACTCCACCTCCTCATTTCACTAATAGGCGATTACTCCGCTTCATGATATTATTTTCTCATTCTCATTGTCACGTTTAACCAGTTGAAAAGGTGTTATTTACTTATCGTTATTATTGGTTCTCGCGTGTGTGGTGTGACAGTTCAGTGGGAGTACACACACAATGCCTCATAAGAAAATAAAGTGCAAGCTCTTCGCGAATCTCTAAACATGCAATCCCGTCATTCCGGATAAAAAGTATTGTTTAGTTATTAACGAGATTTGAAGTGGGCCATTAGACTCGTTATTCCTTGAGTAAAAATTCAATTTTCGCAAGTCTAGGCTCCCATCTTACTCTTTTTCGACTCCACTGTTGAAAGATCCCCAAGGT
>Ga0194135_10002050_pt1 | contig 12180 bp, 6 predicted proteins | sample LitLau_LLRF_2013_FD_134024 | JGI IMG/M metagenome (GOLD analysis project Ga0194135, IMG submission 134024) | Freshwater sediment microbial communities in response to fracking from North America - Little Laurel Run_MetaG_LLRF_2013 (version 2) | ecosystem: Environmental > Aquatic > Freshwater >... | reverse complement strand
CCATATTCCTCACTATCTTGCCTCGTCTCTACTCAAGAAGGATTATAAACTTCTTTCAATATATTTAGGAAATTTTCCCAAAATTTATACAAAAGAAGTGCAAGTAAATTCATTCCAATTACTGAATACGCATTTCTATTTCAAATGTTTCAATCAAAACGATAACTATATATCCTCCCACTCATTTATAAATTAAAAGCTTGGGCGAGTGACTTTTATGAATTATGAAAGCGGATATGATGATGTGTTAAAGATTAGGGGGAGAAACTGAATATAACCTTTTTAAACGGAGATTTGAAATTTGAATGAATGAATGGATTTAAAAAAGTAGAGATTTAAAAGAAATGACACATTGTGTGAATCGAATTAAGGACATAAGGTGAAATATATGAGTCAATGAGTGAATATGACTTTGTATACATAAATGAATGAATGAATGGAGATCGAGAAGAGACGAAAAGATGCATTTGAAGAATGAGAGTGTATGCATACAACACCGCGTCACGGTCTGTACTGTCATTCTCAGTACTGCTTATTATTTAGCCATTACTATAACGTTTGAACATTGCTGAGAGTTTTACACAAATGAGCATCTCAATAACTTTTAACTTTTAAGCGTCTCCTCATCTTCTTCTCCTTCTTCTGTAAAACATGAATTAAATTCTTCGCGTCGAGTAAGTTGGTCTCATTCCCAGAATCCCTTGCATTGCACTTTTGCATTTCTCCTCCTTAGCATTGTGCAAATATCCTTCAGAAATTTTAGTCCAAGTCCGCCGTAAACCATAACCCATCAAAATGCTCAAATCTTGAATGTATGCAAAGAAGAGCCAACCTTTACAAAGAAAAAATGCACACTACCTTTCTGTAGACAAGAGACACCCATTCATGAAGAATAAAAGGCACACGCAGAAATCTTTCTCTCTACCTTCCCATCATCATCATCACTGTCAATGGAGAATGGGAATATATATATAATATATATTCACTCAAAAAGTTTGCCATTAAATAAACAAAACTACTTTCTATTCCTACGAGAACATGTCATAATGAGAACATTTCATTATTAGTAGCAGCACTTAAGCTCGGTAAATATACATACACTCGTTCGGGCTCTGCTCTCTAGTCTTGAAACGTGTGTATATATAATGTGACTAAGCAAACTATGATCCAAAATAGTCAGAAATGGAATGAAGAAGAGTGAATAAGTGTAGTGACACGTAGTGTGTGTACAGATATATTTATTTATTTGCATTCCAATTGCCAATGTAACCACTTCATAGTGAGCCAATAATATCCATTTGATATGTACGTGTGTGAGTCCTTTTGTAGAGGCAAGAATAACATCATTCAAGTATTGATATGTTTCATATGTCTATTGTAAAGGAACCCTCTCCTCTAATTGATATGAAGGCTTACAGTGACATAGCATCACACAAAGTTTTCTACAGTCAATGAGACACACCGTGATAATGAATCTCTCTCTAACTTAATATTCTTAAGACGGACTCATCTGCAGTTCATACACAATTGAATGGCTTTTCAAGATATTGTTCATATCATTGTAATAAGGATCGGAGAGAGAACAAACGATATTGTTTCATTTACTGTGGTATTCGATATTCCATTGTTTCTTGTTCTTCCGTATGGCACACACACGTAATACACCTTTAGTAAGTATATAGAGAAATGACTGCGCTCGTATGCAATTGACAGATTCAGTCTTCTTATAGAGTCTTCCTATATTTATTAATGTTGTGTCTGGTCACACATAAATGTAACGAGGAGCTTTTAGATACGCTGCGCTAATGGCTTTTAGGTCGAATTTCTTTCTAATGATACGTTTCTAATTGTACGCTAGGAGTTCTCAGGTGTGGCATCTTTAGATGCCTAAGACACTGTGATAATGTTACAATGAGGAGCATTGCACACGGGAGATATTCACGAATTCGATATATATAAGAGATAATACACCTAGCTAATGATTTCGAATAGGACTTAGCGAACAAAGAGACATATAATAAATGAATATAGCACCCATCTACCTATCATATTATTCACATTATAGCGCGTGTAATAATGATCAGTCGAGTATAAGTTTGTTCTGTTTACATGCTCCGTTGATATTCAATTAGAATTCATGATGACTCACATCTGTAACTCTTACTTTAATGCGTACAAATGAATGGAATTTTATTTATGGCTTTTTCTTGCACTATCATCTTCATAGCTTGTGTCTCTACTAAATATCAAACAAAAACAAAGTGAGATTCATTCAATTACTTCTATGTTACGAGGAGCAGTAAAGTAATCTCAATTTCTTTTGCTTCATTTATGTATATTTGCACAGTGCGCGATCTGATCTGCTGAGACAAGACACATGTTTATTGTTCAAGTATCAAATTGCTTCAATAGAAGAAGTTGAAAACTATTGAAATCTTTGAAATTCTGACAGTCACCTAAATATATTAAGCGAATTTCGCCCTGCATCCATATAGATAACTCACAAAAGTACTAAAATGTATTTCACCAATATTTAACCACAGTCAACACCGATGTGGAATGAAAACATCATAATATTAATATTGTTTTTGATACAAACGAGCAGTTTCGACCTCAATTAGATTAAATTACGTGTCTCAGAATATTAAAGTGATATATACGTACGTATAAGTCTGATTCAAAAATTTCCTGGGGTGACTTAGCAGGAACGTTTCATTTTCATATGTACCAGCAGATTCGATAACTTTCAAGTTTTGGCTGGTTGGTATAATTCCACCACCACCACCACCACCGCTTGTTAGTTAGTTTGTCGGGAGAATTTTCATAAATATTAATGATCTGAGAACACGGTGGAAATCTGTGATTTGCGGAACACAAGAAGAACAAGACAGACACCAAGAAGGGACTTAAACTCTCCAGAAAGACAATTCCGCTGGAAATTATTATCCTCTTTCTCAGCATGCCCTCTTCCTTATTCACAACCTTTTTAGTGTTTTTACATTCTAATTACTTGGCAAGCTGTGATCTGCTGGGAAAACTTCCTCTGCTACTCTTCAACTTAATTGAGTTCATTTGACTCTCTCTCACTGAAGATTCCCTGCAAAGTCGTCCAGATTATGATACTCACTATTTATCTACCGCGTTTGAGTGTAAGAAGCAGGTGCTTTTTGTATAATTCCTTTCGTCCGTATGAATTCCCTTAGCCATAAAGTTCGGGAACATAACGTGAGAAAATGAAAACTTATCTGCAAAACATTACAAGCTAATTTGAACTTTCATTCTTTCCATGCACATAACAATATTAATTTGTGGAATTTATTTGTGAATACAAGAGAAATTTGGCTGATTGATATTAATAAAAACCAAGTATAAGGGTTGGCTATGGTTTGTACATTTCAAACATGTTATTGTTGTTTATGTTGTTACCTTATGTTTTACAATTAGACAGACACATAAGCTATAAACCTAATTCGAGGATTGTTTCTACTAACAAGAATCAATATATTATACAGGTGTGTACGGATATGCATAAGACAACGAGGAAATCGAATTTTACAGAGTGCATGAAGATTGAATGAAAGTTATGTGAAAATATGAACATTTCATCTTCTATCTTTTAAGTCTTAACAATAACAAGGATAGACATTTATTTCCTCAATGGAACACACACACAGAATATAAAGAATAATATACACACGTTGAGAGTTGTTCTTCTTACAACAACTGATTGGGTGAGTAATTCAAGCAGATCGTACGTATAATATTATTCTCACGAATTCGCATTCGTCTTGGTTAAAATACTGACACCGTAAGATAATTATTGTTATTCAAACTTTGGTAAATACATAATGTGTGCGAATCATTCGACGTCAAAGCGTCCTTTCACGCTTCTTTAGTGAAGACGAACCTATAATATAAATAAATAACGTAAAAGATGCTCCTGCTTCTCTATATACAGCCTATTGTTAAGCTAAACTTAAAGTGTATGCGAATTCCCCCAGTATTTTCGTGTGATTAATTCTCCTTTTTGTTAAAGCCTTTTAAAGTGGTCATAAACTGAAAGAGGGGAGTAACAGTGGCATACGCGTCTTTTAATCGGTCTCTCTCTCAATGTTATCTTAACATTCGTACAGAATATATATTCACAAAATCAAAATAGAATTTGGGATGTGTTTGAGTGAATCCTTATGCCTCATCATCATCACAAATATATCCATTGTGTCACTTATGCATAGTGTGTGAGTGTAGATTTGGATGCACCTGTTAAATACTTTGAGAGACAAGACGCGAATGTCTATTCATGAAAACCACTCATCTCTCTGTGTGTTGTGTATGTCTAGTGCCTACTTGTGTCTCTCTGACTCAAGCTCCTCATCTAACTAACTCATTCACGCGAAGAAATTGCACCTGACAAATCGGAACAACACCGATCTGACGACCCACTTTCGTTTATTAACTAATAAAGATATTTCGTTTCGTTTAGAGCTTATTTATATTCCATATATTCCATTCGTAGACATTTGTATGCTTATAAAGATGACGAGAGAGAGAGAGAGAGAGAGAGAGAGAAGGAAAGCTTTAAGTTATAAAGCTATGAACTTGTGTCTCTCATTCTTTAGGTTGTTGAGTGTGCTAAAAGCTAATACCACCACCACTACTACCAAGTCTTTCGCATAGAATGTAAGAGAGTGAGGCTTCTTCGCTTCTTCTTCTCTAAAAGCTAGAGACGTGTGTATCATCATCTTCATTTCTCAAGAGAGTTTCTCTGATGATTGATGAGCAACTCATCACCAAACCAACAGACTATCACTGCTGCGCTTTGCCTTTTCTCTTTCCCTATCTGCAAGTCTAAGTTTTACTGAAGAGACTCAAGAGTAATCCTTGTATATATGCCTTCTTAACACTCGGCGTAACCAGACATTCATTAAAATTAGACACTCACTCAGGCAGGATGAGTGAGGAGTTCTTCTGTCGTGAGAAATGGGTTCCTGTCACGTAGTGGTTTTTTGATTACGTCCAATTCATAACTACTCACAACCAAAACTTGGAGAAGGTATACAGATGAGTATATAGTACGCGTACGTAGATGAGCCGTGAGTTATGGAATTATATTTCATGCAGATAGAGCCCATTTAATTTGTATACTTAACTTGTAGTAAGTTTTTAAGTTGCAGTGGATACGTTTATTACTTGAAAACTCTCTAAAATTCAGTCAAATGTTAAATACATGAGAGAAACAAGCGGGAGAGTTTTTACCTAAATCTTTTGTACTCTACGATTGACGATTATTTTACAACAAAGCTTGAGAATTCAACGGAATTATTTGTTTGTTGCGAAATAATCTGCTTTTAATGTATGTAAGCTGTCATTGTTTTCATGCAAAGTTTTACAATTAAGAGTATTTTAGGTGCTTTCGCGTAGGCTCATCCTTTGTAGTGTAGTAACTTCACTTCGTATTTACTTTAAAAGCATAGTGACAGTTTCAATTAGGTGAGAGATCCAAAGTTGAATGCTTATAAGCTACATCAAAATTAATGCAAAAAGGCAAAGTGGTGGAGTTAATTGAAAGGAGAAATGGAACTTATGTAAACCTTAAATCTGCCCACACATTCACGAAATCTACAGCTAAAACTATTTGAATTGAAACCATTTACTATCTCCAGTTACGACACATGTTTTTCATTTATGAACTTATATAATAATGCAACCCTAAACGAGCGTGTAATGCATGAAAATCTTTCAATGTGAAACTATAATTTGTATCACGTTCGTTCTCAGAAACTGAAAACATTTTTTCGGTTTACACAATCAACTGAAATTGAGCTGAGAGAGGCGTATGAAAGGCTTTACGAGATTCTAAGTATTCTCTTTGGTTTTTGTATTTTATTTCATAATCTGTGACATTACATAATTCACAGGACAGTGTTTCTGTTGAATCCAATCAAAAGCTTTTATCAAATTGAAACAATCTGTCAACAAGTCACCAATATATTTCAGCAACAGTTGTCCAGCAATTATCTAATATTAGTGAACAAATAAGTTTCATTTAAAGAAAGACTACCTACGTCTCTTTTCGTCGTCTACACTTTTACACCGAATCAGGAGAAGACATTTTATTTCTATAAGTCAGTCAGTGGTGGAAAAAGGAAAAATAAGCTACAGATAGAGAAACACAGATATATTAAGAGAGTGAGAGTAAAAAGCAGACTGTCGAGATTCTACGAAGAGTAAAAGTTACAAAACAAGTTTCTCTGGTTGATAAGATGCAAGCAGTGTAGTCCGTAGTGTGTTATGGTGTAGAGGCAGCTTTTCAACGTGTTAATCTGCACAGTAAATATGGCCTACAGACGAAAGTCGTTTTAATACGCAGAGAGAAAACTTAATGAAATGAATTAAGCAAAAGCTGACCGACTATGAGGTTGATACTGATGATAATGATAAGCTCGGACTCAGAGACCTCGTCTATTATTCCCTCTCTAATAGAAAAGACTTGCATTTGCGTAGACTGCCATAGACCTAAAATAAATACTGGAGGAAGTGTCTGCAGTAAGAAAAACTTGTTTGCTTCCATGTTGAAAGCCAAAGCCTCCGCAGTTGATTATTGTTAGGAAGGAATGCTGAGAAACTCGATCTGAGATAAAACAACAAAAGTTGCATTTCGGAATGCCAATAAGATTCACTTTGGTTTTTGAGATACTGAAACTAACACAAAGTAAAGAATTCTTTATGAGAATCCTAACCAACATCCGGTTAAGTCGAATAAGTTGGCGAGCAGTGTATATATCTGTTTGTAGATATTTAGTTTAAACCTTTAGTAAATTAGATTTTGCTGCTCCTTGCAACATTTCTTCCGACTTCCGACTTTCCTCTCTCTCTCTGTGGCTTCAAGGTAGAATTAATGAAAGCTTATACTCAAATATTGTTCCTTTTACAAACTAACAATCTGTAAACACGTTGAAAAAGCCTCGGTTGTAGTCTCAAATCTGGAGTCTAGATAGAAGAAGACTTGTGTTTGCAGACAAATGTTTGAGAAACAAGAAAACAGATCTTACACTTGTGTGCAAAAGCAACGATAGTCTATGCCTAAGCTGTAAACGAAATGTTTGAGGGGTTCTAATAAAATCCCACAGTTCTCGATAGTCCAAAATGTTTTCACTTCGAAGCCTTCCAAACACAACTTAAAAACAAGTTTGTTCATAAAACAGATATAGAATTGACTTGACACAAAAACACACCTGGAAAATACTCGGGAAATCTGTAGCAAAATCCAACGAAATTCAACCAAACCTATCTCAATAAATTACAAACTATGGAGAAACCGCAAATTAATTATATTATAATTGGTTTCAACCTTTTGTTTACGTGTATGTATGTATGTACGGCTGTCTGCGAAAATTCCAAGAAATGTTAGATCCATTTCGACAGTGAATAAGCGACTCAAAGAAAGTATAATAAAAAACATAATGTAAAGGGAAAGTTAATTTAAAGAGGTGCTTGAATTTGGAATCGAGTTTACTATGTAATGTTGTTCTTTAGGGTAAAAAAGTGAGTTACGAAAAGCAACCGGTTTTCCCTTACATAATACCTGTAATATATGGTACACTGCCAAGTGCAACCTGCATTTTATTTAGTCAGAAAAAATAAACAATTATTATCAGTTTAAAGATGTGGGAAAATCGGAACTTTTTTATTCTTGGTTTTTGGCTCTATGATTCATTGCTCTTTCATTCACTTCTCTTTGTAGAATTCACTTCTCTTTGTAGAATTCCTTTAACATAGACCAAGCAAGCAGTCAAATTGACAATAACCCAAAATCCTTCGTTGTGTTGTAAATTAAGTTGATTTTTGTGCGAAAGATTGAAAGGAATGAATACGAATAAGGAATACATAATATTCCCTCACAAACCACAATAAATAAATAACGTTTAATCTCAGAGATAGCTATGCTTGAGTTGTTTATAGAAAAACTATTACGAAGAATTAGTAATGATCTGGAAAATTTGGTTAAATTGTTACAGGTTTCTCCAATTTAAGTTTTCGAATGCACAATTTTTTAACCAACATTCTTCTGTAACTAACTTCCACAGAACAGAGTCCGGCATTTACTTAAACCAAGGATGATTTAACGAGACGAAAGAAGTCACGAGTGAACATATATTGTATATATATACAAGCCAGGGCAAGGTAAATGGCTGGTTAAAAAAACTTGAAAGATGGGAATCACTGAAATTCTCTTTCACAGGTTGATTTAGTGTGAGCACGCAAAATTGGTTCGACTGAGAGTCTACACCGCACACAAGAAATACAATGTACGAATGCACAAAGTATAAATCACCAAAGTCGAATAGAAAAGACACCTAAATCTATCAATTTAAATAATTCTACTAACTTTATACTCTCTCTCCATCTTCGTTCACGATCTGTATCACAGACGTGAATATAACGAGACAACCCGAAAGCAGAGTCAGTCATGGAGGAATTTGGTATTTTGAGACTTACTATTGCTACAAATTAGGCCATCGTGAATACAAGACATTGATCAAGATTTTAGAGTTTGTTACAGTTCACTACTTTTCCAAGGAACGCATACTTATACAGTAGGTATTCCGAATAAAGCCTTAATTCCAAACCACTTCAGGGTTCAAAGGAGTTGTGAGTAGTTTTTGTCCAATGAAAGGAAATCGATCATGTATTTGAAACATTACAGCCTCCGAATTATTAGGGTATGCTAACTATACATAAGACTAAAACTTGAGACATTATTCAGATGATTCACAATAAACCATCTCAATATGAAATGAAACATTACAATATTTGGAAATTTTGGAATATAAGAACACGGAGAGAGAGAGAGAAGAGAGCGAGACGGAGAGAGAGAGACTTCCAAATCCAAAATCCAAACTCAAACTGCCTAAAGAAACAAAAGCTAAAAGCTTCGTAGAAATTAAACTCACCACTTTCCAATCCATATCGATAGAGTCTCAAGATTACAATATGAGTAAAGGCAGGTTGAACTCTACACTTCCTTCTCCGAAAGTTCCAATATATTCCAAAGTAGATCTTGCTCTGTTGGTGTCGTGCTCTTAAAAGTTCATGGAACTATTAGTAGATGCGTTCTTGGTGCAGCGAAGTAATCCCCGCATACCGAATTATATTTATATATATATTGGGTGAAACTTTGTTGTTCAAGTACCTTTCTTTATCCACCACTTTATTTCGCAACTTACCCTTTGCTTTTGTGCTTTTGTACTTTCTTAAAGTAAGATTTATAGCTCGTCTAATACACACACTCTCTTTGCAGTTTAAGGTTTAAGGCACAGTTTATCGAGTGTATATGTCCTTTTAGTCCTTAGTTAAACGATTTCCAAGCAGACTTACATAAGTCACAGGTCGGGTCTGCCGGAAGTCTGGAATCAGATTGTGTTACTCAGAATACCACGTTCTATAGGTTCTATGCACACACACACACAGTTCACACAAGCACCACTAATCTTGATTACAGAAGTTATTCAATATGCGAAGAGACAACTTAAATCTAATGTATAGAACAGATTTGTCAGTTCACCACAACTTTGGGGCAATGAGATTATTCGAAGAATCTCTGTTGTATTTCACTCCTTAGGCACTCCACTTGTCTTCCTCTGAGTTTTTTAATTTTTAAGTTTCATGTGCACTTGTTTCTTCTCCTTAACTATCCTATATTTCCAATCCAGTCTTACTTTTTCAGGAAATTCAAAGCCCCCCAAACTCATATACCAAAAAATTGTCTAAATATTAAATCATAAATTAAAAAAGTCAGCACAGGGCACAGAACGACGACGGACAGGAAAAGTCGGTGGTCACAGTGTCAATGCCAATGTTTCCCTTTCTCTCGTAGATTATATACTACTGACCTAATTTTGTACGGACTCTCTGAGAGTCTTCTTGAAGCAGTTTGAAGATGTACATAAGTACAGAACGCGTATACCTGTGTGCATTCAAATAGTGACGAAGACAACAACGATAGGGCTGAGAGTTTAGGCAATGGGTTTCTTAACATCTCCCTCATCATATAATCATCATTCTTTTTACGGCGAGAGGAAACAACAATGCCACCACCGAGACTAGAGAAGCTTAATGTAGCATCATCAGTGAGGAGATGATTATTAACAGCCCAGCTTATGCGTATTCTATATAGGAGGATGTGCGTTAAAAAGCAAAGGGTTGTTCTCAGATTTGGATACCTCATGAATCCTCCCTTGGTTATACCTATTCTTTCTTCGATTATCTCCACACAACACACATTGCATCCTGACTGCACCCCACACACTCACATGTGTAGCATATTATTTTATATGCATCCGTACACAAGAGATACTTACAAGTCTACTACTCTCCTGGATTACTCTCCACTAAAATCTATCTGAAGGTTCTGCTTCAAATGCATCCGACTTCTTTATAAATAAGATGATGATGAAGAAGAAGAGCATTTTCAAAAGGCGCAGTCAGTCTCGAGAGTGCATTTCTTTTAGAATTTCCTTTTAAACCTCATCTACTCCTATCAACTAACTTCTAATAGGTTTTGGCAGGAAGTAGATCTACCTAATATGCCTGGAAATTTATCTCAATGAAGTCTGAATCACTTAAACTCACCAATTCCAACTGTGTATTCCTCTCCTGTTCACCACTTCTGCGTGTCTTTGAGGAATAAGTTTGAAAAACACTTTACACAACATTTCATGGAGTGAAAAGCTTTCTTTGCAGATTCAGTAAATTTCATCGTTTCACCGTCTTTAATGGACTCCCTTAAGAAATAAATGTACATACTTGCTACCACCACCTCCATACAGATATACCTACTTGCACACACAAGAACAACATTTCTTCATTCCTAAAATATACACACATATCCCTACACATGTACTGTATATATGAAGGACTCCTCAGTACAACTTGACGATGATGATGATGATGATGAAGGCTACTTCACTTTTTAAGTCTGAGAGAAACTTATATAAAGTGCCATTGCAACCAAGACGTGTTATGCATTCTTCCTTATAGGCATAAGCAGCAGTAACAGCAGCAGCTTTTAGAATTTGAATGAGCAAAAAAAGTTCGTTTCAACTTCGTTAAAATTCAACCACTGGATCCCGTGTTCAATTTATCTCATTTACATATTTTCTTTTTCAGGACCCACTAACTCACTCATCTCTTTAGTGCTTCCTTAGATTACGAGCTTCGAAGGAGAGAGAGACTTCGCCGAGGTCCTTCTATTCTTTATACTTAATGTAAAGGTATGTGATTGAGGTATGCGTATGCATAGCTAGCAACTCCTGAAAGAATCATGTTCTCTCTCTCTCGTTCTTTGTCAATGAAACTTGTATTCAAATTCAGCCCTGCATTTCTCGCATTATTCACGAGAAATAATAATAACCATCATTCTCCCTCACTCTCTGTATTTTAAGTCTACTTAATTTCTTCAAAAAATGCAATTCAACTCGAATGTTTTTGGATTATTAAACAAAGAATGACTAAATGTTGTGGGAGCAGTCACTCCGTGTGGATAATAATAAACTGGAATTAGAACTTTTTTCGAGGGGTTTGAGAGTGTTACTTAAGAGAATGGAATGTGAAACTAGAAACCTCTTTGAATCAAATGAGTAGTCGAATATTTTTGCTTCTGATTCAAAATTAAAAAATTCATGCTCATCAGAGATCAAAATATAGGAGGAATTTTTCATTCGAAATCTGGGTAAATAAAATAAATAGTTTTGTGTTAAAATCATACGCTGGATATTTGTATGTTTCGTTTGCAATCAATCAAATAGTTTCTCCACAAAAGTGGTTAGTTTATGTCATGCAGTTATTGTTTTTATGAGAAATAGCTAAATGGCATTCGTCCTCCGAGAGTTTGAGAAATCAAAGCCTGTCTGTCAGTCACTATGTGTCAGGTTTTAGGATCGTGCAATGCGAGAGAAGAAAAAGGATAATTATTATTCGCATTCACCAAATTCTCTTATTGCCCAACCAAACTTACAAAAATGTCAACTTACTGACTGTGGTCAACCAATGGCAATTTTCAACCAACCAAATATCTGTCCTGCCCTCTCAGATTTCTCTAATCTGGCCCTGACCTGGGCCCTATCGCCCGATGTGGCCCCAATGTGGTCCTGATTTGGCCCCAATGTGGCCCTGATTTGG
>Ga0194135_10002049_pt1 | contig 12181 bp, 12 predicted proteins | sample LitLau_LLRF_2013_FD_134024 | JGI IMG/M metagenome (GOLD analysis project Ga0194135, IMG submission 134024) | Freshwater sediment microbial communities in response to fracking from North America - Little Laurel Run_MetaG_LLRF_2013 (version 2) | ecosystem: Environmental > Aquatic > Freshwater >... | reverse complement strand
TAAGATCCCTATTTTCTTCATAGATTTTCTTTAAGTTTAATGATGAAGCTTGTCTTTTTTTATATTCTTGATAAATATTCGGGAAACATGTTCCGCCATACCGGCCAGTCATGATCCGCATCGGGTTTAATATCCAGCCAGTGATTTATGTTTTTGCGCTGAAGGATGCCGGAGAGGCGTTCATTAAATGGTCTGCATATATCCCGGTCGCCTGTACCCAGCACAATATCCATTTTCCATAGATTGGGGTCGTTGTCTCCTGGCAGGAAATCAACCGGGTTATTATAATAAATGTCGCTGTTATAAAAACCGTCTGTCTGAGGTGTGATATCAAATGTACCACTCATGCTAAACAAATGGCTAACCAGGGCAGGGTGTTTAAAAGCAAAATTCGCAGCGTGGTAACCGCCAAAACTACAGCCTGCGGTAACTACCTTTCCGTAGCCCGTTTCGTCGCAGGCCATTGGGAAAAGTTCTTCCACAAGCATTTGATCATACCAGGTCTGATTTTTTGCCCGGTCGGCCGGGTGAATAGACTTATTGTACCAGCTTTGGGCGTCAATACTGTCAGGACAATATATTTTGACTTTCCCTTCTTCTATCAGATGCTGTACCGAACCGATCAGACCGAAGTCTTTCGTCTCATAATAACGTCCTTTGCTGGTAGGAAAAAGCAGGACCGGGCATCCGCTGTGCCCGAAAATCAGAAGTTCTATCTCGCCGCTTAAATTGGGGCTATACCATTTTTTGTATTCTTCTTTCACGCCTTTCCCGATTATATACTGAATATATGTAAAACCCCTTCAAACCACAAAAAGTTTTATCGATTTCTCTTGTTTATCTGCTATTTAGCTAAAATATATAAGGTTAGCGTTAAGAAATAGTTATTATAGATATTCTTAATTGCTAAACCGTCAGGGTGCCTGAGCTGCGTCTCTGAGCATTTAAAAAAAATAGCTAATTATTCAGGAGATTCGTAAATTTGCAATGAATTTGTGAGAAAGGGAATTCGTTGAATTATGAATAGTACTGTGTCAATTCTTGGGGCTGCCCCTATAACCCGCGAGCTGGAATCTGTTCAGTTACAGCGAAAAGTAGAAATAGAAATATTTTATCCTTCAGGTCTGCTGGGCAATGAAAAGCTGAATCTGCTGTTATTCAATGACGGACAGGATGCTGCCGGGTTATTGATTGGAGAAACCCTTCGCAGTTTGTATGAAGACCAGAAAATAGAACCTGTTGTAGTGGTTGCCATAAAAGCCTCTGCTGCCAGGTTAAAAGAATACGGAGTAGCTGGTTTTCCTGATTTTGCAGGAAGAGGAAGTGATGCCGGTAACTATACCAGATTCATTACCGAAGAACTGATACCTTATCTATCCTCAGAAACCGGGATGCCATTTCTCGGAAAACGCGCATTTGCCGGATGTTCCTTAGGCGGCCTGACCGCATTTGATATTGCCTGGAAAAATGATCATATTTTTGATACTGTAGGAGTCTTTTCCGGTTCCTTCTGGTGGAGGAAAAAAGATCTTAAAGACGGTTATACTGATGAAGACCGGATTATGCATCAGGTAATCAGAAATACAGATAACCATCCAGAGGTTAAATTCTGGCTGATGACAGGGACTGAAGATGAAACCGCCGACCGGAACCGGAATTTTATTATTGACTCTATTGATGATACCATCGATGTAATTAAAGAATTAACGAAAAAGGGGTATAGCCGGCCGGATGATATCTTTTATTATGAAATGGTAGGAGGGAAACACAATGTGGCCACATGGGCTAAAGCGTTACCTTCTTTTTTAATCTGGGCATTTGGCAGAAAAACGTTTTTATAGCGATCCACCTAAATCCTGTATCTGATCAGACTGATAAATAAAGACTCCCTTTTTATCCTCCAGTGATTGCCTCAGCATGGCTTTGGCCACAACGCCGACTTTAATGCTTCTGTATTTTTTCCAGCTTCCTGTCAGCAGTGGGTTAATCAGATGCATAATTACATTCATAATCCCCTCACCGAAGCGTTTCTGTACTCTTTTCCCGTCCAGTAGAGAAGGCCGGTAGATAAAGATACTTTTAAAAGGCACCGCTTTTAAGTCCCTTTCCAGTTCGCCTTTTGTTCTGTTATAAAAGATAGAAGAATTTTTATTGGCACCCAGGGCTGATACCAAATGATAACTTTCGGCTCCGTTGGTCTGTGCTATCCAGGCTAAATCCAATGGATACTGATAATCGATCCTGCGATATAGCTCCAGATCAGGAGTCTGACTTTTTGTGGTACCCAGGCAGCAGAAAACTACTTTCCCTTTAATGTCTGCTGCATAATCCCCGAGCCGGTCAAAATCCACAACCAACTGAATTAATTTCGGATGTTCCAGACTTAATTTTTTACGGACCAGTACCAGTACTTCCACGTAATTGTCATCATTTAACAGCGCTGTCATCAGGCTGTTGCCTATGGATCCGCTGGCCCCGGCAAGTACTGCTTTTATATTCATTTCCAAATAAACAATTATCTTCCGGCTAAGTTTAGATAAATATCAGTTTTCCTGAAATCCGGCAGCTTACCTGCGTCTTTCTTTGACGGTTAGCCCTGTGCTAAGCTTCGGAATCCTTCTGCAGGAGGGAATGGATTTTGGGATAATCGGCGGTTTTTATCTCAAAAATAATGACATAGTCCTAGTTAATAGGCTGATATATCAATTATTTACGTTATCTTTGCGCCAAAATTTAGGCGCATTTTATGCAAAAAATAAGAAACATAGCTATTATAGCACACGTTGACCACGGTAAAACTACATTGGTTGATAAGATTTTACACACTTGTTCTATTTTTCGTGACAACGAGCAGACAGGTGACTTAATACTTGACAATAACGACCTGGAAAGAGAGCGCGGTATTACCATCGTTTCCAAGAACGTATCGGTAATGTATAAAGACGTTAAAATTAATATTATTGATACACCTGGTCACGCCGATTTCGGTGGTGAGGTTGAGCGTGTATTAAAGATGGCTGATGGTGTATTGTTGTTATGCGATGCGTTTGAAGGTGCAATGCCTCAAACTCGTTTCGTGACTCAAAAAGCTTTGGCTTTAGGTCTGAAACCAATTGTTGTAGTTAACAAAGTAGATAAAGAAAACTGTCGTCCTGAAGAGGTTTATGAGCAGATTTTCGAATTGTTCTTTAACCTTGAAGCTACAGAAGAGCAGTTGGATTTCCCTGTAATCTACGGTTCATCTAAACAAGGATGGATGAGTACTGATTACACAAAACCAACTACAGATATTTTCCCTTTACTTGATGCTGTTGTGGCTAATATCCCTGCACCAGAATTAATCGAAGGATCATTACAAATGCAGATCACTTCATTAGATTATTCATCTTTTGTTGGTCGTATCGCAGTTGGACGTGTTCACCGTGGCGTGATTAAAGAAAACCAACCGGTTACTTTGATCAAACGTGATGGTAAAATGGTAAAATCAAGAGTAAAAGAATTATATACTTTCGAAGGATTAGGTAAAATTCGTGCAACTCAGGTGAGTTCAGGTGATATCTGCGCAGTTGTAGGTATCGATGGATTTGATATCGGTGATACTATTGCTGATTTCGATACTCCGGAGCAGTTACCAGTTATCAAAATTGATGAGCCTACGATGAACATGTTGTTCACGATCAATAACTCACCATTCTTTGGTAAAGAAGGTAAATTTGTTACTTCTCAGCGTATTAAAGAACGTTTGTACAAAGAGATGGAGAAAAACCTTGCCCTGAAAGTTGTAGAAACTGAATCTCCTGATGCCTACCTGGTATACGGAAGAGGTATTCTGCATTTATCTGTATTAATCGAGACTATGCGTCGCGAAGGATATGAGATTCAGGTAGGACAGCCACAGGTAATTATCAAAGAAATTGATGGTAAAAAATGTGAGCCGGTTGAAACACTGATCGTAGATGTACCGGGTGAGGTTGCTGGTAAAGTAATCGAACTGGTAACTCAGCGTAAAGGTGAATTACTGATCATGGAACCAAAAGGAGATTTACAACACTTAGAGTTTGAGATCCCTGCACGTGGTATCATCGGATTGAGAAATAACGTATTAACTGCTACAGGTGGTGAAGCGATTATGGCTCACCGTTTCAAAGCTTACGAGCCTTGGAAAGGTACTATCCCTGGAAGACTGAATGGTGTATTGGTTTCTATGGAAAAAGGAAGCACAACAGCTTATTCAATCGATAAATTACAGGATCGTGGTCGTTTCTTCGTTGATCCGGGTGTTGATGTTTACGAAGGTCAGATTATGGGTGAGCACATCCGTGACAATGATTTAGTCGTAAACATTGTTAAAGGAAAAGCTTTAACCAACATGCGTGCATCAGGTACAGATGATAGTAACCGTATTGCTCCGGCAATTAAGTTCTCTCTGGAAGAAGCAATGGAATATATCCAGGCTGATGAGTACATTGAAATCACACCGTTAAGTATGCGTTTACGTAAAATCTACTTAACTGAAGGTGAACGTAAAATAAAAGGTAAAAATTTCTAAGACCTTATTAATGATAAGATCAAGCCTGTAAGCATCGCTTACAGGCTTTTTTTTTGTCCTTAACTCTTGCTGCTGCTTTAGAAACTAATAGGATATGACCTTACTAAAACTATCAAAAAGATCTTTTTTCTTAGTTTTGTGGCTTAATAAAGCAATATCATGGAATCATTAAAAGGGAAAAATGCGCTGGTTACAGGTGCTGGTAAAGGAATAGGTCGTGCATTGGCGATTGCACTTGCACAGGAAGGTGCAAATGTAGGTCTCATTGCCAGAACTGAAGCTGATTTACAAAATGTAGCAGAAGAACTGAAGTCTTTTAATGTCCGCACAGCGATTGCTACAGCAGATGTATCCGCTATAGATTCAGTAAACCAGGCTGTTCAGAAAATCAGCGCTGAACTCGGAGCAATAGATATTCTGATCAATAATGCCGGTATCAGTACTTTCGGTTCATTTATGGAACTAGAGCCTGCCAGATGGGAAGAAATTGTGAAAGTGAACCTGTTCGGTGTTTATTATATGACCCGGGCTGTGCTGCCCGAAATGATAGCAAGACAAACCGGTGATATTGTTAATATATCCTCTACAGCAGGTCAGCGTGGTGCTGCGGTAACCAGTGCATACAGTGCTTCTAAATTTGGATTAATTGGTCTTTCTGAGTCCTTAATGCAGGAAGTCCGCAAACATAATATACGCGTAACGACATTAACCCCAAGTACTGTCGCTACTGATATGGCCAAAGATCTGAAACTGACTGACGGAAACCCCGATAAGGTGATGCAGCCAGAAGATCTTGCAGAATTAGTGGTCAGCCAGTTGAAATTAAACCGCAGGGTATTTGTTAAAGAAGCCGGTCTCTGGTCTACTAATCCGTAGTATGAAGAAAGCACTGTATATACCTGGCGTTTTACTTTTGTTAATCGTGCTTTTATTTGCAGGGTTGTTTATCTGGCGCCCTGAGCTGGCACGTGTTTTACGGTATCAGTCACCCGATGCCAGTACTTACAAGATTTTTCCGCAGACAGTTATACAGCCTTCCGATACGGCATTTACTTTTATAAAAGCAGCGAAAAACCGCGATGATCTGGATACCATACAAGTGTTAAACTGGAAACATGAATCCGTTCCTTTTTCCACTTACCTGGAACAGGGGAAGAATAACCTGTTTATGGTCATCAGAAATGATACGGTTATCTATCAGAAATTTGCCCCCGGCTATAGTGATACCACCCTGACCACACTTTTTTCTGTGGCTAAAACAATGGTATCCATGATGGTTGGTGAGGCACTGGCAGAAGGTAAAATCAAAAGCCTGGATGATAAACTCGTGTTGTACGTTCCGGAGTTAAGGATAAATCCGGCATTTGATCAGATTACACTGAAGAACCTGCTTGATATGAAATCCGGCCTTGAATTTAAGGATGTTTACGGAGGGATTATAGCTGCATTTCTATCAGATGAGGCTAAATATTATTATACAGATGATATTAAAAATGAACTGATTAAAACAAAAGCTGTTAATCCGCCAGGCACCGTCTGGAAATATAAAAGTATCGATGCCTTTTTGCTGACCTGGGCATTGGAAAATGCGACAGGTAAAAAGGCCGCGGTTTATTTTCAGGATAAAATCTGGAGAAAGATCGGTACAGCCTATCCTGCAAGTTTTGGACTGGATCATGTAAACGGATTAGCCAATACAGCCAGCAGGTTTCAGTGTACTGCAACAGATCTGGCTAAACTAGGCCGTCTATATCTCAATCAAGGAAAATACAAAGACGATCAGGTCATCCCGTTAGATTGGGTTAACCGGTCTGTCAGCTTAGGAAATGAAGCCCCGGCAAACTCGAAAGGCTGGCAGCAATCGGCACAGCACTATTTATGGTGGATTCCTCAGCAAGGCGTTAAAGGTGACTATGCAGCTGAAGGGATGAGAGGGCAGAGGTTATATGTCGATCCTGCAACCCATACCATTATCATTCAGTTTTCAGGCAGAGGAGCTGGAAACTATCCCTATAGAAAGATCAGTCATTACCTGTCAGGATTGCCATATACTTATCCCGCCAGTTCCCGGGTATCAAAGGATTAATTCTTATTCAAACAGGAAACGGAAGTACGCTTGAGGGCTGTCCAGAAAACTTTTGGTCAGCTGATAATGTTCCGTTTCCTGATAACCCATTACTTCAAGGCCATTTTCTCCGAAATGGAGAATTTGTGCAGCAGGATAACAGAGTAACATCGGAGAATGCGTTGCAATCAGAAACTGAGCCTTTCCCGAACGTTCCAGCCGGTTGATAATAGACATGAAAGTCATCAGGCGGTTAGGGGAGAGTGCAGCTTCAGGCTCATCCAGGATATAAATACCCTGACGAAACTGATTCGCGAAAAGCGCCAGAAATGATTCCCCCTGAGATTGATGGTGAAGAGATTTTCCGCCATAGGCATCTAGTATACTACCATCCTCGAGGGCAATTTCATCAATGTAATCAGCAAAATTAAAGAAGCTTTCTGCACGCATGAAAAAGCCCTGATTGATTCTTCTCGGTGTCCATCCCAGGCTTAAAAGCGGAGCCAGAGGTGTTTCAAAACTGCCATCCGGGTTTCCCGTATTTAGATTATGATTCCTGTTTCCGCCGCGGATACTAAAACCACATTGTTCAGCAATACCTTCCAGTAAAGTTGATTTCCCCGAACCATTCTCCCCGACAAAGAAAGTGACATTGCTGTTCAGTTTCAGTTCCAGGCCTTTTTTGAAAACAGGAATGCTGAAAGGATAGTCCTTTATAGCAGTTTCTGGCAGAGAGATATGAGATAAAAAAGGCATAGGCAGTTAGTCATTTGTCTTTTTATGCTTTGCATAATATTGCGTCAGGTTAATGGCGATCCAGAAATGATTAACCAGGTTTGGAATAAATCCATAATACTTATTGAATATACGGAAACGTTCCTTTAAGCTGGCAAAATGTTTCTGCTTGGATATCCCGCCGACCAGGTATTTCGCTACATAAAGTTGCGTATTGACAATACTGGATGCCTTTTTTGCCGCTTTGATAATCCAGTCTATATCCGAACTATATTTATATTGCAGGTCATAAGGTTCCGTTAGGCTGCGTTTCACATAAATCGCCTGATGGCTGATACTCATGCCATGTTTGAAACTACGCCAGCTAAAACATTCAGGGGCGCGGTGTCTTCTTTGTCCCAGGCTTTCCCATTTATCGTTAAACATTTCAGTTTCCCCGTAATAAATGTCAGCGCCAGGAGCAGTGTCAAAAATATCGGTTACCGTTTCAGGCGCATAAATTTCGTCGCCCGAATTCATGAATAAAACATAATCCCCTTTGGCCATGCTCAGGCCTTTATTCATTGCATCATAAATACCCTTGTCTTTTTCAGAAATATACTGTCCAAGTCTGGATTCATATTTACTGATAATATCTTTTGTGCCATCAGTTGAAGCACCGTCCACAATGATATATTCAATATTCTGATAAGTCTGGTTTAATACCGAAAGTATAGTCCGCTCAATATCTCTTACATTATTGTATACGATGGTAATAACACTAAGTTTTGGCTGCAGCATGAAAAAAGAATATAATTGATTAATGAGGATGTAAATTGATGAGTGACTGATACAGGGTGATGTGCTTTTGGGCAATGACCTCTTCAGAAAAATGGGTAAGGATGGTTAACCGTGCCTGCTTCTGGATTTCGGCAGCACTTTCTTCATGGTATAACCATTCAATACCAGTGGCCAGGTCTTCCGAAGATTCATAGTCAGCGAGATAACCATTCACCAGGTGCGTCACCATATCCGGAATCCCACCCGTTTTAAAGGCGACTACCGGAGTTGCACAGGCAAGACTCTCCATGACCGTATTCGGAAGATTATCTTCCAGAGAAGGCGTAATAAAGGCATCAGCAGCCGAATAACATTTGGCCAGGTGAACGTCATTATCAATCTTTCCCAGGAAAGTAGTTTTAAACGGAAAATCCGGCAAATCGGCGTTGTCTTTATTGCCAAAGATCAGTAATTCTATATTTTCCTTAACAATTCCCGGTCTGCCTGCCAGGTCATTCAGCGCCTGGATCAGGTAAGTTGTTCCTTTATGTTTGTCATTTTTAGAAGGCATAAAGCCGCTCATTAAAACAAATTTTTCGGGTGCGATCTTTAATAACTTTTTGGCTTCCGTTTTTACATATGGTTTAAAGACATTCGTTTCAATGGTATTCGGGATGACAGAAACTTCTCTTGCCCCCATTAAACTACTGAATTTGACTGAGCGTGCCATCCAGTTACTTGGAGCAATGATATGAAAACCCAGATTGGCATATCCTTTTTTCTTACTCTGCCAGTTCCAGTGCGAGAGATCATTTTTCCCACTTATTTTTAGCAGCGGGCAGAAACCACATTGTTTATGAAAGTTTTCACACGAATAGCGGACGTGACAGCCTCCGGTAAATGCATTGCTGTCATGAAAGGTCCATACAATTGGTTTATCCAGTTCCTCCAGTTCAGCGAGATCCTTTGGTCTCAAAAAACCATGATTAATCCAGTGGATATGGATCAGGTCAGCTTCCTTTAAGCTGAGTGCAGAAGTTACCGAACGGCCAAACCATTGTAAAGAAAACGGCGTTTTAAGCGCTTTGGTCAGTCCTTTGGACAGATATCTCTCGGCCAGAATGTTAAATACTGCTTTTGCTTTTTGAAAGACTGATTTGCTGAATGCTTCTGCTTTCGGGCTCTCTTTAAACTGATAATAGACCATGACGCTTGACTCGATGTCACTAGCCTTTAGCGCGTCACTTAACCGGAGACAAGCCCGGCCGGCCCCTCCATTTCCTTCGTATGTATTTAAGTGTACTACTTTCAATAGCTCAAAATTACGTATAATTGTTATCCTTTATTGGAGCCTGTTTAAATTTATCATCTAAATTTAAACAGGTTCTTAAAACCTGAAGGAAATTGATGGGAATATAATTAATTTTACGCCTCCCTAAATAAATAACAGAGACATATTTTTCTTTCTAACGCCCGATGTCCCGATCCTAGTATTGTGGACGTTGTATTGTTAACAGAAAGAGTAAAAAGATAACATCAAATTAAGTAAAGCATAACATGGATAACCTTTTAACAGACAGACAATTTTGGGTGAATTATTGGGAGAGCAAAACAGGATTGTCAGTTAGTATCCCTGAGAACTATCTTTTCCATAAAGAACTGGCTTCCATTGTCGATACACAAAAAGTGAAAACTGCGATAGAGCTCGGTGGATTTCCAGGTTATTATGCCGTCTTCCTGAAGAAATACCTCAAACTCGATGTTACCCTTTTGGATTATTTCGTTCATCAGCCTGTGACCAATTCCCTGCTGGAGGCCAATAACCTGAGCGAAAGCGATATTCACATTATAGAAACCGATCTCTTCAACCATAAAGAAACCAAGCAATACGACCTGGTTTTATCCTGTGGCCTGATAGAACATTTTAACGATACCGCCGACATTATCCAGCGGCATATTGATTTTGTTAAACCAGGGGGTACCCTTTTCATTACCCTTCCCAATTTCAGGGCCCTTAACGGTTGGTTCCAGAAATCTTTCGACCGGGATAATTACGATAAACACAATATCAGCTGTATGGATCCCGAACTTCTTGCTTCCATTTGTCGCAAGGCCGGCCTTGAAGTTGTCCAGTCAAAATACTTTGGTCATTTCAGTATCTGGCTGGAGAATGAGAAACAAAAATCCGCTGGTCTTAAACTCTTCAAGAAAACCATATGGCTTGCCGGGAAGGTATTCACTAAAATATTCCCTTTCAATTCCCGTCAATTGTCTCCATATATCATTTTAGAGGCTAGAAAAGGAGGGTAGACTCTTTCTACCGGTTTTTTCCCTAAGGATAAGCGTTGATTGCTTTGAGGATATTCTGGTGAAAAAAATAAATAAGCTTGTTTTTGAATGGCATCAGCCCACCTTTCGGGGGGCGTAGCCATGAAAAAATAAGCTTATTTATTTTTCCCCCGGCCAAAGATCCTCGACTCGATGACGTATCTCCTTACCCTCTCCCATAAGGTTCCTTTTCTTGTACTCAGGAACCCCTTTATGATTTGGTAAGCCTCAGCATTTTCCACAATTTCATCAGGAAAAACACTTATCGGTTTTGGGTTAATGATTACATTATAAATATCATTGATTCCGGAGTGTACTCCGGTACCATCATGACCTATATTATTTACCAGAGAATGGCCCGGGTTCAGTGTCAGTCCCCCTTTCAGAAAGATAGAAGCATACCATCGGATGGCCCATGAATTATTCTTCCCTTTTTTGAAGTCCATCATCTGTTTCCAGAAATTCATTTGATGATCGATAGAAAAATCAGCCCTTTTCTTCCCGTCAAACTGAGCCATTAAAGTATCAATATTCGGTTCGAAATGCTGCCATGCCCTGTCCCATGTTGCCCAGCCCCAGCTTGTCGCGGCCCGGTAAAAAAAAGATTCCGGTAAAGTATTCTCCTTAAATGGGTACATATAAGCGCCTATATGCATCACTTTTTCCTCCTCACGGTAGCGGTTCAGTGCATCATTGAAGTAATTCAAAGTATAAGGCGAGCTCACCAGGTCATCTTCAAAAACAATCACTTGTTTATAATCCCTGACCAGTCTGCTGACCCCTGCAATTACAGACTCGGCAAGGCCCATATTCTCTTTCCGTTCAATGATTTCGACAGATTTAAAACCCTCGATATGTTTCAGCAGCTCCCTGACCTCCAGTACGTTTTCTTCCTCGGCTGCGGTTTTCGGGCCATCAGAAAAGATAAATAAACGACTTTCTGCAGCAAGTTCATTTTGTCTCAGGAACTTCAGCGTACGTTCAGTATGCTTAGGCCTGTTATAAACGAATAATGCGATAGGAGCGAAACTTTGCATGAATTAAAATATTTGAAGAGTCTGATTTGATTTTCTCGTTAGAACGGTATATGCGTTCCCATATTGTTCCTGTTTTTTGATTCCCAGTAACTTTCCGAGTGTTTTTTTGATCCTGTATTCCAGTTCTATCCTTAAAACCTTAGATAAAGTTTTAGGTGCTTTATTATTCACAAACTGGTTAAACTTAGTTGTTGCTGTCGGCGTCATCGAAACCTGGTCCGCTAAGATTTCCAGTCCTTCACTCTGTAAAAGGAAACGTAAAGCTGTTGGTGTATACATATTGATATGACCATAATCCAGGAAATGTTTCATTCGCTTATCAACTCCAAAACGATAATCCAGCGGTACTTCGATCACTATATTTTTAGCTACCCTTTTGAGTTCCCTGATTAAAATACGTTCGTGTTCCACATGTTCCAGAACATGCGCTAAGATCACCAGGTCAAAGGCATTATCCTCATAAGGAATTACATAGCCATCAAAGCCTTTCACCTCCTTTAACCGGCTTAAACCGCGTTCTCGGATCAGCGAAACACCAGTGTCAGCAATTTCCAGTGCATATAATTCCTTGCCAAAGTTCCATTCATTCAAAAAATGGAGGATACTGCCATCTCCGGCACCCACTTCCAGTACCTTGTCAGGCTGGATACCGCGGCAGACATCTATCAGATTTTTTGCCTTCGATTCGGCCCCCAGCATGCGCCAGGT